>Ga0302253_1001190_pt1 | contig 16722 bp, 20 predicted proteins | sample AAG_RA_Trp_MG_FD_193537 | JGI IMG/M metagenome (GOLD analysis project Ga0302253, IMG submission 193537) | Enriched activated sludge microbial communities from anaerobic digester in WTTP, New Holstein, Wisconsin, United States - AAG_RA_Trp | ecosystem: Engineered > Bioreactor > Anaerobic >...
TTGCCGGAGCCGGAGACGCCGGTTATTACTACTAACTTGTCGCGGGGGATCGTGACATTGATATTTTTAAGGTTGTGCTGGCGGGCACCTTTGATGATGATATCTTTCATTGTAGGTGCTCAGACTGTTTGGTGTGGGGTATTAAAGAGGTGAGGTATGGGGTAAGTGAAAGTGAAATGGGGGGATATATGATTTCAGAACCCATTTGCATGTTCGTCCACCATGACAACCTGCATCGTTATCTGATTCGCCTGATTTACTCAGTCCGGAGAAGACGCAGGTTGCGCTACCTGCACTGCCATCTCTTCATCTGAAGAAGATGTTGGCTGCACGCCTTTCACAACATTCTTAATTATCGAAAAACCCTGCGAAGAATCCTGAGTATCAAGCGTGAACGTAAGGACCGAGCCGTCTTTTATGGATTGTTCCATCAACCCGATATATGTCTTGTACTCCGGAATATTTTTTGCAAGTGTATAAATGTGTGCAGAGGGAGTAAGCCATACCGTAGCATATTCAGCATGTGCATGTTCGTCCACCATGACAACCGCCATCGTTATCTGATGATCAGATGTGCTGGTATCGGGTGTCTGATTCATTGCAGCACCTGAAGAAACCGGAGTCGCCGGCATGGTATTCTGTATGCCAGAAAATGCACCGGAACATCCGGCACTCAGCAGTACAACAAAGAGTATCGCCATGCAAGAAAGAATTCCGGATCGTATACAGGATTGTGATGGATTTTTATCGGACATTATTAACTACCGGAACCATCATGGGATGTTCAATGAAAAAGCATTTTCCGCACAACTCTTGACGGGTTCAGATATTCCGGCAATTGCCGGTGGGGGTTATGAGCGGATCTGCTCGTACCAGCGCTCAGAAGTGCCTTAAGCCCCCACACCTGACGAAGGGTCCGGTACTAACCGGCCCCGTGTCCGCCCGCTCACCCCCGGGCCCCGCTCCGCACACATGCTGCCGACGCTTCCCAGGACTCCCCTGAAACCCCCCTTGTTTTCGATCCGGACATACTACCCCCCATGATCCAAGACTTTTGCCCTCCATTAGCGTACATTTACGTTTTACAGAGCCAAGCAAAATGCCCCGATTGGCCTGAATCACATGTAAATGGTGTATTTCTGAAAAGTGTGTAAAAGTGTACCCCTATTTGCAATAGTTGATCAAAAAACGGGGAAACGGAGCCCTGTACGGACCCGGATTGCCCCTTCTGAGATACCCTCGAAAAGGAGTCCTAAAAAGGAGGTTGTTCCCATTCCTCCGAACTCCTGACGACCTTAAGAAGTAAATGGGGGGTCCGCCCCATACGCATGCGGCTGACAGGACAGGAGGGTTCCCGCCCTCGGCGTGGTGGGCAGCACCCCAGGATGGGCGGTCCGGACGATAATCCCCGGCAAACGGAAAATGTCCCGGAGATACAAATGCAATCGCTCCGGGTTTTTTCCGGCTGGAACCGGGCCCGATCCGCCGCATGGAGGAGAGAATCCCGTTAAAAAACCCTCCTTACCCTGCATAGAATCGTATCATGCCAGCGGAATAACCGATACCCGGAACGGAACCGGCGGGGAAAGTTCCTGTAAAGATGCAATCGGCCGGCCGGATCCAAACGGATATTCTTACCGATAAAATCGGGGACGGGAAAAAAAACCGGCCTGATGCAGATGCACGTTCCGGCAAAAAATGGATTATTAACAGAGTGATAGTTCAACCGCAGGAAAAAAGGTTGGTTTATCTGATCCTCTTGATGAGGAATACGAGTCCGACGAGACCTATGATCATGGTCACCGGCAGGATTGCTGACGGGAATTCAGGAACATTGGTGGAGGGACAGGCACCGGGCTGCACCATGATATATCCACGTCCCCCGGTGAATCCGGCAACGGTTGTCAGGGTGACTGAATGCTCCTGGCCGCCTGCCATGGTCCACCATCCCTTGCTGAATCTGCTGTCAGTAAATGTCACAACGGGATCACCAATCTCCGGAACAAGATCATATGCCGGCACAGGATTGGTTGTTCCTATGACAGCCTCATTATCGGAGACTTCGAATACATCCCCGGGATCAAAGGCATCGGTAACATACAGGCAGGTGTCTTCCCGTGAGTAAAACGTGAAGGGCCCGTCACTGCTTGGTGCGGGAAGCGTGCCACTCCAGAAAAATGCCGGTGGTACATCCCATGTTTCGTACCACATATCTCCAATGGGAAGAGATACCGGACCGGACAATGTTTCCATTGCAGTCTTCGGTGCTACGACATCCATACCATTTTCAGCGCTGACTGTCCCGATCATCAGGATGACAAGAACGAGTAGAACACTCACGATCCATTTTTTCATCTTCATTCAACTCCTTTTTTCTGATGGGGGGTTAGATGCTGCAATGCACAGGTTAACAGGTAACCGTTGTGTCTTTGTTTTACACGCAGCCTGAAATGTCAATAGTATTAATATATATTAGAAATAGTGCGAGGCGCCGGTGCATGGCATCGTGTACGGGTACCATTATTGGGAGTACGTGTCCGGAAAAAGCCATGGGATTGTCTGATTGACCGGGAGTGCAGGGTACCGGAACACCATGGGAGAAAATATCTCTTTCTTCCCGTTCCTCTGTCTTCCCGTTCCTCTGTCTTCCCGTTCCTCTGTCTTGCAATTCCTCTGCCTTCATCTCTGATGCAGGCATTCACCATGAAACATTTAACATGCCGTATATCCACACTCTGGTTGTGAACAGATGCATGCTCAGCGATAACCCCCCGCACCCTTCAGGCAGGAGACCGTGTACGTATCTTTTGCCCGTTCTTGCCGCTGCCGCGTTCCTCCTGCTGTGCGTCCTCCCGGCAACAGCGACAGCTCCCTCGAACATCACCATCACCTACAACCCGGACATGCACCGGCTCTTCGTCACCGTCACCCACCCGACCGAAAACCCGGAGACTCATTATATCCGCGGGGTGCAGGTGAAGATCAACGGCGAGGTCATCAGCGATCCGACCTATAAGAACCAGTCCGGGAGGACTTCATTTACGAAAACATATGACGTGATGGCAAATCCGGGGGACTCTGTCTGGGTGGTCGCAACGTGCATCCAGGGCCAGTCGCTCGAGAATCATATCGATATCCGGAAGCCGGACACCGTGGCGGCGCCGGTAAAGACCGCTCCCCCGGCAAGCGCAATTCTGCCGCCGGCAACCGCTGCGGTACCGGCAGCTGCACCGACAACCTATGCTGATCCGGGCCTCTTGCCTCTTTTCGGTGCTGCGGTTGTTCTGATGTTCCTGAAACGGTGAAACCGGTCTCTTTTTTTGGGATCTGCCGTTCTTTCGCATCACCCTCCTGACCGCCGGGTGTTTATTATGGGACTTGAATGAAAAGTGCAAGATTTAACATGCAGTATGCCGCGATCATGGTATGGGATTCATCATGAAAAACTCCCCTGATTCTCTCCGGGTGCACGGCAGGCAGCGCATCTCCGCGGCTGCCGTCCTGTTCCTTGCTCTTGCAGCCTCCCTTGCTGCGGCACCTGCCGGTGCTCATGCAGCAACGGATATGGATATCTCGTACGACTTCACCACCGCAAAGATATCCGTGACCGTCACCCACCCGGTTGACGACCCGGCAACCCATTATCTCAGGACCGTCCGTGTCAAGCTGAACGGCGCTGTCATCAGCGATCCCGATTACAAGAGCCAGCCGACTGAAAACACGTTCACGCTCACCTACGACGTGAATGCACACACCGGCGATGTCATCGACGTGACCGCGATCTGCAGCCGCGGCGGGACCCTCGGGAAGTCCTACAAAATCCCGGAGCCGGTCCGTATCATGACCTCGCCCCAGGTCCCGTCGACCTACGTAAAGCCGCCGGCATCTGCAGCACAGCCGACACCCCAATCACCCCCGGGCCTCCTGCCCCTGATCGGCGCTGCGGCCGCGGTGCTCCTCCTGAAAAGGGATTAACTTTTTTTCACCGGTCGCTGCCGCCCCGGCGTTCTTCCCAGGGAATATCAGCGCTCCGGCCCCGTGAGAGTTTCTTCTCACGCTCCCGACCGGCATTTTCGAACCGTTCGTCAAGGGGAATCTCAGCACTCTTCCCGCGGGAGAGCGGTTCGTTGTCGCGGGAGGAACTGCCGAACCGTTCCTCGAGCGGGATCTCGGCGCTCCGGCCCCGGGAAAGTCCCCCGGTCCCGTCGCGGTCCCGGCGCTCCTCGTACGAGATCTCGCGGCTCTGCCGGGACAGGATCCGCTGCCCCCGGGAATCCCGGGCTGCAGGCGCATCGGCATCGGCGATGAATTCGATATCTGCGGTGTCCGCATCTCCCTGAGCTTTCCGTGCATCCCTGCGGATACCCTGGATCTTGGCAGGTTTCCCCGGGGCCGTTGGCCGGGTGAACGCGTACGGGCTCCGGCCCGGTACGGGCGCACCTTCCCGGCGAATCTCAGCAACCCGGTCATCCACGCGCTCGCTTTGGTCCTTATCGCTCCAGTCGGTGAATACCAGGAACTGGAGGAACGCATCCGGATTACGGAAGAGCAATGCGCCCCGGTCAGCGAAGACGATGGTCCGCTCGATATCCCCGTAGTACCCTCCTTTCCGGATGGTGATGCTCTCGCCACGGGGATCGAACTGGAAAACACGCCCGATCTCGCCATGGCGTCCCCACATGGTCTCGGTTACGCCCTCGTCCTCGAAGGTGATGACCTGGCCGACCGCACCGTAGTCCCCGCCTTCCCTGACGGCGATCCGCCGCCCGCCCTCCTCGTACCGGAAGGTCCGGGGCCGTTCGCCGAACGCAAAGGTCTCCTCGAGCATCCCGTATTTGTCGAAAATAAATCGTTTGAGGATCGTGTCCTGCCTGCGGGGATCGCGCTCGGTCATGATATCGGTAGCGGGATCGAACAGGTACAGCCGTCTGACGCTTTTCTTCGTATCCATGACCCGGACCCCCCCGCCGCCATACTGGTAATACCGGGAGACCGGATCCCGTCTCGTGCCGGCATATTCTGTGATGAGCTTGTCGTCCATAGGGTATTCACATCCCGGTTCCGTCGGTATTTAAGGATTTTTTGTCTGCCGAGAAATAGTTTCTCTCCTCTCACGGCCCTGCGGGTGGCGGCTGCGAAAAAAAACACAACATTCATTCATCCCTGCTGCAAATACAGCTGATGGAATGTCTGAAGAGGCACCACTCCCGGAACCGGCCTCCGTCACGGAACCCTCGACCGTGTCACCGGATAAAACCCTGTATCTCGGCAAATGGGATACCCGCTTCTGGGCCTGGCTCATCGATTTCATCCTCGTCATCCTCTTCCTCAATATCATCCGCGGGCTTTTCGATCCCTTCTGGAAGCTTCCGCTGCTCTGGGATTACCGTCACTGGGAGTTCTTCGCCATCTGGTTCGAGACCATCGTGTTCTTTGCCTACTGGACGATCATGGAGGGATTCCGGGGCCAGTCCATCGGCAAGATGGTGATGAACCTCCGGGTCGTCAGCCGTGACGGTTCGAAGATCACGTACACGACGGCAGCCCTCGAGAGTTTCGGCAAGGCGTTCCTCCTGCCTCTCGACTGCCTCATCGGCTGGCTCGGGATGCCGGGGACCAAGCTCCGGGTCTTCAACCGGATCTCCAACACTATCGTCATCAAGACCGATTACCGCGAGCCGGCCGGAATCCTGTACGTGAAAGAAAAGGAATAACTACCCCCGCTCCTACTCTATTTTTCATGCACAAGGTATCCATCCTCCTTATCCTCATCATCTGCATGGCGATCACCTGCGGCTGCACGATGCCGGTGACGACACCCGCTGCACCCCCAACGGCTGTACCCGCGGCACCGGCCGCTGTCCAGCCTGCAGCGCCGGCTGCCTCCGGAGAGACTGCAGAGATCAGCATCATCGCCTCGGCGTTCGACCCGGCGATCCTGAATATCAACAGGGGTACGACGGTCATCTGGACCAACGACGACCGCATCAGCCACCGGGTCGAACACTTGCCGGAATTACCCAGCGACAGGCTGCTCTTCCGGTCGGAGTCCCTCTCCCCCGGCCAGAGCTTCAGCTATACGTTCTCCCAGGCAGGCAGGTACAAGTACAGCGATCCGCAGCAGGCAGGCGGCCGTACAGCCCTCATCATTGTCACGTAAAACGCCGGATGGTCGAAGGGTACTTCCCTTCTCCTTCCGCGGCACGATATTGGTCCCCTGTCATGGACACCGCTGAAACCGATGCACCGGATTCCGGTCCGCCGGATCCGCCGGAAAACCTCTCTGCCCGGAACGGTGCCCGGCTCGCCCACTTCATCGGCATGCTCTCGGATGACGACGAGGTGAGCCGGTGGAAGGCTGCCGAGGCACTCGGCAGGATAGGGGATCCGGCAGCAGTGGACGAGCTCATCGGCGCCCTGTGGGACGACGACGCGAACGTACGGATGAAAGCCGCATGGGCTCTCGGGCAGATCGGCGACCGCCGGGCATATACCCCGCTCCAGCGCCTCTACCGGATGGAGACCGAGAGGACAAAGGAGATCATAGAGGAAGCGCTCGAGGCGATCCGAAGGGGCATGGCGGGCGGGGAGTGAGGGGGGACGACTCCCCCTTTTCCGGCATAATCCCAACGATTATCCTCTTTCCGGTAAAAACACCGGTACGACAAACTCATGACCGACATCGAATCACTCTACCGGAAAGAGGGGGATGTTGTCCTCATCGAGATCCAGCTCTCGTCGGTCAATCAGCTCTTCAACTCGTACGACCCGGCGCCATTCCATGAGAAGGAACTCGATTCTGCTGCCGAGCACTATATCGTGGATACCGTGAAAGATTTCTCGAAAAAAACGCAGTTCAGGATCATCGTCTACCTCCCGCCCGAACTTGCGGGAAGCGAACGGGCGCAGCACATTCCCGATGCGATACAGAATCATTTTGCCTATAAAGTGCTGGTGCAGGACCGGAAGTTCCGCGAGCGGTTCCGGCACGGCAGGTGGTCCCTTCTTATCGGCCTCACGTTCCTTGCGATCGCCCTCTTTGCCCGGCAGGAGCTCCCGCCCTATATCGAAAGCCAGCTCTTCGCCCAGATCTTTGCCGATGCCCTGTTGATCATCGGATGGGCGGCCATGTGGGAGCCGATCACCGTACTGCTCTACGAGCTCTGGCCGATGATCCAGCAGAAACACATCTACGTGAGGATCAGCAGCATGCCGATCGAGGTCCGGTCCCGGGCCTGACCGGTCAGCCGATATGATGGACCTTTTTTAAGAGCGCGGCCAGTTTTTTCGTGCTGTCCCGCACGTTCCCCTGCACGGGAATCTCCAGGGGTTTTTCCAGCGCCGCGAAGATATGGGAGACTGCTTCCCCGTGGGACGGCCCGTACCCTCCTTCCAGCACCAGGGCAAGCGGGCAGCCGGCGCGGAGGAGGAGCGAGGTCAGGACGTGGAAGTCGTCGGGAAAGACCGAGAGGCCGCCAAGCGGATCATCGAAGAGGATATCCTGCCCTGCCGAGACGATCAGGCAGTCCGGCCGGAACCGCTCCAGCACGGGGACGAAGATCTCCAAGAATATATGGGCAATATCGGCACCGGTCGATCCGTTTTCAAGCGGTGCATTCACCGTGAATCCCTTGCCGGTCCCGTTCCCGATCTCGTCAACCGATCCGGTATAGGGGAAATGGTGCTCCTGGTGCGCAGAGCAGTACAGGACCCGGTTCGAGAGGTAAAAGGCGTGCTGGGTGCCGTTGCCATGGTGGACATCCCAGTCCACGATGGCAACCCGGTCAACGCTCTTCAGCGCGTGGGCGGCAGCGATGGCTGCGTTATTGAAGAGGCAGAATCCCATGGCACGGGCATGCTCCGCGTGGTGACCGGGCGGGCGGACAAACGCGAACGCGTGCCTTCCGTCACGCGCCCGGTCGACCGCAGCGATCGCCCCGCCGGCGGCATGCAGGGCCGCATCGTACGAGAAGCGGGTGATGTAGGTGTCGCTGTCCAGGTGCGAGAGGGTTGTCGTCTCAAGGCAGCGCTGCCGGAGGTGCTCCGTATAATGCGGAGCATGGATCCGGTGGACCTCTTCCAGGGTCGCCGGTTCCGGGATTTCGGGCGTGGTGCCGGCCGGAACACCGGCAAGTGCCTGGAGGAGACGGGCATGGCACTCCGGGTGGGCAGGGTTCTCGTGGCCGGTACAGGCAGGATCGAGGATTACGGAACAGCGTCCCATGACGGTTTCACCTCATGCAGGAATACAGGGGTTTTGCCCTGCCGGTAATTTAATGTACGCAATATGGGCGGGATCCCGTTCTCTCATCGAGAATCCCGATTGGGAAAATGGACGGCAAATCGTTTAAAAAAAAGTGCTCTGGAAATCTAGAAATGAATAAGGGTACACGCATCCGTACGAGGAAAATCATTTAAATTCTGGATACTTATGAGGGCTCCCCGCCTCAGGGCCTCTCCGGGGCGTCGAATCCCAAAGGGATTAGACGCGAGAAGAACCTTTCAGGTTCTTCAAGCCACAGCGGGGCCAGAGCAGGTTCCGGGAAAAAACTCATTGAAGGCCGCCGCGGGGCGTCCCGGCGGGGAGACAATCATCGCATCAGCGAGGATTGGCTGGAGAAGATTTTCATCAGAAAATCTTCGACTGTGGCGGCACCTATCATAAAGGGGGTATGGGGGCATCAGCCCCCATCATCGTTTCTTGTAGGAGACCGGCAGCACCAGGAAATAATTACCCGGCACCCATCACCGCATCGAGCTTCTCCCGGCAGGAGGGGCAGAGCACCTTCTTCTTCCGGTCGAGCTCATCCAGCGTATCGGGTTTGAACATGACGCATTCCGGGTCGGTGCAGTGGGGGAGCCCGAGAAGATGGCCGATCTCGTGCGCCCCCTCCTTGGCAATCCGGTCGATATAATCGTCGTCGCTGCCGGCACGGCCGTAATACTCGTTGCCGAGCCGGGCGGTCGAGACGACCCCGGCCCCCACCGATTCGCGGGCAAGACCGAAAACAAAACTGTCGCTGTTCCGGAAAAGGTCCTGGGGCACGATCAGGAGCACCGGTTCCATCATCAGGTGCCTGCGCTTGTATGCATACACGGTGTCGAGGAGTGCCTGCGCATCGACCTGCCTGCGTGAATTGACGTACCCCATGATCCGTACCGGGTTCTCCGCAAGTTCCGTCCGGATATTCAGGATGGATTCGATAAGGCGCTTGACCGGCATCTGGTAGCCGTCGGGGGACTGGCTATCCCAAAAAATATGCACACGCATTGCTATATTCTGTTGGATGGACGGGTATAAACATATTGAGAAGTGCATCGGGAGGTATATCGCCGGAGAATACTCCCGCGCCATTGAAGTGGGGATCGGCAGGAACCCCGGGGCCGCACAGATCCTTTTAGCGGAGAAAAAATTCCTCCTGGCAACCGACATACGGCCCATGCCCGTCCCGGACGGCCTCCCGTTTACCGTGGACGATCTCTTCGAACCGGACCTGTCCCGGTACAGGGGAGCCGATGTCATCTATGCCATCCGCCCGGCTGTCGAGATGGTCCCGCCCCTGATCGCTCTCGCAGAAAAGGCAGGCTGCGACCTGATCGTGTACCACCTCGGGTTCGAGACGTACGGGGACGGGGGGGAACGGATCGACTGCGGCGTGATCCTTCACCGCTACCACCGGCATCAGAACCCGTCGAAGAGGGTTGACTGAGTCTTTGCCGGTTTCTTCTCCTGCGGTTCTTCCGGTGCTGCCGGTGCCTGCGGTGCCTGAGGTTCCTTTGCTGCCGGCGGTTCCTTTTTCACGGCGGGTTCTTTTGTCGCTGCCGGTTCCTTTTTCACCGCCGGTTCCTTCTGAACGATCCCGGCTGCCGGCTCCGCCTTCTTCTTTTTCTTCTCCTCTTTTGCCTGCTTCTGCAGCTCCTTTTCCAGTTCCTTCTCCTTCTCCCGCTCTTCCTGGACAATGGCCTTAACGATCGCCGCCGACCGGGCCTTGTCGGCAAGGAAGAAGTTGAGCTGGTCCGCGTCGAAGGAGAGGTCGCGGGCAAACCCTTCCGGGTCGATCTCGACCAGCCGCGAGACCGTGCCAAGATACTGCTCGCGCAGGGTGTCCTGGGGGATCTGCATCATGCCGGCAACCTTGCCAAGGGTCGAGATCCGGATCGCTTTCTGCTTCTTTGCCACGGCCATCTTCTGCCAGCGGGCAGGGGGCATGATCCGCGTGTGGATCCCCCTGCCTCCTGCAGCATCCGCAACGCCGAGGAGCATGATCGCCGTGGCATAGCGCCAGAGGGTATGGTACTGGCGCCGGTAGGTGTAGCCGAGGTACTCGTCGGCCCGGGAGAGATACCGGTAGGCCAGTTCCGTCCCGGCCGGGTCGGGGATGAGGGGCACGCTTCCCTCCACCCACTGCTCGACCGTCTCCGGTGTATCGTCCACCTCCCGGGAGAGCCGCATCAGTTCCAGATCAGGGGTCTTTGCAAACAGCGCCGTGATCAGGGAGAAGATGGATACGCGCTCGTCCTTCTGGGAGGTGTGGACCTCCCCGTCGTCGAGGGTCTCCTTCCCGATTGCCGAAGCGTACAGCATGTTCACCGCCGATCGGATGTCCCCCTCCGCGCTCTCGGCAATGACACGGAGCGCATTCTCGCTGCACCGGACCTTCTCGGCTGAGCAGAGATACTTGAGCCGGGGCACGATGGACCGCGCCTGCACCGCCTTGAACTGGACCGGGTCGCACCGGTTCCGTATCTCGGGGGAGATGCCGTACAGGTCGTTTGCGATCAGGATAAGCGGCTGCCGGGCGTGGATGATGCAGTCCACGATCGCCTTTGCGCCGCCACGGTCGGCCGTGCCCTGGAGGTTGTCTGCCTCGTCGATCAGGATCAGTTTGTGGGAAGCCCCGGTCAGGCTCCCCGTCGTGCTCCCCGTCCCGGCAACCCGCTCGATGACGGCCGCCGTCCGCTGGTCGCTCGCGTTCAGCTCGATGACCTCCCAGCCCATGTCGCTCGCGAGCGCGAGCGCACTGGAGGTCTTGCCGATACCGGGCTTGCCATAGAGGAGCAGGGGGCGGGACCTCCTCGTCCAGCCCTTTGCCCAGTCCGCCATCTGCCGCACGGCTGTCGCGTTGCCGACGACATCCGCGAGGTGTGCGGGGCGGTACTTCTCAGCCCAGTCCATACTCACACGTTGGCCCCGTATCAAATAAATTATCTCTGATGAAACGAAACTACCTAACACCAATCGTACCCAACGACCAGGTACCAGGTGATGCCGTGGCAACGAACTGCTCCACAGACTCAATCGCAAAGATAGTCCGGGAATACGAGGGCGTGAAACGCAAGCACGCCATCGGGGAGATGGTCAAGGCGCTGAAGATCGAGGCTCCGCACGTGGTTGCAGCGTTCGGCGAGGATGCCGCGGTCATCGAACACGGCAGCGAGGCACTCCTCCTTGCAGCGGACGGCATCTGGAGCAGGCTGATGGAAGCGGATCCGTACTGGGCGGGGTACTGCTCGGTGCTCGTGAACATCCATGACATCGCTGCCATGGGCGGTCACCCGGTCGCCATGGTGGACATCTTCTCCATGGCAAAGGGCACGGTCATGGAGAAGGTCGTAAAGGGGATGCACGACGCATCGGAGCAGTTCGGCGTCCCGATCGTTGGCGGCCATCTCCATCCCGATGCCCCGTACAGCGTCATCGACGTTGCGATCCTCGGCTGCGCCCGGCTCGATGCCATCATCTACAGCAGCACGGCACAGGCCGGCGATGCCGTGGTCGCCGCAATCGACCTGGACGGGCGCGTGCACCCGTCCTGCATGCTGAACTGGGACTCGGTCACCATGAAACCTGCATCCGTTGTCAGGGCCCAGATCGCGTTGCTGGAGGAGATCGGCAAAAAACACCTGGTGACCGCGGGCAAGGACATCAGCAACCCCGGCCTCATCGGGACCCTCGGCATGCTCCTTGAGGTCAGCGGAAAGGGTGCCGATATCGATCTTGCGAAGATCCCGAAACCCGATTTATCGAAGAACAATATTAGCTTCGATCTCTGGGTCAGGATGTACCCGGGAATGGGTTTTATCCTGACCGCGAAGAAAGTTGACGTGGACGAGCTGGTCCGGCTGTTTGCCGGTGTCGGCATGACCGCCCGGGAGATCGGTACCGTCACGGACTCCCGCGAACTCCGGATCCATTACGAAGGAAAGGATACGCAGGTCTTCGACTTTGTCGGGAACGGTATCATGCACATCGGGCAGGAGGATATTGCATGCCAGGCACCCGGAAGCAGATCGGGATCGGGATCGAAGAAGACCCGGAAAAAGTAGTTGCAAGCGCGAATGAGGCCGGCGGGCCGTTCGATGTACTCTGCTACTGCCGTCCCGGTGTCGTGGATAAAAAAAGTGCCGGCAGGTACGTGCGGATCCGTGAGCACCCGCACCCGGAGCAGGCGCTGGTCGACGACCTTGCGTCAGGGAAGATCGATGCGGCTGTCCGCGGGACGCTGCCCTCCAGTTCAACGCTCCGGGCCCTGAAGAAGGCAATGGGGGTGGACCATCTCGAGCGCATCGCCCTGCTCGAGACCGTGCACGCAAAAAAATTCCTGCTGACACCGGTCGGGGTGGACGAGGGCTGGACCGTTGCGGAGAAATGCGAGCTCATCCGGAAGGGGAGGGAGATCGCAAAGAAGTTCGGCCTTCCCGAAAAGACCTGCATCCTCTCCGGGGGAAGACTGGGGGACATCGGCCGGCACCCGCAGGTGGATGCGAGCATGGCCGAAGCCGAGCTCGTGGCCCGGCTCACGGACGCCACCCACTGCGAAATCCTTATCGAGGATGCGATAGAGACCTGCGGCCTCATTATCGCACCGGACGGCATCTCCGGCAACCTGATCTTCCGGACCCTGACCTTTTTAGGGGGCGGGCACGGGCATGGCGCACCAGTGGTAAATATCAGCAGAATTTTCGTGGATAGTTCGCGCGCCTCTCCAAATTACACGAATGCGCTATTGCTCGCAGCATCGCTGCTGGAATAAAATTAAATCCAGAAATTTCCCTTGTTTTCAAAAAAAAACGATTTAATGAAATTAAAAAATATTCTGCGAAATTCTGAACTCCGTTTATTCCTAGCCCTGCAGGAAACCTTCCGATATCGTTTCGCAGGTCAATTTGAAGCCTTTTCCCAGAAAGTATTTATATATACCAAATGGATTTCTTCAATGAGGTTTAAAACATGGCAGATTTACCAATCGCCGCAGTTGTAAGGATTGCGAAGAAGAACGGAGCCGAACGCGTGGGAAGCGACGCCGCTGAAGCGCTTGTCATCAAGGCTGAGAAGTATATTGCCCAGCTGACGAAGGAAGCCAACAAGCTTGCCGAACACGCAGGCCGCAAGACGATCAAGAAGGAAGACGTTGACCTGGCTGCAAAGCCGTAAGGTCCCTGCTTTTTTTTCATCATCCATTCAATGGCCGGCGGTGTGCGGCCGGCCCGCGTTTTCAGCATGTTCTGATGACGATATCTGTTCCAGTAAACATATCGGTTCATGAACATGAACACCCCCCTTGCGCCAGTCCAGGGTTGAAGAACCCTGCGGGTTCTTCTCGTGTCTCATCTCTGATGAGATTCGACACCCCCCGTTGCGGGGTGCTGAAGGTCATCAGACCTGAAGCAGAAGAAGAATTGCGAAGCAATTCTTCGACTCGCGGGGGCGCTTGGGATAGTCACTCAGAAGGTTATCGGGATTTCTGTGAAAAACGGGAATACCTATCAAGGGGTGGACAAATAATCCTTCAATTTCAACCAAAAAACAAATCCCGTGTTTGTTTGCGCTAACCTTCTGAGGGGCTATCCAAACTGCGCCCCGTCCCCCCTTGAGGGGGGACTGGTGGCGCAAGAGGGGGGTTTTCAACTGTAAAGGATTCTGGTGATGGGAGAAATCAAAGTAATTTTTTCAAATTTAGGAATTTAAAAAAGGATGAGTAAGTGTCAGAACTTCCCCTTCGTGCTCGGCACGCCCTTCTTCCCGGTGAGTGAAAGAGCCTCGCCAAGGGCGATCCCGAACGCCTTGAAGACCGCCTCGCACTGGTGGTGGTCGTTCCTGCCGGTGTAGGCGATGTGGGCCGTGATGCCAGCGCGGTTGCAGAGCGAGTAGAAGAAGTGCTCGAAAATGTCCGACGGGATGGTGCCCACGTCTTTGTTGCCGAACGTGCCGTTCCAGACAAGGTATCCCCGTCCGCCGCAGTCGAGGGCGACCGTTGCGATCGCCTCGTCCATGGGGATAACCGCGTGGGCGAAGCGCTGTATGCCTCTCCCGTCGCTCATCACCTGCTTCACGGCATCACCGAGCACGATCCCGATGTCCTCGATCGTGTGGTGGCAGTCCACCGCAAGATCGCCCTGTGCCGTACAGGAGAGATCGAATCCCCCGTGCTTTGCCATGGACACGAGCATGTGGTCGAAGAACGGCACACCGCTCTCGGCCGCGACCTTCCCCGTCCCGTCGGCGTTCAGCTTCAGTACAATCTTCGTCTCCTTGGTATCCCGTTTCACCGTAACAGATCTCATCGGCATTCCTCCAGTGCATCCTTTAACGTGATCTTCCCGCTGTACAGCGCCGAGCCGAGCACAGCCCCGTGCGCCCCGGCCACCCGCAGGCCGGCCACGTCCGATCTGGACGAGATTCCGCCGGCGACCACGACCGGGATCCGGACCTGCTCGATCAGCCGCTTCACCGGTTCGAAGCGGACTCCCTGCTGCAGCCCCTCGACATCCACGTTGGTGTACAGGAGCGAGCCGGCGCCGAGCTCCTCGAACTTCCTGGCCCAGGCACAGTAGTCGCCCGCCGTCTCCTGCCAGCCGCGGACAGCGATCTGGCCGCCCTTTGCGTCCACGCCGGGCATGATCCGGGCGCTCCCGAACTCGTCGGCAAGGGTGCGGATGCAGCCCGGGTCCTGCGTGGCAAGCGTGGAGATGATGACCCGGTCCACGCCGGTCTCAAGCCATTGCCGTGCATCGTCAATGGAGCGGATGCCGCCGCCCAGCTCGATCTCGGTGCCGGTTTTTCTGATAATTTCCCGGATGAGCCGGGCATTCTCCGAGCTGGTGCCGAACGCCCCGTCGAGGTTGACCACGTGGAGAGCGGTCGCTCCCTCAGAAAGCCAGCGGGTTGCACACGAGAGGGGATCTCCGTATGCCGTTGCGCTCTCCCGCTTCCCCTGCACGAGCTGGACGCATGTTCCGCCAAGGATATCAACAGCGGGAAAGATCTTCATGGCAATCAGCGGATCATCCGCTGGATGGACATGACGAGGATGTCCCTGGCCCCTGCCTGCTTCAGCTGGCTGATCAGCATGTACACCCGCTCCTCGCTCACGACCGCGTGGACAGCGACAAGCCCCTCGGACGAGGCCACGTCCATCACCGTCGGGCCGGAGAGCCCCGGCAGCACGCGTTTCACCGCATCAAGGCAGTTCTTCTTCACGTTCATCATGAGATAACACTGGCCCCGGGCCCGGATGACGCTCTCGAACGCCAGGTGGATCTCGTCGATCTTCTCCTTCTTCTTCACCAGCGATTCCCGGTTCGCGATCAGGTACGTGGACGTGACCAGGACTTCGTCGATCACCCGGAGCCGGTTGGTCTTCAGGGTCGTACCCGAGCTTGTGAGGTCGACGATCGCGTCTGCGATCCCGAGGTGGGGAGTCGCCTCGCAGGCCCCGCCGACCTGGACGATGTCGGCATTGATCTTCTTCCGTGCGAAGTACGTGCCGGCCATGACGGGGAACTCGGTTGCAACCCGGTGACCGTTGAGCTCCCGGGGGGTCTGGATCTCCGAGTCCTCGTGCACGGCAAGCACGAGCTTTGCCCTGCCCATCTGGAGGTCGAGGAGTTCCTGCACGTCGGCGCCGCGTTCGGTCACCATGTCGTGCCCGGTGATGCCGAGATCAGCAGCCCCGTTCTCCACGTAACCGGGGATGTCTGCCGGTCGGGCGAAGAGGATCTCCACATGGGGGTCGAGGGTCCGGGTGATAAGCCGGCGCTGCTCGCCGGACTCTGCCAGGTGGAGCCCGCTCTTCTCGACCAGCTCCATGACCGGGGCGGCGATCCTCCCCTTGTTGGGGATGGCAAGCCGCACGATATCAGAAAAAGGTTGTGTGTCACGGGGTTTTTTTCCCGTCTTTTGCGCAGGGGGCATTGTACCGGTTAGAATGTCTTGAGTTTCCCGGCAATGACCTTTTCGGTGATGTTGGCGGAGATATGGGCCAGCTGGTCGTCGACAATGCCGTAGATGTCGTCGTTGACGTCCCTCAGCTTCACGCCGGATGAGGGCAGCACCTGGATGCTTGCAACGAGCGGCTGGTCGATGGGCTTGCCGATCTGGGAGAGGAGCCTGACGTACATCTCCTCAATTCCGTCGACCTTCCGGACACATTCCTGGGCAATCTGGGTGGAGAGGAGGTTGTACATCTTGCCGATGTGGTTGATCGGGTTCTTGCCGCTCGTTGCCTCCATGCTCATCGGGCGGTTGGGAGTGATGAGCCCGTTGCAGCGGTTGCCGCGGCCCACCGACCCGTCGTCGCCCATCTCGGCAGAGGTGCCGGTCACGGTGAGGAACACGCTCTTCTTTCTGATGTCGTCTGCGGTGTTGACCTGGACAACGATCTTCCGCTTCGAGCTCTTCTTCGCAACCGCGGTGATCTCCTCTTTTAAGATATCCATGTA
>Ga0302253_1001191_pt1 | contig 16711 bp, 15 predicted proteins | sample AAG_RA_Trp_MG_FD_193537 | JGI IMG/M metagenome (GOLD analysis project Ga0302253, IMG submission 193537) | Enriched activated sludge microbial communities from anaerobic digester in WTTP, New Holstein, Wisconsin, United States - AAG_RA_Trp | ecosystem: Engineered > Bioreactor > Anaerobic >...
TGGTGGGCGATCCGAGATTCGAACTCGGGGCCTTTGGTTCCGGAGACCAACGCTCTATCCAGCTGAGCTAATCGCCCGACATCAAGACTTCCCTCTTCCGAAGAAAAGGAATCGACAACAGGGCGGATTCATACTATGGCTTGGGAAAATATTCAATATTTTTCTGAGCGGAAAAGAAAGAGACCGGCTGGGATCATCCTCTGTCTTGCGCGATCAGCCTCGATTTGTTAAAGATAACGCCATGAATGGGAAAGTATTTAAAATTTTTGTTTTGCTGGTGTTCTTGGCGGCATTTTTTTCTGCTGCGGGCGATGCCCGGGCGGGGGGAAGCGTGACCAACATGCGCTACTGGACCGCCCCGGATCACACGCGGGTTGTTTTTGACCTGACGGAGCCCCCTGTCTTTGAAACCTCCCGGCAGGATGGCATCTTGATCGTTACCTTCCGTAAAACGGCCTGCTCCGAGTCGGTTCCCCGGGAAACGAGGATCGACAAATCGGGTATCGAGAAACTGGCGGTTGCTGCGTCGGTTGAAGGGGATGTCCTGGTCCGGGTCGAGTTGGAAAAAGGTTCGGAGGCGAACGTTTTTCCCTTGAAGCAGTTCCTGGACAAGCCGGACCGTCTGGTTATCGATGTTGAGCTTCCGGAAGTGAGCCGGCAGGAAAGCCGGCTGCGGGAGCAGGTCAAGGTTTCGAAAAAAAGGAGGATCATCGTCATCGATCCCGGCCACGGCGGAGATGATCCCGGGGCTGTCGGGAAAAACGGAACCTACGAAAAGGACGTTGTTCTGGCGATTGGCCGGCGACTCAAGAAAGCCCTGGACCGGCACGGTTTTTTCCAGGCCTACCTGACACGGGACGGGGATTATTACGTTCCCTTTAACAAACGGTTGAAGATCGCCCGGGAATATGGCGCGGACCTGTTCGTCAGCATTCATGCCGATGCGGCAAGAAATCGTGACGCCCGCGGCAGTTCCGTTTACTGCCTGTCCCTGGGGGAGGCCAGCAGTGTGGCGGCGAAGATCCTGGCCCAGAACGAGAATCTTGCGGATATCGTCGGAGGGGCCCGCGAGGTGGACATGAAGGAGGAAACCAACCCCATCCTGATCAATATGTGCCAGACGAATACGATCAATGTATCGAAATCCTTTGGTATGAGCGTGCTCTGGGAGTTGAATCAGATTGGCGAACTGAAGTTCGAACGGGTTCAGGAAGCCCCCTTCCGTGTCCTGAAGATGCCGGAGATTCCCGCCGTCCTGATCGAAACCGCTTATATATCCAATCCGGAGGAGGAGAAACTGCTCCGCAGTGCGTCCTTCCAGAAGAAGCTCTCGGATACGATTTCGCGGACCATCGTCCGGTTCTTCCTGAAAGAATCTCCCGGTCCGGCCCCGGGGGTGCTCGTACAGGGAGAAAGACCGCAGGAACCCGTCGGGAATCGTGAACAGGCGTCAGGAAAACCGGTTTCCCGCCCGTTTTTTCTCTATACCGTTGAGAAGGGCGACACTCTGACCCAAATTGCCGGCCGTTTCGGAGTAACGGTCGGAGATCTTCTGGAAATGAACCGGATGAGAATCGATGATCCCCTTTTCGTGGGAAGCCCCCTGAAAGTCGCGGGGGAGCGGAAAGAGGCGAACGCTGCAACAGCGGCCGGTCGAACGGAGGCGCGGGAGGCGATCGAGGGGAAAGTCTTAAAAAAGACGGCCCCGTCTTTTTTCTTTTACGAAGTTGAGAAGGGCGACACCTTGACGGGAATCGCCGGTCGTTTCGGGGTGAGTTTGAGCAGCCTTCTGAAAATCAATCGGCTGGACAAGGACGCCCCTTTGTACGTGGGGAGGCGCCTGAAAATCGAAGGAAAAAAAGAGGAAATGTCTAAAATTTCTCTGAAAAGAGAAAATGAAGGAAAAACCTTCGATCGGAAAGAAGCACGGGAAGTTGCCGGAACACGAAGCGCAAGGAAGACGACGTCCGAACCGTTTTTCTTTTATACCGTTGCCAGGGGGGACAGCCTGAGCCGGATTGCGGACCGCTTCGGTGTCAGTTTAAGCAGTCTCCTGGAGATCAATCGGCTGGATCAAGATTCTCCTTTGTACGTGGGAAAGCGCCTGAAAATCGTAGGGAAGGACAAGGAACCGGCGATTGTCGCCAAACCGGAGAAAACCCCCGGCAAGACGGCGGAGAAGAACAAATCCGCTTACAAGACCTACCGGGTTAAAAGAGGAGACACGCTTGTGAATATTGCCCGCAAACAAAGCGTCTCCCTGGCGGCGCTTCTGAAACTGAACCGGATGAAATTGGACGATCCCCTCCATCAAGGCCGGGTTTTGATCCTCGGTCCCCGGGATATGTAATCAACAAATCGGGTGCGGTAGTGTATGAAATGGTTTAAGATCTCGCTGATCGTCGCGGTGATTCTGGTTATCCCGGCCGTTGAGGCCTTTTCAGAGGCCAAACCGCAGGCATCATCCAGGAAAGATTTTTTCTCCGTCAACCCGGCCTTCCGGGCGGATGTCCTGGTGTCGGAGACGGAAAAGAAAACGGATGACCTGCTGAAACTGGACGAAAAATCCGTTTCGATCTTGGATAACAATCTGCAGGTATGGGAGACCGGTGGTCAGGATAAGTGGAATGAAGTCCGATTGTTAGGGTTGACATTGTCTCTTTCCCGCCTTGTTTCGGCGCGGGAAAAGGATCGGAAAGATCCCTTTCCCGAAAAGGAACGGATGTCTCTCGAAACCCTGCTGCCCCTGATATTTCACGGATCTTTCCAGCAGGAGGACATGGAGGCCCTGGGAGAATTTTTCAGACCCCAGCTGAATCTGGGGATAGAATTTTAACGAACCGGGAAAAAGTTCGGTTTTGTCATTCCCAGGATCATCAGCGGCGATGAATCCTGTTGAAAAGAGACGCTTCGCTTCGCTCAGAGTGACCACAAAGGTGTGGCTTTCGCTCAGGATAACGATAGGACGGGTTCGATTTTTACGGATTCGCCAAATATGGAGGAGGGTGCATTTCATGAAGATATTCGACGGGCTCTACGCGTTCATCTGGCAGGATTATCGTGAGAACAACTGCAATACCTATTTTATCGACCGGGATAAAAAAATTCTCATCGATCCGGGGCACGACCACCTGTTCGGGCATGTGGAACAAGGTCTCGGACAACTTGGGGTACCGGTTTCCGCGATCGATTACGTCTTGATTACCCACGGGCATCCGGATCACCTGGAGGCGGCCTTCCGTCTGCAGAATCCGTCTCTTCTGGCCATGAGCCGCGAGGAGTACCGGTTCATCAAGCAGTGGTCCGGTCCGAATTATGACATACCCGGGCCGGACCTTTACCTGTCCGAAGGGATGCTTCAGATAGGCGATGTGAACCTCGAAGTTTTTGACACGCCCGGCCATTCGCCCGGATCGGTCTGCCTGTACTGGGCGGAGAAAAAGGTGCTGTTTACGGGAGACGTGATCTTCAATCAGGGGATCGGCCGGACGGACCTGCCCGAAGGGAGCGGCCCCCGCCTGAAGGAGAGCATCCGGCGGATCAAAAACCTCGATGTCGAGATTCTCCTAAGCGGCCACGGAGAAATCCTCGCCGGCAAAGAAGCGGTGCAACAGAATTTTCGTTTCATCGAGGATTACTGGTTCCGGTATATCTGAAGCCCCCGGCGCGATCCGGCCGGTATAAAAAATCTTGATTTCTTCGATCTTCTATAATAGAAGACCGGGTTACTTTGTAATATCCTAAATTTTGGGGACTCCTTGCCCGATTCTTGGGATCGGGCTTCAGAGCCGAGAGGAGGTAGGTCATTGAGAAGGTACGACGTTGTTTTTATTGCTTTATCGAATCTCCCTGACACCGAGGTCAGTGAGATAATCGAACGTTACCAGAACATGGTGACGGAGCGCAAAGGATTGATCATCAAGGTCGAAAAATGGGGCAAAAGAAAGCTGGCGTATGAGATCAGAAAGCAGAACATGGGGTTCTATGTTCTCTTCGATTTTGCAGGGGACAGCCATATCATCGATGAATTGGAGCGCAATCTCAAAATCGACGATAAAATCCTGAAATTCCTCACCGTCAAGACCTCCGAGGAAATTACGGCGGCGGAAGTCGATGAAATCGTCGCGGCGGCGGCCAAGGCGGGCCAGGCGGCAGCGGAAGGCGCGGCGGAGAGTGCCGAGCCCAAGATGATCATCCCTGAAGGGGCGGATAAAACCGCCGCGGCCGAAGCATCGCCTGCAAGCGCCGATACGAAGGAGGAAGGAAAATGACAGCAGGAAATTATCAGTCCCGTCCCCAGGGTTCGTCCCGGCCTCAGAAGAAATTTTTCCACCGGAGAAAATTCTGCCGGTTCTGTTCCGATTCCAATTTGAAAATCGAGTACAAGGATCCCATGTCGCTGCATGATTTCCTGACCGAACGCGGCAAGATCATGCCCCGGAGAATCACGGGAAGTTGCTCGAAACACCAGAGAGAGATAACCCTTGCGATCAAAAGGGCCAGGGCGATCGCCTTGCTGCCCTTTGTCGTGTCGGACGGGAAGTAAAACGGGACGGGGGACCCTGTCTTTTTGCCGTACGGGAGGATTGCCGGCCGGTTTTTCCGGACGGGGCGGTGTTTCCCTTCGCGGCGGATCCCATTCCCATCCCGCCTGGCATAACGTGGAAAGCTTTCCCTTTTTGCAGGGTGCACTCCTTATCTCTTCCCGCGTAAAACCGGATTGGTTACGGGTTGTTGCCTGAGGAGTTTCAGAAAGTACAGGAGGATTCAGATGCAGGTTATTTTGAAGGAAGATGTCAATGCTCTTGGCAAAGCGGGGGATGTCGTCAAGGTCGCCGACGGCTACGGGCGGAATTTTCTTATCCCCCGGGGTTTCGCCGCCGAGGTCAACAGCCGGAATATCCGTATGATCGAGCAGGAGAAAAAACAGATCCTGCAGAAGATGGAAAGAGAAAAGAAAAAGGCGGAGGATTTCGCCTCCCAGTTGGCGGCGGTCGTCTGCACCATCGCCCGGAAAGTCGGGGAACAGGAAAAACTGTTCGGGTCCGTGAACGCCAAAGACATCGAAGAGAGCTTGTCGCAGCAGGGGATCGAAGTCGACCGGAAAAACATCGTCCTGGACGAGCCGATCAAGACCCTGGGTGAATTCCCCGTGAAAATAAAGCTCAACGCCGGAGTGAGCGCCGAGATCAAGGTTGTGGTTGTCGGGGAAGAATAATCCGTTTGGTGACGCCGGTTTGATCGGAACGGACGTGACGGTTTGTTTTGTGACTTCCCCGCAACGTCACCCGAGTTGACGGCAGACCGGATCACACTTATTTACCAGGTCGCTGCGCTTATGCCCGCAAAAACGGATATCGATACATCCATCTACAAAGTGCCCCCCCAGAACATGGAAGCCGAACAATCGGTTCTGGGGGGGATTTTACTTGAAAATCAATCCCTCAATGCCGTTCTGGAAATCATGACCGGTGCCGACTTTTACAGCGAGGGGCACCGGAAGATTTTCGACGCCATTGCGGACCTTTCCGACCGGGGAGAACCGAGCGACCTCATCACCTTGAGCAGTCTTCTGAAAGACCGCGGGCAGCTGGATCAGGTCGGCGGGATGGTTTACCTCGCGTCCCTTGTCGACGGCGTGCCGTCGGCGGCCAACATCGCTTACTACGCCCGTATCGTCAAAGAGAAGGCGATTCTCCGGAGCCTGATTACCACGGCAACGGAAATTCTTCAGAAAACCTACAACGCCGGGTCGGATGTCGATTCGGTACTCGACCAGGCGGAACAGGCGATTTTTGAAATTTCCGAGAACAAGATCCGGCCGTCCTTCTATACGATCCGGGAGGTGGTGAAGGACAATTTCAAGGAGCTCGAGAGGCTTGCCGAGAGAAAGGATCTGATCACGGGAGTGCCGACGGGTTTCGACAAGCTCGACGAAATCACCTCGGGACTGCAGAGATCGGATCTGATCATCATCGCCGGACGTCCGAGCATGGGGAAGACCGCCTTCGCCCTGAACATCGCCCAGAACGCGGCCCTGAAGTCGGGTGTCCCCGTGGCTGTCTTTTCCCTGGAAATGGCGAAGGAACAGCTGGTCTTCCGTATGTTGTCGGCCGAGGCAAGGGTCGATTCCCAGCGCCTGAGAAAAGGTTTCCTGGGGGAGACGGACTGGAAGAAGCTGGTCAAGGCATCAAGCGACCTGTCGGAAGCCCCGATTTATATCGACGATTCGGCGGGCATCACGGTCCTGGAAATGAAGGCCAAATCACGGCGCCTCAAGGCGGATGCGGGATTGGGGCTGATCATCCTGGATTACCTCCAGCTCATGAAGGGCGGTGCTTACAAGGAATCCCGGGAACAGGAAATATCGGAAATCAGCCGGTCTTTGAAAGGCCTGGCCAAGGAACTGAGCGTTCCCGTCATTGCCCTGTCCCAGCTGAACCGCAAGGTGGAGGACCGGACGAACCGGCGGCCCCAGATGGCGGATCTCCGGGAATCGGGTGCCATCGAGCAGGACGCGGACGTGATCGCCTTTATCTACCGGGACGAGGTGTACAACAGGTCGGAGGACAACCCGGACAAGGGCATCGCGGAAATCATCATCGGAAAGCAGCGAAACGGCCCGACAGGGACGGTCAAGCTGGCTTTCCTGGAAAAATACACCTCTTTTGAAAATCTCGCCCGGCCGGATGCGTTCTCAGCTGAGTAGCAGCCTCTCTTCCTGGACGTAGGGTAACGCCAGCTGCAGTTTTTTCAGGGCCTGTTTTTCGATCTGCCTGGCCCGCTCCCGGGTGATGTTGTAATGGTCGCCGACTTCCTGCAGGGTCATGGGTTCGTCCGCCATGATCCGGTTTCGGATGATAAACGACTCCCTTTCCGTCAATTTTTCCATGGCGCCCGAGATGTTCTTCTGAACGAGTTCCATCTCCTGTTTCCGGATCAGCTCCGTTTCCTGGTCGTCACCCTGGTAGGTCAGGAAATCCAGGTAGGTCGCATCCTCTTCGTCGTTCAGGTAGGCGTTCAGGGAGACATCCCGGTTGCTCAGGCGCAGTCCCATCTCTTCCACGTCAATTTCCTTGACGTTCAAGGATTCGGCGATCTCCTTGAATTCGGGATTTCTCTCCGACATGGCTTCCAGTTCCTTTTTGGCCCGGTTCAATTTGAAGAAAAGCTTTCTCTGGGCCTGGGTTGTGCCGATCTTGACCATGCTCCAGGAACGGATGATGTAGTTCTGGATATAGGCGCGGATCCACCAGACGGCATAGGAGATGAGCCGGTATCCTTTGTAGGGATCGAATTTCTTCACGGCGTGCATGAGGCCGATGTTGCCCTCCTGGATCAGGTCCGCAAGCTTCACGTTGTAATTCTTGTATTCGTAGGCGATCTTGACGACGAATCGCAGATTCGACACCACCAGTTTCTCCGCTTCCTTGATCCCCTTGTATTTCTTGAGATTGACGGCGATGCTGAATTCCTCCTCCGCCGAAAGGAGCGGAATCCGGTTGATCTCGGCGATATACATTTCAAGTGTGCCCGTTACGGCCGGTAACTTCAAGATAATCCTCCGTCATGAGCGGTTATTTTTATCTTCTTTTGATAACGGATTCTGGAGATTAGTCAAGTTTTTTTGGGGTTTCGCCGGGTGTCCAAATATTGACACCCATGTCGGCGATGCTTATTTTGAAGTCAAAATTGACGGCCCCGTGAAAACGGCTGTTTTGTCGTTCCGGGGGGGCAAGCGGGTTGTTTTTCGGTTTTTTTACGGGTCCGGCGGAATTCGGAAGACGGGGATTTAAAGTGAAGACAATGAACAGGATGATGCTTGAATTTGCGTTTCAATTGGCGAAAAATATCGAAGCGAAGGCGGTGCTGCTTTACGCCGACATGATCCCCGATCAGCACCTGGTCAAGGCCATGGAAGACTTCCAGATTATCCTCGTGACCAAGGGCGCGCAGGAGGTCCCCAAGTCTTTTCTCGATCACGTCACCGTTCTGAATGTTCCCGATGTGAATCTGACCCGGATCGGCCAGGTGAAGATCGCCATTACCAAGGGGATCGTCATGGGCCAGTTCAAGAAAGGCGATCGTATCGTCTGCCTGAGCGGTGTTCCGAAATTCGAGTACCTGGACAGTCTTTTCGTCCTGGATGTGGGGAAGGAATTCGAAATCCTGACGTCGGAAGACATTCCCGACATCACGGAGGTCGGATATCCGGAGGTGTTCGGCACCCTGTTGTCCATTGCCCTGGAGTTGGCGGCACAGGGCAGGGAAGGCCGGAAGGTCGGGACGATTTTTGTCCTGGGGGACCACGAAAAGGTTTTGCAGCTGTCCCGCCAGATGATCATCAATCCCTTCATGGGGTACCGGGAGGAGGAACGGAATATCCTGAATACGGACCTGAAGGAAACGATCAAGGAATTGTCCGCCATCGACGGGGCGTTTGTCATCCAGAACAACGGGGTGATCGTCACGGCGGGGCGGCATCTGAGCGCGGCCCTGGAGAGCAAGGATTTCCCCCAGGGGCTGGGGAGCCGCCATATCGCGGCGGCCGGGATTACGAGCATCACCGATGCCGTGGCCATTGTCATTTCCGAATCGACGGGAACGGTCAGTGTCTTTAAAAACGGGAATGTTTTTGTGCGAATTGAAAAACCCAATGCATAGGGAGGAAATATGCGTTTCGACAAGTTTACCCTGAAAGTGCAGGAGGGCCTCCAGGAGGCCCAGAACATAGCCGGCCAGTACGGCCATCAGGCCATCGATGCCGAACACCTGCTGCTGGTTCTGCTGCAGCAGGAGGAGGGGATTGTCGGGGAGATTCTCCGGAAAACGGGGGTCGACACGGCAAGAGCCGAAGAGGGGCTGAGGCGGTCTCTGGACAAGATGCCGAAGATTTCCGGAGGCGGAACGGGGCAGGTCTATCTGGCCCCCCGTCTGAACCGGATGCTGGATCGCGCCATTGCCGAGGCGGCGAGGATGAAGGACGAATACGTCAGTGCCGAGCACGTTCTGATCGCCATGGCGGAAGACAAGGAAGGCGTCGAGGTTCTGCGGATCAACGGCGTTACGAAGGATAGCATTTTCAAGGTGCTCCTCGACATCCGGGGAAACCAGCGGATCACCGATCCGAATCCGGAGGAAAAGTACCAGGCCCTGAAACGGTATGCCAAGGATTTCAACGAACTGGCGCGAAAAGGGGCCTTCGATCCCGTGATCGGCCGGGATGAGGAAATCCGGCGGATCATGCAGGTTCTTTCCCGGCGCACCAAGAACAACCCCGTTTTGATCGGGGAGCCCGGCGTCGGTAAGACCGCCATCGTGGAAGGCCTGGCCCAGCGGATCGTCAACGGGGATGTTCCGGAGAATCTCAAGAACAAGCGGGTGATCGGCCTGGACATCGGGTCTCTCATCGCCGGGGCCAAGTACCGGGGGGAATTCGAGGAACGTTTGAAGGCCGTTCTCAAGGAAGTGACGAGCGCCGAGGGGGAGATCATCCTCTTCATCGACGAAATTCATACCGTGGTCGGAGCCGGAGCGGCGGAAGGGTCCGTCGATGCGTCCAACATGTTGAAACCCGCCCTCGCCCGGGGAGAGCTCCGCTGTGTCGGAGCGACGACCTTGAACGAATACCGGAAGTATATCGAAAAGGATCCGGCCCTGGAACGCCGGTTCCAGCCCATTCTGGTCAAGGAACCGACGGTGGAGGATACGATCGCCATTCTCCGGGGACTCAAGGAACGCTACGAGGTGCACCACGGGGTGCGCATCAAGGATGCGGCGATCATCGCCGCGTCGACGCTGTCCAACCGGTACATCAGCGACCGTTTTCTGCCGGACAAGGCCGTGGACCTGATCGACGAGGCGGCCTCCCGCCTGAGGATCGAACTGGACAGCATGCCCGCGGAAATCGATGTCATCGACCGCAAGGTCATCCAGTTGGAAATCGAACGACAGTCGTTGAAAAAAGAAACGGACCCGACGTCCGTAGAACGGCGAGACAAGATTGAAGCGGAACTGGCCGATCTTCGGGAGACGATGGATAAAATGAAGCTCCGCTGGTCATCGGAAAAGGAGATCATCAAGAAAATCCAGAATATCAAGGGTCAGATCGAGACCTTCAAGACGGAGGAACTGAACGCCCAGCGTGACGGAAACCTGGCCCGGGCGGCGGAAATCCGCTACGGCAAGATGGTGGAGCTGAACCGGGAACTGGAGGCGGAGCAGGGAAAGCTCGGCGAACTGCAGAAGGAAAACCCCATGCTCAAGGAGGAAGTAGATGCGGAGGACGTGGCGGAGGTCGTCGGCAACTGGACCGGTATTCCCGTTGCCCGGATGATGGAAAGCGATGTCAACAAGCTGATCCACATGGAAGAACGGCTGAAGTTGCGGGTCGTCGGGCAGGATGAGGGGATCGCCGCGGTTTCCAGCGCCCTGCGCAGGGCCCGTTCGGGATTGCAGGATCCGAACCGGCCGATCGGCTCCTTTATCTTTCTCGGACCGACGGGCGTGGGGAAAACTGAATTGGCGCGGGCCCTGGCGGAATTCATGTTCGACAACGAGCAGGCCATGATCCGGATCGACATGTCGGAGTACATGGAAAAGCATTCCGTGGCCCGGCTGATCGGCGCCCCCCCCGGCTACGTCGGTTACGAGGAAGGGGGGTATCTCACGGAAGCCGTCAGGCGGCGTCCCTACTCGGTTCTTTTGTTCGACGAAATCGAGAAGGCCCATCCCGACGTCTTCAACATCCTGCTGCAGATCCTCGATGACGGACGTCTCACCGACGGCCATGGCCGGACGGTCGATTTCAAGAACACGATCGTGATCATGACGTCCAATGTGGGCGGACAGTGGCTCCAGGATCAGGGGCTGAGCGACGAGGAAAAGCGCCGGCGGACCACGGATACCCTGAAAACGACGTTCAAACCGGAGTTCCTGAACCGGATCGACGACATCATCACCTTCCGGCCCCTGGGGATCGAGGACATCGACCGGATCATCCTGATTCAGCTGGTCCTGATTCAGAAACGGCTCGACGAACGGAAACTGGTCATCGAATTGACAGAGAAAGCGAAACATTATATAGCCAGGGAAGGTTACAGCCCCGTATACGGAGCAAGGCCCCTGAAACGGGCTCTCCAGAAATTCCTCCTGGATCCGCTGGCCCTGAAAATCCTGGACGGAACCTTCAAGGAAGGGGACGAGATCAAGATCGATCTGTCCAAAAAGGATGAAATCGTTTTCGAGAAGAAATAAAAAGGAGAGGGATCGTTCAATGAATACACTGAAGACCGTATTTTTACTCGGAGCCCTGACGGGTCTGCTGATGCTGATCGGGGGGTATTTCGGCGGTCAGACGGGGGTGGTTGTCGCTTTCATCTTCGCGATGATCATGAATTTCGGAAGTTACTGGTTTTCCGACAAAATTGTCCTGCGGATGTACCAGGCGCAGGAAGTTTCCGAGAGCCAGGCTCCGGAGCTGTACCGGATGGTGAAGGACCTGGCCATGAAGGCCTCCATGCCCATGCCCCGGGTTTACATCATTCCGACGGATACGCCCAACGCCTTTGCGACGGGCAGAAACGAAAACCATGCCGTGGTGGCCGCGACGGAGGGGATTCTCCGGATTCTCAACCGGGATGAACTGGAAGGGGTGCTCGCCCATGAACTGACCCATATTAAAAATAAGGATATGCTTATCGGATCCATCGCCGCGACCATTGCTGGCGCCATTGTCATGCTGGCGAACATGGCCCAGTGGGCCGCCATTTTCGGAGGCCTCGGTGGCCGGGATGACGAAGGGGAAGGCGGTGGCGGAGGGATGATCGGCCTGATCGTCATGGCGATCCTGGCTCCGATTGCGGCGACGATCATCCAGATGGCGATTTCCAGGTCAAGGGAGTACATGGCCGATGCGGGGGGCGCGAAAGTGTCCGGGAAACCTTACGGATTGGCCAGCGCCCTGGAAAAGATTTCCCGGGCGTCGCAACAGATTCCCCTGGACGCCAACCCGTCGACGGCCCACATGTTCATCGTGAATCCCCTGACGGGGCGTTCCCTGATGAACCTCTTCAGCACCCATCCACCCGTTGAGGAAAGGGTGGCCCGTCTGCGAAAAATGATGCCCGGAGCTTAGAATAAAGCATTCAAGCATCCCGTCTTGACGGCGGGGACAACCTGATTCTGAAATCATCAGCCGCCCGGTTTTCCACCGGGCGGCTGCATCGTATGCAAACCAAGGAGGGAGGCGGTCATGGAAGAAGAGAAAAAAGAAAAAGGGTTTGTGATCCGGGATAAAAGGCACTTCGACGAAGCGGGGAATGTTCGATCGGAAGAATCTCCGGAACGTCCGCCTAAGGAATCGCCCGGTGAACCTGCCGGGGAAAAGCCGGCTGCGGGAGCCGAGGAACGCTTGGCCGGCCGCCGGGAAGCGGATTACCCGAAAGTCGATTTCGTCGGTTTCATCCTGTCTCTGAGCACCACGGCCATGTATCATTTCGGCGATATCCCCGATCCCTACACGCAGAAAAGCGAGAAAAACCTGACGGCGGCGAAACAGACCATCGATATTCTGGATCTTCTCCGTGAAAAGACCCGGGGAAATCTCAACGAACAGGAAAAACAGATCCTCGAAGAGGCCCTCTATGAACTGAAAATGCGCTTCGTGAAAGAAAAGGGTGAGGCATGATGGAAGCCGCCTCACCGGCCAAGGTCAATCTTCATCTCCGTGTGATCCGGAAACGGCCGGACGGCTATCACGACATCGCCACGCTGATGCAGAAAATCGACCTTTGTGACACCATGGAATTTACCCTCCGGAAGAAAGGGATCGTTATCAAATGTCCCGGTTTCCCCCAGTTGGAGAACGAGGACAATATCGTATTCAGGGCCGCCAAGGCCCTTTTTCTTGAGACCGGCTGCCAAAGCGGTGCAGAAATCATCCTCCACAAAGTCATTCCCATGGGGGCCGGATTGGGGGGCGGCAGTTCCAATGCCGCGACGGCGCTGGTGGCCCTGAATGACATGCTGGGTCTATCTCTGTCCAAGGAGGCCCTCATGAACATCGGCGCACGTCTCGGTGCCGATGTTCCTTTTTTTATCTACGGCGACCGCGCCTGGGCCTTCGGCATCGGCGACCGCCTGGAACCGGCTGAAAACCTGCCTCCGCTGTGGTTCGTTCTCGTTAATCCGCGCTTCGAGCTCGCCACCAGGCGGGTCTACGAGGGTCTTAATTTAAGATTGACAAACCAAATAATAAATTATAGCATCCCCCGATTTTGTACGGTAACCGATGTAGTAAAAGGTCTGCATAATGATTTGGAAAAGGTTTCCCTCACCCTCTACCCTGCGCTGAAAGAACTCAAAGACAACCTGATCGGGGTGGGTGCCCTGGGAGCATTGATGTCGGGAAGCGGGCCAACGGTTTACGGGGTCTTTGAACGGGAGGATGAAGCGCTGCAGGCTGCAGACATTTTGAAGAAGAACAAAAACTGGTTTGTCACGGCCGTTCGTTCCCTGTAGGCTGACCTGGGGGTTTCCCCTGCATGACCGGAAGACTGTTTTGGGGCGTCGTCAAGCGGTAAGACACAAGATTTTGGTTCTTGCATTCGGAGGTTCGAATCCTCCCGCCCCAGCCATATATCTAATATTGAAAGGGATTTACATGCTTGAACGAATGAGAATATTTTCCGGTAATGCAAACATCGCCTTGGCGGAAAAGATATGCCGGAATTTGGGTGTGCTTCTGGGGAAAGCCAACGTGACGACTTTCAGTGACGGCGAAACCCGTGTCGAGATCAACGAGAATGTCCGGGGCATGGACGTGTTTATCGTCCAGCCTACCTGCCCGCCTGTCAACGTTACCCTGATGGAACTCCTCATCATGATCGACGCCATGAAGCGGGCCTCCGCCGACCGGATCACCGCGGTCATTCCCTATTACGGTTACGGCCGGCAGGACCGGAAGGTCGTCCCCCGCGCACCGATTTCCGCAAAACTCGTCGCCGACCTCATTCACACGGCAGGCGCGGACCGGGTTCTGGCCATGGACCTTCATGCCGGCCAGATCCAGGGTTTCTTCGACATCCCCGTGGACAATCTTTTTGCCACCCCCGTCCTTCTCGAGTACATGCGCAGTCATTACCAGGACAACATGGTGATCGTATCTCCCGATACGGGCGGTGTGGAAAGAGCGCGGGCGTTCGGTTCCCGCCTGGGCTCCAGCCTGGCGATCATCGACAAGCGCCGGGAGGGACCGAATGAGGCCCAGGTGATGAACATTATCGGCAATGTCGAGGGAAAGAAAGCGGTTCTTCTGGACGACATGGTCGATACGGCCGGGACGGTGGTTCAGGCCAGTATCGCCCTCGAAGCGGCGGGGGCGCTGGACGTTTCCGTTTGCTGTACCCACCCGGTCCTGTCGGGTCCCGCGATTGACAGGATCGAGGAGTCCAACCTGACAGAGGTCATTGTAACGGACACGATCCCACTCCATGAAAGAGCGAAGGCCTGCTCGCGTATCAAGGTTCTGTCCGTGGCGGGGCTTTTGAGTGAAGCGGTCAGGAGGATCTATTACAACGATTCCGTCAGTTCCCTCTTCATCTAGAAGCGACGGATCGAATGGGATAAAAGCCGTCTTTCCGGAACCGGGATGTGGGGCTTCGGGATAAAAGGTCCGAAATCGGAAAGAAAGACGGTTGAAGTGGTACAAGCTTGGCCTGATGGGGGAGATAGGGGGTGAAGCTGATTGTTGGATTGGGAAATCCGGGTCCGCGTTATCGAAACAGCCGGCATAACTTCGGATTTCTGGTCGTTGACAAACTGGCGGGTCTCTGCGGAGTCGATTTCGACCGAGAGGATTTTGAGGCCCATTGGGGTAGGGGAAAGATAGAAGGTATTCCTGTTCTGCTGGCTAAGCCACAGACTTTCATGAATTTAAGCGGCGTTGCGGTACGGAATCTGGCCGGTTTTTTCCGGGTGGAATTAAGCGACGTCATTGTAGTTCATGACGACTTGGATTTGCCCTTTGAAACGATCCGTCTGAAGGAGGGAGGCGGTTACGGCGGGCATCGGGGTTTGATGTCCATCGGGGATCATCTTGGCGATTCCGGCTTTATGCGGGTTCGCCTGGGGATCGGAAGACCTTGTAAACAGATGGCTCCTGAGCATTATGTCCTGCAGCCCTTTCACATCGAGGAGGAGAAAGCCCTCCCGGAAATTCTGGAGCGGGCCTGCGGGGCGATCAAGGTCATGATTACGGAAGACATTCAAAAGGCAATGAGTCAGTATCATAGCAGGAGTGCTATAAAAAATTAATACGAGGAGGTTAGGTGATGTTGAAAGGTAATCGTCGTTTGTTATCCATTTTCTTTACCGCCGTCATTGCAATCCTGATGATGGCGCCGCTCGCCTTCGCCGGTGAAGCGGACATCAAACTGCCGGATCTCTCCCAGGTTGCTTTTGCGAATGGGACGCTCGGTGGTTTGACCCTTCTGAACATTGGTCTGGTGGTTTGTGTGATCGGACTGGGGTTCGGTCTCATGCAGTATGCCCAGACGAAGAATCTTCCGGCCCACAAAGCCATGCTGGAAGTTTCCAATACGATCTGGGAAACCTGCAAGACCTATCTGATCCAGCAGGGCAAGTTCCTGGCAGGACTGTGGGTGTTGATCGCTGTCTGTATGTTTTACTATTTCGTGGTTTTGTCTCAGATGCCGATGAATGGGGTGATCATCATTCTCATTTGCTCCATCCTCGGTATCCTCGGTTCCTACGGTGTGGCCTGGTTCGGCATCCGGATCAATACGGTGGCGAATTCAAGGGCCGCCTTCGCTTCCCTCGGGGGAAAACCTCTGCACATGCTGAACATCTGTCTGCGTTCCGGCATGAGCGTCGGCCTTCTGCTCATCTGCGTCGAACTCTTCTTCATGATCCTTATTCTGGCCTACATTCCGAAAGAACTGGCGGGTCCCTGCTTCATCGGTTTCGCTATCGGTGAATCCCTGGGTGCCAGTGCGCTCCGTATCTGCGGAGGTATCTTCACGAAAATCGCCGACATCGGTTCCGACCTGATGAAGATCGTCTTCCATCTTCCCGAAGACGACCCGAAAAACCCCGGTGTCATCGCCGACTGTACGGGTGACAACGCCGGTGACAGCGTCGGCCCCTCGGCGGACGGTTTTGAAACCTACGGTGTGACGGGTGTCGCCCTCATCGCCTTCCTGGCCCTGGCCCTGGCGGACAATCCGGAGATGGGCGGCAAGCTCGTGGTCTGGATTTTCGTCATGCGTATCCTGATGGTCATTACCGCGCTCGTGTCTTACTTTGGAAACAATATGCTCAGCGAAGCCCTCTACGGCAATAAGAAAGATTTCAACTTCGAGCAGCCCCTGACCAACCTGGTCTGGATCACCTCGATCATCTCGATCATCATGACTTTTGTCGCGAGCTACGTCCTGTTGTCCGATCTCGATCCGGTGAAATACGCTTCCCTCTGGTGGGCCCTCGCGATCATCATCAGCTGCGGGACCATTGCCGGCGCCTTGATCCCCGAGTTCACGAAGGTCTTCACGAGCCCTCTGTCGCGGCACTGCGAGGAAGTCGTGAACGCCTCCCGTCAGGGTGGTCCGTCCCTGAACATCCTCTCCGGTCTGGTGGCCGGTAACATGTCCTGCTTCTGGGAAGGCCTGACCATTCTGGTCCTGATGTTCAT
>Ga0302253_1001192_pt1 | contig 16691 bp, 14 predicted proteins | sample AAG_RA_Trp_MG_FD_193537 | JGI IMG/M metagenome (GOLD analysis project Ga0302253, IMG submission 193537) | Enriched activated sludge microbial communities from anaerobic digester in WTTP, New Holstein, Wisconsin, United States - AAG_RA_Trp | ecosystem: Engineered > Bioreactor > Anaerobic >...
CCCTGACGGTAGCGTTTACCGATGCATCGACTGGCACCGGTCCGCGGACATATCAATGGGATTTCACCAATGATGGCACGATCGATGCCACTACCCCTGATGCAATCCACACGTACCCCTCTGCCGGGACGTATACGGTCAACCTGACGGTTACCAATGCAGCCGGCAGCGATTCGGAAGTCAAGACGAACTATATCACGGTAACAACGGCACCGGTAGCCCCGGTGGCAGCCTTCTCAGCCAACACGACTTCAGGAGTTGCCCCCCTGACGGTGGCGTTCACCGATGCATCGACCGGAACCGGGCCCCTGACCTATACATGGGATTTCACCAATGACGGGACCGTTGATGCCACCACAAAGAATGCCACCCATACCTATGGCTCGGCTGGAGCCTTCACGGTCAACCTGACGGTGACCGGACCGGGAGGAACGGACAGCGAAGTGAAGACGAACTATATTTCTGTCACAAATGGTACTCCCCTTATATCCGCCCAGTTCACCGCCTCCCCTGTTTCAGGGCGTTCCCCGCTTCCGGTCCGGTTCACCTCCCAGTCCACCGGAAAAATCACTTCGTACGAGTGGGATTTCAACAACGATGGGATCGTGGACAGCAGAGTGAAGGATCCGCTCAAGTTCTTCACCTCCGCAGGGAAGTACACCGTAAAGCTGACCGTGAGGGGTCCTGATGGCTCCGACCAGGAAATAAAGAACCAGTATATTGATGTAACAGCCAAACCCCTGAGGCCGATCGCCTTCTTCTCAGCAAACACCCTTTCCGGGGCGGCTCCACTGAACGTCACGTTCACTGATAAGAGCTACAATAATCCTGATACCTATCTCTGGAAATTCGGTGATGGGACCACGTCGACCCTGAAGAATGCAACGCATACCTATACGGTCCCTGGATACTACAAGGTGAGTCTTACTGCCTCCAATGATGCAGGAAAGAGCAGTTTGGCCATGAATATTTACGTAACGAGCAGTTGAACCTCCAGGACATCAAGAAAGAATCCGGATTTTTCCGGATTTTCTGAGTCCTCTTTTATCCAGAAACCAGGGATCCAAAGCCCTGGGAATCTGCACTGAATGGAGAGATTGCTGAGTATCATCATTCTTCAACAGTCGGAAAAAAGAGAGGATACCTCTTCTCTCCCCCTGTCCCTGCATCCGTGCAGGATCTTCTCTCTCAAGGGAATAATCCTCGAGATTGGTAATGGAGGTCGCACGGTCACTATTCGGTGCTGCGAGTTTTCTGATTCTTTTTGAATGAGATACTTCCCCAGAGATATGTCAGCTCATGTAGGGAAGAAACCGGGTTCATCTTGGAATTTATGGCAAACCTCGCTATAAAACCGGCTTGATCACTGGAGAACTGGTCTTTTCAGGGGAGATCCCTCCAGAGGTTGCCGTTCAATCAGGTGGATCTGGGCAAGCAGAGGATCTCTTTTTTGATTGGGGGTCATCATCAGTATCAGCTATTTTTATCACTCAAGATGTCAAGTTTCTGTACCCTCACATGGGGGTACTGGTGTGTATGAAATTTCATGTACTTGGTATTGGTATGATGGTGCTCCTTGGTGCGCTTCTTCTCTGCGCCGGGTGTACTCAGCCGGCCCCGCCGGCTACTCCGACCGCGACGCCCACAATGACTCCTGTGGCAACGACTGTGCCGGAGATGAAAGATATCGTCCAGACAGCGGTTGCTGACGCGAGGTTTACCACGCTCGTTGCAGCAGTCCAGGCTGCCAACCTCACCCCGACCCTGAGTGGACCAGGGCCGTTCACGGTCTTTGCTCCCACGGAAGATGCCTTTGCGAAACTTCCCGAAGGGACGGTCGCGAACCTTCTGAAGGAACCGCAGGGAGACCTTACCCAGATCCTGCTCTACCATGTGGTATCCGGGAAACTGATGGCAGCGGATGTGGTTAAGCAGACGAACCTGACGACGGTAGGGGGCAAGCAGCTGACAATCACCGTTGAGAACGAGACGGTCATGGTTGACGGGGCAAAAGTGGTCAAGACCGACATCGAGACAAAGAACGGAGTGATCCACGTCATCGATGCCGTGATGATCCCGCCGGCGTAAATCAGGAACTCAGCCCACGGTTCCCACGAAAATGGCCCCGCCATTTTCACCTTTTCTTTTTTGCGGATATCTGTCAAGGATTTTTATATCCTTCCTTAGGCACTTCATCGGCTCTCTCCATCGATCGGCGGTCATGGGAGCATCTATGATCGTGCATAAGGCGCTTCATCATCTCTCCGTATGTCCCGACGTGGATTGTTCCCCCGTAAAACGTTCTGGAAAGTCATCGGGGGGTATCCCTGCTGTGACAATAATGAGTGAAATTTTTCCCGGTCTCTAAAAAAAAGGAAGATCAGATCAGTGCTGTCTCAAAGAGATACTCAGTAGGATTCCATGCAGTAAACTGGGTCCCGGTCAGGTCTTTTGTGGGGACAAGCCAGATCTTTCCGGAGAATCCGCCAGTATTTCCTTTTATATTGACACATCCTTCATCGTTGGCAATCCCCGTGCCAAGAATGGCACATTGCGGGACCGATCCCCAGGGATCGAAGTAATTGATGAGGGAATACTCCTGGCCGGGGAGGAGCCCCTTCCCGTTGAAGACAAACATCGGCTTTGGTATCTCTTTGAACATCATCCTTCCCCAGGTACCTCCTTCTATCGGCTCCCAGGTTGCCGGATCTTTTGCTACCAGCGTAACGAAGTTCGCATTGCCTGCCGCAGAGACTGCCCCGACCATGAGGAAGAGGCACATCAGTACCATAATGGTTGTAATCCATCCTTTCATCAGTTCCACCTTTGGGTTTTCCATGAACGCGACATATCCTTCCGCGTCATAAGGGGGAGCGACATGGGGCATATTCAACATTGTTACCGAGAATGTTCACCAGATCGAGGAAGGTGCTCTGGTGGAGTGAATCTGATCGGACAGGAGAATCCTGTTCTGCCGCAGAAGCTCCAGGGAGCAAGCAGTTTTTTTAAGGGAGCACGGCTTCCTTGGGATACATTGGTCCATTACACCACATCGTAACGTGCCAATCTATTCTTTGCCATGCGAACGTATGAGGATTTGACACGCTGCCCTTTTCTGACCTCATACAGAAATCCCAAAAATTGAGCCTTTTTGAAGAACAAAAGCCTGCACTGGATCGAAGTGCCAGATCTCGGAGTAAATGAAGAATCGGGATGCTTATCCTGCTGTCCCGCCTGATCAGAAGTTGTGTTTACAGAAAGGAGAGAAAAGCGGACCCCCCACGTGGCAGTTTCATCTTGAGCCGGTTTAATGAGCTTCCGGAAGGTCTTATTCCGACACCGGGATGATCTTTCCCTTCAGCTGCCCCTCGGGATCGAGCCGCATCAGCTCCACTACGTTGTTCACGACGCCTCTCGCATAGGTCTTCACCAGCTCGTCATTCCTGAAGAACTCCCGGTCTGCATTGCTGTTGAACTCAGCCCCGTGGGTCCTGTATGCAATGCCGAACGGGGCGAGGATATATCCCATCTGCTGGAGGTTGAGGAAGATGTCCATTGCGGTCTTGATCCCGCCGTCCTCGTGGCCGCAGACGAGGATCCCTGCGACTTTCCCCTCGGTGAGCCCCGGTTTCTTCAGGTGATACAGGTTCTGCAGGCAGGTCGTCCGGTCGAGAAAGATCTTCAGGCGGGCTGACATGGTATTCCAGTTGATGGGGGAGGCGATGATGACGGCTTTTGCAGCGGCCAGCATCTGGTGGAATGCCGGCATATCATCCTTCGGATTGTTGCAGGGGTAATTGCAGGACTGGGCCCGGACGGCGTAGCAGCACCAGCAGTTGTCTATTTTGTATTCACTCAGGTTGTATCGCCGAAAGGATACCCCTTTTTCCCTGAGCACCTCTTCCGCAATCTCGGCCATGACGCTGGTGTTCCCATTCCGGTGGGTGCTCCCGTTGATGATCAGCACATCGAAGGGTACGCCATCGTAGATGAGCGGGACCAGTTCCCGCTCGTGGATAAATTCCCCGGACGGGCTATGGCAATTGGGGCATCCTTTGGGCGGTTTCTCCCCGGTGAACACAAATCCGCAGACCGTGCATTTCCATCGGATCGGGCCATCATGGGTGGTTGATTCTGACATGTTCCTCTCCTTCCACAATACCAAGAGGTATCAGTTCCACGATTTATGAACATGACGAAAGGAGAAGCCCCGGATTAGTGGTGGAAGGAAGAAAGAGCCTTGCGTTCATCAGATCAGGTCACCGAGAGCTGGTATTCTGGAGGATCTCAGTTCAGTGGAGTAAAGGGTCATGAGAAAGGGGGTGTTCTCCCTTCCTTTTCGCGGAAAAGAAGGGCAGATCGTGAACTCGACGAGGTTCATCCAGGTGGAGGGCAGGTTCAACAAAATTACCCCTGCTACCCGTTCTTCCAGCGCTGGTATTCGGGGGAAGCCTCCTGCATGTCATGCCAGAGCCAGACCATACGGTCAACGAACCATACCTTTCCCAGGCAGACCACGATAATTCCGACAAGGGTCGGCCACACGTCGAGGGTGACGGCACCAAAGAGGGCGAGGATCATCCCCACTCCGGAAATGACCGAGAGAAGATGAGGGACCATCCGGTGGTGGGAAGGCACAGGAATCACATCACGGTTCAGCCAGACCCGTTCCCCGAGGACCCCCTTTGAGGTCCAGTGATCGAGCGATTGAGGGGGAGGAACGATCCGGGGGTTGATCCATGCCCAGATCATGGCAAGGCAAACGGGGAGGACTGCAAGCCATCCGAGACAGAGCCGGCTCCAGAGGGCAAGGACAAGAAGGGGGAGCGCCGTCAGGCGGAGCATCACGCTCCAGGGGTTTGCGTGGCGCATCCAGGTGCGATCGTCCATCCGGAACAGGCGGGCAATCATTCGCTCCAGGGTCATACGTATACTTCTGGTAGAGGTTCTCATCCCAAAAAATGGTGCTTTCCCTGCAGGGAATGCTGGTGATCAGCGGATCCTTCAAAGAAAATGGCACACTTCAGACCTGTATTCCCTGGAATACCATATGCAGTTCCGGTTCCACAAATGTGTTCTTTTGCCGAAGGTTAGGACAGGAATGGTCACGGACGAAATGATTTTAAATGATCATTTCAATGTATGATTGGCTGTCCCTCAGCAATGGGAATACATAACAAGATGAAAACGTGCTCTATACTCATCTGAATTCAGGTTCCAGATAAATGTAGGTTTATAAGGAAGAATGCGGGGCAGCCAGAATTTCTCCTGGTAGTATTCTGGTTTTCCAGATACCTCTGATCCTCGTATTGTTCTGGTTCTCCAGATATATCCTTGACGTTCCTGGTATTGTTCTGGCTCTCAAGGTTTTATTCTGGTTCTCCAGAGGTATCCTTGACGTTCCTGGTATTGTTCTGGCTCTCAAGGTTTTATTCTGGTTATCCTGATACATCTCTGGTTCTCATGGTATGGTTCTGGTTCTCCAGAGGTATCCTTGACGTTCCTGGTATTGTTCTGGTTCTCCAGATATCTCTGATTCTCCTCGTATTGTTCTGGCTCTCAAGGTTTTATTCTCTTTCTCCTGATACTCCTCTGGAAATCCTCCTGCTGTTACGTGCCGGTAAAGACCCACCAAAGGACCTCCAGGGACCTGGTTGTCCAATCCTGTTTGATCCTCTAATCCCTGGCCGCTATTCGTGGAGAAAACTGATTCACCCCGTTGTCTACGACACCGGGAATCTCCTCCCTGGGCTCAATTTCACCGGTTGGCACCACAGCACTTATCAGTCGTGTTCTTTTACTGTGGAGTCCCATAAGAATAAACCAACACCATTTTTTATCCAGTGCCCGATTCTGTACTACCTGGGATCGCTCAAGGGATCCCATTCTATGGATGGTGACCCCCCGTTTTGGAACGCCCGAACCCTTCCCCTGCAACAATTGGAGAGGTGCCGGCCATCTGCCGCACTCCTGCACCTCCGCTTTCGAGCACCGATAAAGGGATCGTCCTCTTCATTGCCGCTCTTGCCGGGTTCCTGACCCCCTTTGACGGATCGGCCGTCAATATCGCGCTGCCCGTGATGGCGGCCGAATTCCACCTCGACGCTATCACCCTCTCCTGGATCACGACCGCGTACCTGCTCACCTCTGCCGTGTTCCTGGTGCCATTTGGCAGGATCGCCGATATCTACGGGAGAAAACGGATCTTTTTGTATGGGATAGCCATCTTCACCGGCACCTCACTTGTCATGACGATGGTCTCCTTCCCTGAGATGCTGATCGCAATCCGGCTCATCCAGGGATTTGGCGGGGCCATGATCTTCGGGACCGCCCTTGCGATCCTCTCCTCCGTATTCTCTCCCGGAGAACGGGGCCGGGCTCTTGGTATCTACATCATGGCGGTCTACCTCGGGCTCACCATGGGCCCGTTTCTTGGCGGGATCCTGACCGGATACCTCGGATGGCGGAGCATTTTTCTGGTCAATGTCCCCCTCGGGATACTCGCCTGCCTCCTGATCCTCTGGAGACTTCGGGGTGAATGGGCGGAATGTCAGGGCGAGCGGTTCGATCTGAAGGGATCGGTCCTTTATGCCTGCAGCCTTGTTGCGGTGATGCTCGGGCTCTCGACCGTCCCTGACCTGAAGGGTGTGCTGCTTCTTTCTGTCGGTATCGTTATCGGGGTGATCTTTGTCCTCTATGAACTGCGGGTACCGCTCCCGGTACTTGATCTCAGTCTGTTCACGAAGAACAGGGTCTTTGCCTTCTCGAACCTTGCTGCCCTGATCAGCTATTGTGCCACCTATGCGGTGACCTTTCTCTTGAGCCTTGACCTCCAGCTCACGAGGGGATTTTCCCCTGAGCAGGCGGGGGGGATCCTGATCGTGCTCCCTGCAGTGCAGGCACTCCTCTCACCAGTTGCCGGGCGACTCTCCGACCAGATTGACTCCCAGGTGCTTGCCTCGATCGGGATTGCACTGACAGCCGTTGGCATGTTCCCGCTGGTCTTCATCTCGGAATCCACGCCGATCTGGTACCTGGTCGCCTGCCTGGTCGTCCTTGGGGCCGGGTTTGGGATCTTCTCGTCCCCGAACATCAACGCGATCATGAGCTCGGTCGAGAAGAGGTATCTGGGGGTGGCGTCCGGGATGAACGGGACGGTGCGACTCGTCGGGCAGATGCTCTCGATGGGGATCGTGATGATGCTCTTCTCCCTGTTCATCGGGCCGGTCATGATCACCCCTGAGTATTTCCCGGAGTTCCTGCAGAGCCTGCATTACGCGTTTCTTATCTTCTCCCTGCTCTCCCTGGTGGGGGTCGTGGCATCCCTGATGCGGGGAAAGGGACATCCCGTTTCCCGGTGAATAGTACGCGGAGGGAGATGAGAACGATGACCTCATACCGATCGGAACGATCAACCTATCTATCAGAGGGACCCCTCTCTGTCCCGGCCCAGGTACCAATGTCCGGGACCTCCTTATGCGTACTCTACGATTTTTCTCGCTCCTCCCTCTTTTCTCGCCCTATGCAGATCGGTCTCTTTCGCTCCTGACTGTTGGGGCATTTTCCTGAAGCCCTCTCCATCGTCTTCGGGATAACAGATTTGATGGTGGCCCGCTCGATGCGGTACGTGGGAGAGGTACTCTTTTAACGGGAAGTTACTGGAACAAATCGGTAGAGGATCCACTTTTTTGCAGGAGATCATCCCGCATATAAAAAATTGTCACTCGAAACACTATCTGCATGCAGGAACAGGTATGTTCGAAAATGGGTGTGTAGTCGTCACCTGTCATCTCGTATCTCGTGCATTCTGATAGGATCGTCACGTAAAATAATAGATGTCGTTGGGAATGTTTCCGGAAACATCGCCGCCAAACAGGTTGACAATGCTGTCAGAATCAGAATAGATCCCGCCACCATTACCGGTCTCGGCGGTATTGCCGGTGATCGTGCCTCCATTCAGGGTTATCGTACTATAGAAGTAGCTGTACATTCCCCCGCCGTCATAAGTTGCCGAATTATTGGTGAGGGAACTGCCATCGTTCATGATTACCGTTCCCGCAAGGTTATCCAATCCGCCGGCAATTTGCGCTGAGTTCCCGGAAATCGAACCTCCCTCGTTCAACACAAATGTTCCGCCATCGTTCATGACTCCGGCGCCAACTTTTGCGGTGTTCTCGGCTACCATGCTCCCGTTCATGACCACTATTCCCATCTGGTTGTAGATACCGCCCCCACTGAAGGATGCCGTGCTGTTCGTAATGGAGACACCAGAAAGCGTGAGGGCACCCTCACTGTTGAAAATTCCTCCTCCATACTGTGCGGTACCCTGCATGATGGTCATGCCAACAAGAGTGACGTTGGGTCCGGATGATTGAAGGAGTGGTTTGGTGATGTTGATGACACCGCCCTTTATGATTTCAGTGCCGGTGTCGCCACTGATAATGGTATTCCCAGGACCAAAGCCTATGAGGGTCACCGATTTGTTGATCACGATATTCTCGTGGTAGGTTCCCTTCTTTAGGAGAATAGTGTCACCATCAGATGCAGCGTCCACAGCAGCCTGAAGGGTCTCGACATCCCCGGGTAGCTGGGGAGCTTTTACGAGGATGACAGAAGGCAGGGCTTTCAGGCCTCCCTCCGGGACATTGACCAGCATCGACGTGGGCTGGTATCCCGTTTTGATAAGCGTCAGGTTCCGGGTGCCAGCCGGGACATCCTTCACCAGTTTATTGGTGGTCCCGTAGTCCGTGCCATCGATGAGGATGGTTGCCCCGAATGGGATAGAAGCAACAGAGAGGGATCCTGTACCGCCCGGTGTTCCTGCCCCTTCACCCTTAACGAGGATGACAGAAGGCAGGGCTTTCAGGCCTCCCTCCGGGACATTGACCAGCATCGACGTGGGCTGGTATCCCGCTTTGATGAGCGTCAGGTTCCGGGTGCCAGCCGGGACATCCTTCACCAGTTTATTGGTGGTCCCGTAGTCCGTGCCATCGATGAGGATGGTTGCCCCGAATGGGATTGAGGCAACGGAGAGGGCCCCCCTGCCTTGCTCTGAATCGCCTATTGGGCCATCTGGTGTGGCAGGACTGGCGGAAACAGGCATAGGATTGGCGCTGTGTGACAGGTCAGCCATTGAGATGTCCCAGTTCCCATTCCGATTGTCCTGGTATCCGATATGATATCCATCAATATCTGGCAGGTATTTATCGTTGGAATCGTTGGTGTTCGGGAACTCTTTGATAATTATCACGGCATCGGCAGCCGCAGGGAAAATCGCCACCCCGTTGAACGCTCCCAGTGCTATGAGGAGCAGGATTGCGATGATAACAGGTTGCTTCATATGACCTCCTGCTAATTCAGCCAGCATCAATCTTTCTGATGCTATTCCAGGACCCCGTATGACATGGCCGACACCATCTGTGCGGGGTGCTCCAGAAGAGGATCGAAGGAGTATCCCCCGGGAATTTTCCTGCAAGATGACAGGGGGTCATTACGGGAACCGGGGGATTTCGTCAGAGGCAAAGGATATTTCTGAAGGTCGCCTCAGTAATAGTCAGGAGAGATCAACCAGCAGGAGAGAGGAGTTCTCCGTGATCCTGCCGGCATCAGAGATGCCATAAAGGAATAAATGGATGTGGTGATGGGACGTGGGTGAAGATACCCCAACAGCGGGAAATGCAGGTGGTGGATCTGGGAAAAAGAAGCCCCCGCGGTTGTTCAGGAAGGTGCCCTGCACCCGGATCACCGATGAGCAGGTCGAGGAGATCCTCCACGAGGTTGTCGAGGAGATCCCGTATGCCCTTTTCGTGAACGGGCGGCACATGATGACGGCGATGATGACCCCGGCAGATCTTGAGGACTTCGTCACCGGGTTCCTCTTCACCGAGCAGGTGATCAAGGGTCCCGAAGAGATCGAGTCGATCAGGGTAGAAAAGAACCGGATCAGCGTGATCACCACGAACCTGTTCCGCGTGGTCGGGCCTAAAAAGACGATCCTCTCGGGGTGTGGCGGGAGCACCTCTTATATCGACTCAGAAAAGCTCCCGAACATCCGGTCCGATTTTTCCGTTGGGTCAGGGTGTATCGCAGACCTGATCAAGCAGACCCTCACTTCTGAACTCCACCAGCTGACTGGGGGTATCCATGTCGTCGCCCTGGCCGGTGCGGAAGGCATCATCACGGTCTCCGAGGATATCGGGAGGCATAACGCCCTTGACCGGGTCATCGGGTATGGATTGCGAAAAGGGATTGATTTTTCCCGGACCTTCATCCTCGTCTCCGGCCGGGTCTCGTCAGAGATGGCACGAAAATGCCTCATTGCAAACATCCCGATCATCGCCTCCCGGGGTGCAACCACCACCCTCGCACTGGAGGTTGCCGTGAAGAACGGGCTGACCATCGTCGGATTTGTGCGGGGATCGAAGATGAACGTCTATACCCACACGAAACGGATCAAAATAACCGGCCGGCAGGCATCGTCAGGATCCACTTGATTCCGGATATGGTACTAGACGTTTCGGGATCATTCGATCCCGAGTGATTCCAGGATCCTGCACGCCTGGCATATCTCGCTGTTGCAGAGCGCCCCGCACCGGGTGCAGCGGGTGAGATCTCCGGCAATGGATCGGGGAGTAACCCGTTCCCTGACCCTCTCCTGCCAGTTCATCAGCCTCTCACGTGTCCCCGGGTGTCGGAACTCAAGGTCGCCAAGCATCGTCCGGATCTCGGACCGGAGGGCTGTACCGGCGTACGGGCATTCGGGCAGCTCGGTAAAATACCCCTGGACAAACAGGAAGGTGACAACCTCTTTTTCAGTGATTCCTGCCAGCGGCTTGATCCTCGGCAGGAAACAGGCCGGTTCCCCGGACGAGCTGTCCTGTATCAGCCGGACCAGGTCGCCCCGGAGGAGATTCATCAGGACCGACTGGGCCTCGTCATCGAGGTTATGCCCGGTGGCGATCTTGGTCCCTCCCACCCGCCGGGCTCCTTCTGCGAGGGCTTTTCGCCGAAGGACTCCACAGACCGTGCAGGCCCGCTCAGCACGCCCCTTCTTCTGCAGGAGGGTGTCAAGATCCGCTCCGAAGAGATCAGGGAATGAGATGATATGGTGGCTGACACCCAGGTGCCTCGTGAGGCGGACCGCCGAGTCGACCGTCTCCTCGCGGTATCCTGCGATGCCTTCATCGATGGTAAGAGCCGTGAGCGAGACATCCGGCACTTCCGGGAGGATCGTTGCAAGGACGAGGAGGAGTGCGGTACTATCCTTCCCGCCGCTGAGCGCGACGGCGATATGGTCCCCCGGGGAGATGAGGGAGTGATCCCTGATATACTCCCTGATACGCCTCTCAATGGAGGAGATCAGATGACCGGCACAGAGCCGTTCCCTGCGGTCTCTTCCAAGGATGACCGCAGGTTCCTTGCAGGAAGAGCATCGATCGGCGGCAACCGTTCTTTTCCCAGAGGTAGTCAGGATTTACCCCCCATGGGCAATGCGGATGATCCGGACCTGGTCGTCTCCGGAAGCCGTAACGTCTTCGGGTACCAGCTCCCCGTTCTTCAGGACGATGACACTTGCGGGGAGTATGCCGAGGTCCGCGAGGATGGCCGCGATGGCCACGGGATCGCCCGGCCGTGTGACGAGTGTTTTGTCCGGGAGGATAACCTGCATGCTCTGCTCTTCTGGTTTGCTCCCTGATCACATATATCCCATGGAGCAGGTCTGCATCCGTCACCTCTCGCCTTCAGCGCCGGGTAGAACCGCGGTTTGTTTGTAAACGATGCCATCACCTGTAGCTGCCGGAATGAGATTCCTTTTAAGAAGCGCCTTCGCATAGTGTAGTAAAATGAGACGGCCGGTATACTGGATAGTCATTACCCTCCTCCTCTGCGTGGTCCTTGGGTGTGCCTCAGCAGAAGGGGGAAATGGCGGGGCATCAGCGCCTGGTCTCCAGGAGTACTCCAGCGGCCAATCAACGGAAAGCCCGGCACCAGGACCCGATAGCCCGGTGCAGGAGGCGGAATCTTTCGGAGTATCAGGCACCGGAACGGGATACCCTGATGATCCGGGAGATCTCCAAGGGACCAGCATGGCTGATCCGGGGTTGGAAGAGGCAGGCAGCTCGACCATCGCAATGGGAGCAGATTCGACCGGTATTGGACCTGGGTATCAGGGAGATTTTTCAGCAGGACCTGGTGATGCTCCCAGTGCCCTGACCGGAGGCGGACCTGGCGATGCGGGTAGCGGATCGGACGATCATGGCTTCTTCTCTTCTTCGGAGGATCACGGGCCCTTCTCTTCTTCCGGGGATTCCCCTGGGGAGGGATACCAGGAGGGTTCCGGAGGGGCATCCCCCCCCGGTCCCGGCTTCATGGGTGGAGAGGATCCCGTACTCCCTGATACCGGTGACCAGGACGGGACCCCGTCTCCTGGAAGAGGGAATGGCGGCCTCCTTCAGAACAGAGGTTCTGGCACCGAGCCAGAGACCGGTATCCTGGAGGGGCATGGAGGAGAGAGCGGACCAAAACTCCCCCCAAACGCCCTGGCGAGGTCTGGTCCGGGTGACGGAGGCAGCGTGGTTCCCGGGCAGCTGCATGGATCGCTTGGTATTCTTGCCGCCTCTGCAGGAGGTGCGGGGGTGGCCTGGGCAGGACCCGAAGGTTCCGGGGAGCATTCAGCATCAGGCCCCTCCCCAGGAGCCCATGGACCTCACCGGCAGCAGCAGGGGATCCCAGTCCAGTATCCCTGCGGCCCTGCCCAGGCCACCCCGGTTATCCCTGACCAGGGGTCGAAGGCGACCGATACCAGGGAGGATACAGGCCAAAGAGCCCGATCGAAACGGGCACGGGTGTACTTCCCGGAAGAGGGTCCCGTTCAATCCCCTGTCAGCGCACCTCCCTCCTCCCCCATACCGCTCTTTCCCTTCAGCCTGCTGCTCTTCGGAGGGTATCGAAGGATCTCGAAGAAGAACGTGCTCGAGCATGGCGCCCGTCAGAGTGTCTTTTCTGCGATCTCCGCACACCCGGGCATTGATGTGCCCCTGCTGGCAGGAACTACCGGGATCAATGAAAACACGCTCCGGTACCATCTCGTAAAACTGGTCGAGAGCGGGAGGATCACCTACCTGGTCAAGCCCGGAGTGATCCGGTACTTCCTCAACCAGGGATCGTATTCACCCGCCGAGCAGGTCCTGATTCATTACCTCTGGAGCGGGACGCCGCGGAACATCCTTCTTCTGCTCCGCTCCAAACCGGGATTGAGCCGACAACAGATCTCCGATATGCTGGGAATATCCGGTCCCTCAGTGACCCGTCACATGGAGCACCTTATCGATGACGGGATCATCGAGAACCGGTTTTTCGGGAGATCGAACCATTATTATCTGACGGAGGGGACAAAGGCGATCTTCGAACCGATGCTCTCCCGTATTCGTGCTGCAACAGAAGATGGCGAATCCCCCCTTGTGCTTCCCACACCGGGAGAAGGACCCTTGATCGAGCCTTCTCTCGTGTCTTAATTCTGGCAGCCCTTCCCTGAAAGCGGTGGGGCTGCTGCCTCTCCCTTGTGTAGCTTCCCCTTTGAGAAAAGGTTTGATAGCCCCTGCCGATTGACTGATGGAGACGGGTCATGGGGAATATGGTTATCCCGGACCCGGCTAACCAGGAGAAGACAGATATGATAAAGAAGATAGTGCTCTGTGTGGTCCTGGTCATGGTCCTTGTACCGGCGTTTGCTATGGCAGCCGGGCCGCAGGGCCAGGGATCAGGAACTGCCCAGGGCAATTGCCAGCAGTTCCAGCAGCAGACTGCTACCCAGGAGCAGGTCGCACACCAGGTGCAGAATGTATACCAGGAACAGGTCGCAAACCAGGTGCAGACCTCCAGCCAGCTACAGAATAACGGGGAGGAACAGATGCTCCAGAACCGCATCTGCAGCCAGGAATGCGAAATGTCTCAGATGATGAAGCAAAACCAGAGCCAGGTGCAGAAAGGATCTGCACTTGGTCTGGGGACCGGTGCAGGAGTGGGTGACCAGCGGCAGAACCAGACCCGGAACATGTTCGGGGAGATGATCCAGAACCGGACCAGGCTCCAGGATGGATCCTGCGGGAACTGCCCCACCCTGAATACAGGACTTACAGCATCTGCTGATCAGCTGCAGGACCAGACCCGGGACATGACCTGGGACAGGATTCGGGGCCGGCTCCATCTCCAGGACGGATCCTGCGGGAACTGCCTGAATAGTTGAAGATCGGTCCGGATGCATCAATGGTGCATTCCCGGATGACCTTATTTTTGATGTTTGAAGATCTCGTCCGGGTATCACCCGTTCGTGGTCGTGTGGTGTTCCTTCCCTCTTCGCCTGACATACATCCATTCTCACCAGCATGTCAGGGGTCCCGGGAAAATAATGATGCAGTTTGGGATAGTATCAATTGCTGGCCTCATCAGGGATCATTCCAGCCTTCCTCACAGGTCAGGGGCCGTATTGGAACCGGGTAAGGGTGTTCTTGTGATGAAAACAATAACATGATCCTTTGAAGGCCACCAGCATTAAAGATGAAAATTCCGGAGGCATTTCATATAAACCTCCTATGAGCCCCGATTTCGGGATACGGGCATAAATTATGAAAATTACGAGGTGCGTTTCCCATGAAAATTGGGCCAGGGGGATCAATCAGACAGGTCCAATCGGACAAGGTCCTGATTATGATCCCTGATGACCACTTCTGAAGCCTTTGATAGCAATTCAATAATTCTCTCTATCCCGAATGACTGAATCTTCTTCGGTAGTTTACGGAGTGTGACATGTTTAGAACGGGTGGAATCATCAACGAACATTTCATCGTGAACAAGAAGGTGCCAGGCAATCCGGAGCATTTTACGGGCTACAGCGACAATCGATTTCTTGTATCCCTTTTTCGGCAACAGTCTCTCGAAGAACGATCGAATCTTGCCCGGCGAGCGGATTGCGATATGCGCGATTTCTACAAGGATCCACCGGATGTGTCGAGATCCCTGTTTCGTGATTGCACCGGTTCGTGTAACATTAGCTGACTGGTACACTGCAGGGGTCAGACCTGCCCATTTCGCAAGTTTATCGGCATTCTCGAAATCACGAACATTACCGATTTCGGCGATAAGTGTTGAAGCTCCGATAAACCCGACACCAGGGATCGAAGTCAGTATCTGAAATTCCCGGGATTTATCGGTCAATGATTCCCGGATATTCTCTTCAATCAACTGGACTTCATGAGTCAAATCGTCCACGAGCTTCAGATAAGACTGGAGAAGGAAGAGCGTGTTCTGAGGAATTGTTGCAGGTAATGCAGCAGAAATCGCGGATGCTTTTCTCTTCTCCTTCTTGGGCAGCGATGCGATGATCTTCTCCAAAGATTCACCGTGTAAAATTCCTGTCAGAACAATTATTCCGGCTTTCCCAAACAGATCGCTGAATACCGATGATAGCCGGATACTCGCCGCATCGAGGAGGTGGTGGATCTTGTTCTTCAATTCGGTCCGGTTCTGGATGAGCAATTCCCTGCTCCGGGTCAGGGACCGGAGATCATACGAGTCCCCCGAAAAGATTCGGGATGGTTCGATGAGCCCGTTCAGCTCCAACTGAGCGATCCACCGGGAATCGGTGATGTCTGTCTTTCTTCCCGGAATATGTTTGATGTGATGGGCATTTGCCACGGTAACCGGTACACGGTTTTCTAATACGAGATAAAGGGGTCTCCAATAATCGGCGGTTGACTCGAATGCAACCGATTCACAGTGCTCCTCCAGAATCCATTTCTGTAATTCAAGGAGTGATTCAGTACTTTGTGGGAACCTTCTCGACTCGCTCTTGCCATCCCGATCAAGAATCGTCGCTACCAGAAATGACTTATGAACATCTATCCCACAGACTTTTTTCATCTCTTTTGTCATATTATTCCTGTGGGCAGCTGATTCCTGCACTCGGTAATTTCCCATCCGCGTTCTGACGACGCATCCGGGTGTTCAGGAAGGACTACTTTCATTGACAGGATTGATATCCTAAAAATTCCTTCAGTCTTGCTGCCCACAAAAAAGACTTAATTCTTGGCAATTTTCATGGTTTGGGTGTGATTTGTTATTTCATGTGCGTTTCATTGGAAAAAGAGATGACCAGATCTTATCCGACTGCCGGGAGTTCGGCACAGTTGCAGTCAGTGACTATTCCTGCATCCATCCCCTTCCTGAACGCTTCAACCCTCTGGGCTGAGGTCCCATGAGTGAACGTATCGGGCACGACGTATCCCATGGACTGCATCTGGATCCGGTCATCACCGATAGCGCTTGCAGCGTTCAGGGCTTCTTCCAGGTCACCCCGTTCAAGGATCAGGTCTCCATACTGCGCCTGGTATGCCCAGACCCCGGCATAGCAATCGGCCTGGAGTTCAAGTGCTACCGAGAGTGCATTGGCATCGGCCTCGTTCAACCGGGACTGCTGCCGGTTCACATACTGCAGGGTACCGAGGAGGTTCTGCACATGGTGGCCTACCTCGTGGGAGATGACATAGGCCTGGGCAAAGTCACCGGGAGCCTTGAACTGCCGCTCGAGTTCCTTGAAAAAGTCGAGATCAATGTACACACGCTGGTCGGCAGAGCAGTAGAACGGCCCGGTCTGAGAGGTCGCCTGGCCGCACCCGGTGCTCACGTAGTCCTCG
>Ga0302253_1001195_pt1 | contig 16650 bp, 18 predicted proteins | sample AAG_RA_Trp_MG_FD_193537 | JGI IMG/M metagenome (GOLD analysis project Ga0302253, IMG submission 193537) | Enriched activated sludge microbial communities from anaerobic digester in WTTP, New Holstein, Wisconsin, United States - AAG_RA_Trp | ecosystem: Engineered > Bioreactor > Anaerobic >...
CGCTGCGTGGAGATTCCGTCTGCACGCGGGTATGGCAACACCCAGGGTGAAGCCATAGCAAACATCCGCGAAGCGATCGAAGTGGTGCGGGAAGCCCAGAATGCGGAGCTGGCAAAGACCATTGCATCCGTCCATTCTGAGATCATTAAGATCGAAGTCGCTGACTCCGCATAATGTTCCCGGGTGAACCGGGAAAGAAAATCTTTACCTTTTTTATCCTGCGCGTACATGATATCGGCAGACTCATCTGTGCCGGAAAAACAGATTGCATATCATGATTCTGAAACATGCATCCGATGTGCCTGCTGTGCCGATGACCAAACCGGGTTTTTCTAAAATGCAGGCCCGCTTCCTGCTCACGGCGGATGACGGGTGCCCGCGGTACGCAATGCGGCTGATGGAGATTGCACCGGGAGGCTGCACGTCCTTCCACAACCACAAGGAAGAGCACGAGATGTATTTTTTTGAGGGGGAAGGCGTCCTGGTAACCGATACAACGGACAACGAACATCCGGTCAGGGCCGGGGATGCGCTCCTTCTCATGCCCTGTGAACTTCACCAGATCCGGAACACCGGCACCGGCATGCTGAAGATGATCTGCACGGTTCCCCTGTTTCCCGGCAAGACCGGAAAAGAGACGACTCCGTGCGAGTGAGTGCCCCCTTCAGGGCACCTGTTTTTTTCTCATTCTATCAAAAAAAATCCCAATGAGGATCAGAACCCCGCCGGATCTACCGCGTCCCACCGCACCTTCGCTTTCTGCACAAACCACCACGCAGGGATGGCAAGGCCCACAGAGGCGAGCGCATAGTACGGGTTTGCGAAGGCTGCCGCCGTGAAGAGAACCAGCACGATCCCGGTCAGCACGAGATACCAGGCGAGCACCTTCACGTCATAGACCATAACACTCGGCGAGAGCCCGGCGAGCCATGCCATAACCGCAACGGCATAGAACGAGACCGAGAGGCCGAGCACAACCGCGGGGACAAGGACCGTTACCTCTCCCGCAAGGATCGCCACGGCAGCGATGAATGCCGCGGGGATCAGCTGAAGGATCGCAAACGTTGTCAACTTGCTTTCGATGAGCGTGCTGACCGCGACCGGCAGGCACGCATAGGGCCCGAACGTGTCGAACATCGTGACCCAGGTGTACATGGTTGAAGCAATAACGCCGGCCGTGATCGCGAAGATCATGAGGAGACCGTGCGGGGGAAAGAACGGGCCGAGGAGGGAGAGGAAGAACCAGATCACGGCAAGCGGGAGGATGAACGAGAAGATCGTCTGGCCGATCATGCTCCCGCTCCGGTACAGGTCGAGCGTGTCCTTTGCGGCAAACGGGGGATTGGGCAGGAAGGAGAGGCGCTTCATCAGCGGACCAAACGAGTCACGATAGTTCTTCTCGGATCCCACGGACTCGGGCGTGAAGAGCCAGAGGGAGACGATAAAGAGGAATGCCGGCAGGAGGCAGGAGACAAGAAGGTGCTCCAGCGTGAACGCGCTGCCAAGCAGGAGGGGCTGGAAGAGGAGTGCCGGGTTTGCCCCGGTGACAAGCGAGATGGCCGCGAGAGACGCGAGGCACGCGAAGAGGAAGAGCCAGAACACCGGTTTCGACCGGGCATACACGGTCGAGAGGAAGAAGATCCCGCAGAGGCCGTAGAGGAACGAGAGGCTCAGGGTGAGGATGAGCAGGAGGGCACTCGCGAGCGAAACGCCGGTCCAGGGTGTGGCGAGAAGGTAACCGAGCCCGAACGGGAGCACCCAGAGGAAGAAGTAATAGACCGTGTCCTTGACCACGAAGTTTGAAAAGATGAATCGTTCGGAGAGCGGGAGGCTCCGGGCGGAGTAGGCGAGCAGGCTTGCCTGCCCGAACCGCCGGTTCATCACCTCGTTCCCGAGAAGGCCGAAGCCCCCGACCATGATCCCGAGCATCAGGTAACTCCCGTGGAGGATGAGCGAGAGGTTGCCGGACGGAAGCGTTGTCCGCATCAGGGGGACGAGGAACGCGCCCATGAACGCGATCCCGAAGATCATGAACGGGAAGAGGGCAAACGAGAGGCTGCCAAACATCGTGGAATGGACCCGCCACTCCTCCTTCATCATGGCATGGAAGAGCTCAAGCATGGCGATCCTTCCGGACGAGCGAGAGGAAGAAGGAGGGCAGGTGGTCGCCCCTGCCGGTCAGTTCGGCAACGGTGCCGGTGTGGAGCAATTTCCCCTTGTGGAGGATGGCAAACTCCGAGCAGATCTCCTCGGCCACTTCGAGGATGTGCGTGGAGATGAAGATCGTCTTCCCCTTCTTCACGTATCCTGCAAGATACTCCTTGACCAAATCCTGCATGATCGGGTCGAAGTTGATGAGCGGTTCGTCGATGAGGGCGAGCGCTGGTTCGTGGATGAAAGCCTGGGTGAACATCAGCTTTTGCCGGGTGCCCCGGGAGAGGTCCTTGCAGAGCACGTTCTTCTTGTCGGCAAAGTCGAGGAAGTCGAACCACCATTCCGCTTTTGTCTCGATGTCCGGGATCTTCCGGACCGCGGCAACGAACCGGAGGTACTCCATCGCGGAGAGGAAACTGGGCGGCGTCTCCTGCTCGGGGATGATCCCGACCCGTGCCCGGACCCCGACCGGGTCTTTTGTCACGTCAACACTAAGAACGGTTGCCGAGCCGGCGGTGGGTTTCGTCTGCCCGGTCAGCATCTTGATCATCGTGGTCTTGCCGGAGCCATTCGGGCCTAAGAGGCCGAAGAGCGCTCCCTCATTGACCGAGAGCGTCACGGTGTCCACTGCCTGCACATCGCCGTAGGCCTTCGAGAGGCCCCGTGCTTCCAGAACTGTTGTCATGTTGTCATCTCCTCACGCTTTCATACCGAACCAGATGAAATCCAGGCCGTCTTCGATGATCCGTTCCCGCTCTTTTCTGTCATTCGTGGAGAGCGCATGGGCGATCATGCCCGAGAGGGCCGATGCCATCAGGCAGAAGAGGCCGGACGGTTCGACATTCCGGATCTCGCCGTCCCGTATCCCCTGCCGGACAAGGTCCTCCAGAAAGAGGAAATTGCTCATCCCCTCTTCGTGGGCGCTCGTCGAGACAAACGGCGAGTGGGCGAACTGCTCCATGAACTTCAGTTTCGCGGGGTTCTTTATTCCCCACCCGGCCGCATTCTTCCCCAGCCGGCGGAACTTGTCCTTTGCCGTTTTCTCCGCATCAAGCCCGCGGCCCATCTCCTGCGCAGCCTCGCTCTTGACCCGCCGGTAGAGCGTGTCAATGAGATCCTCCTTGGTCTTAAAATAGAAAAAAAGTGTTCCGGTGGCAACACCGGCCTCTTTCGAAATGAGCGAAGTCGGCGTCCCGGCAAAGCCGCGCTCGGTGAAGAGCGCGAGCGCAGTCTCGAGGATCGCTTCCTGCTTATCGGGTGACGGCTCACGCATGGGACTTCTCACCCAGGATCGCCCGCTTCACCCGCTTTGCCCGGTTGATGCACCAGAGCCCGCCCTTCATGACCGGGACTGCGATATTCATCATCCCCTCCATCTCGTGCGAGACCTGCTTCATCAGGGAGGGGATGGGGAGGTGTTGCGGGCAGGCCTTTTCGCATTTCCCGCACTGCCGGCAGAGCCCGGCCGCGGTCTTCTCGCCCATGAGCCCGCCATGGCGCCCGATGTACTGGAACTTCCCCGCCGGATCGTGCGGGAAGAGGGCATGCGCATTGTAACTCGAGAAGACGCCGGGGATGTCGACACCGGCCGGGCAGGGCATGCAGTACCCGCAGCCCGTACAGCCCACTTTCATGAGCCGGCGGTACTCATCCCGCACGCGGTCGATCAGCACCCGTTCGTCCTCCGTGAGGCTGCCCGGGGGGGCTTCGCCTGCGATCCGGATATTCTCATCAATGTGCGACTCATCGTTCATCCCCGAGAGGACGACCGTCACCTCCGGGTGGTCCCACACCCAGCGCAGGCCCCACTCAGCCGGCGAGCGCTTCACGGGAGATTCTGCCCAGATCTTTTCAACGCTCGCGGGAATCCGGCCGGCAAGGTTGCCACCCCGCAGCGGCTCCATGATCATGACCGCGAGGCCTTTTGCGGCGGCATACTTCAGGCCCTCGGTCCCGGCCTGGATCTTCTCGTCAAGGTAATTGTACTGGATCTGGCAGAAGTCCCACGCGTACGCGTCCACGATCATTTTGAAATCCTCGAGGTTCCCGTGGAACGAGAAGCCGGCATGGATGATCCGGCCATCCTTCTTTGCATTGTCGAGGAATTCCAGGACGCCGAGGTCCTTCATGATCCGGAAACTCTTCCCGGCAAGGCTGTGGAGGAGGTAATAGTCGATACGGTCGGTCTGGAGGATCGCGAGCTGGCCGCTTAAGATCCGGTCCATGTCCTCGCGCTCGAAGACCTCCCAGTGCGGAAGCTTGGTTGCGATCCGGACCTTCTCCCGGTACCCTCCAGCAAGCGCCTTTGCAAGTACCTGCTCGCTCTTCCCGAAATGGTAGACGGGCGCCGTGTCAAAGTAATTGACGCCGCTCTCGATCGCGTGCCGGATCTGGCGGATGGCACGCTCCTCATCAACACTCCTTCCCTTTTGCGGGAGACGCATGCAGCCGAAGCCGAGCGCGGAGAGTTTGTCGCCGGTTTTGGGAACAGTTCGAAACAACATGGGACCACTGCATAAACTGACTGGTCAGTCAATATGATGGTGATGGGCAATAAGCGTATGGTCGTTTCCCGACCGATTATCTCATGAATGGAATGCGCCGAAGACTGGCAGGGATAAAGAGCGAAAAACCGGGGCAAACCTTTTGAGAAGGCAAATTCCCGGACAGCAGAGATAACGTATCACATATATAGCGCTGTTTCCTGATGTACCTGTACAGGAAGAGATTGCTTTGAGAACCCCTTGTTCACTCCTCATCATCCTGATTCTGTGCGCATGCATTGTTCTGACGGTCAGTGCAGCCGATGGCGATCCGGTAACAACCACGACAACGGAACCCCCCGTGACACTGCAGCCGGTAACGGCACCAACCACGGAACCAACCACCGCGCCGCCTACAACGGAGCCGACAACAAATCCCACAACAGAACCCACACAACCTCCGACAACCGAACCCACGGTCACGATCCCGACCGTCGTGACAACGGAACCAACCATCACGATCACGATTCCCCCGACACAGGTCGGCGGGGGCAAGGGATACATTGACGTGTACAGCAACGTGAACGGCGCATCGGTGTACTTCAATGGCAATTACGAGGGACAGATCTCCGCTGGCGTTCTCTCGGTCGGGGTCTCACCCACCGGGAGCCCGGTGACTACCATCCTCGTCTCAAAAGCCGGGTATAATTCCTGGACGGGCGCACCCTCCCACATGCCCGCTGACGGCGAGCACGTCGCGGTCAACGCAAACCTCCAGCCAATAACAACCGTCACGACTACACCGCCCCAGCCGACCACCGGCACCATCTACGCGCAGTCAAGCCCATCGGGCGCCGCAATCTACCTGAACGGTAATTTCTACGGCTATTCCCCGGTGACCATCCCCAACCTTGTTGCGGGATCCTACTCCATGAAGGCCTCGCTGAGCGGGTACACACCCGACACCCGGGTCGTCACAGTCGCGGCCGGCCAGACCACCACCTATTACCCGACACTCCAGCCGTCACCGCCCCCGCCCCGAAGTACCGGTACGGTCTCGGTGACCTCGAATCCCACGGGTGCCCTTGTCTACGCTGACAACAACTACCAGGGGAAGGCACCTGTCACCGTCACCCTGTACCCAGGCAGCCATACCTTCCGGCTCACCCTTACCGGATACAGTGACTATGTGACGACCGTGTACGTCAACGCCGGCAGCAGCCAGAGCATCAACGCCGTCATGCCGCCGGGATCCTTTGGCACCGTGAAGGTCCTCTCCCTCCCGGGAGCCATGGTATCGATGGATAGCGCTCAGCAGGGGACGGTCCCCTCGTCCGGCACCCTGACCCTGAACAATGTTGGCGGCGGAAACCACCTCTTCAAGGTGACGGCATCCGGCTACAATGACTGGATGAACACCGTCTACATCCAGCCGAACGTGGTCACCTCCATCAACGCGGCCCTGACACCGGTCGGTCCCTCCCCGACACCGGTCCCGGCATCCGGTTCGATCCAGATCGCAACAACACCGGACGGGGCCGAGATCTTTGTCGACAACCTCTTCAAGGGCTACAGCCCGGCAACGCTCACCGGCATCGCGGCTGGCCAGCACACCGTCCTGCTGAAATATACCGGGTACATTGATTCCACCCAGTCCGTCATCGTGGGATCCGGGCAGACAACCCCTCTGACCGTCACGATGCAGCCGGCCCCGGCGCCGACCCCCGCCTCGCCGCTCTCGCCTGTGGCCATCCTCGGGGGACTCGCGCTTGCGGTTGTCGCGGGCGCCGCACTCAGGAGGCGAACCTGAAATGAAGTGTTTATGCCAGAAATCCACACACCAGTACTTCGCAGCGATCCTCGTGATCATCATCATCGGGGCGCTCACCCTGTTTGCCTATACCGGTGAGCAGGATGCGCTCAGGAGCGCTACTGCCCTGGGAATGAAAGGGACAGCGGGCGTCATGGCCACACAGGTCCATGGATACGAACTTGCGAACATCACCCCGGGCAACGAGAACGCCCCGGAATACCTTGCGCTCGTCGAGAGACTCAACACCATGCGGAGCATGGATGACCACATCCTCAATGCCTATATCCTGAAGGTCTACCCGAACAAGACCGCGGTCTTCTTAGTGGACGACCTGATGGTACAGGACCCGCAGGGCTCAGCACGGATCGGCGAGGTGTCCACCGCGCCGGACAAGGATGCAATCTTCCTCGCGCTCTCTGGTCCCACGGTCACGAAGGAGCCCTACACCACAAAGTACGGCTCGTTCATGAGCGCCTATGCCCCCATCGATGATTCTTTAGATGACTCCACCGGCAACACGGCGGCAGTACTTGCAATCGATATTGCGGCACGCGATTATACCACGTTCACGTCCCGGGGAACGCTCATCCTTGTCATGGGACTGGTTTCGATCATTCTTGCTCTTGGCGCCATCTTCTGGTTTGGCCGCAAGGACAACGAGACGAAGTCCGGTTAGTCCCGCACGCATACAGGAGATCCCGCAACCTCTTTTTTCCGGGACTTCCCAGAGTACCGGGATGTCATCGTTCAGAACAGTATCAGTCATCGGGCTCCTCCTTCTGGCCCTTGTCCTCTGCGCAGGATGCATGCAACCCGCTCCTGTTGTGGCTCCTGAATCCACCCCTTCAGGCACACCGGTACCGGTCGTGACAACCGCAACTGCCTCCCCCGCCCCAGAAGAAACAGTTTCTCCGGCAGTGACTCTTGGTGCCGGAAAGAAAGTCCGGCTGGAGACCTCGATGGGGAACATCGTCATCGCGCTCAGCCCGGAGAAACCGAACACCACACGAAACTTCGAGGCGCTGGTGGAGAAAGGATTCTACAATGGCGTCATCTTCCACCGGGTCATTGACGGGTTCATGATCCAGGGCGGGGACCCCACCGGCACCGGCCGCGGCGGCCCGGGGTACCTGATCGATGACGAGTTTACGGGCACCAACAAGAACAACCGCGGCACCGTTGCCATGGCCAACACTGGTTTTGTCAACACCGGGGGAAGCCAGTTCTTCATCAACACGGTTGACAACAACTACCTTGATTCGATGCACCCGGTCTTTGGGACCGTGACCGAAGGGATGGATGTTGTCGATGCGATCACCAAAGTGGAGACCAACGGCCACCCGTACTACCGCCCGCTCCAGAACGTGACGATCATCCGCGCCACGATGATCTGATCCCCTTCAATTCTTTTTTATTGTTCCGCGTTTTCCCGCGTATTTTCATATAACCGGAACCCCCATGTGTACCATAACCATGACATCGCCAGCACCGTCCGGGAAGATTGCCCGGCTTGAAACGAATATGGGTACCATCCGGATCGATCTTGCATCCGACATGCCGATCACGGCCGGCAACTTCGAGACGCTTGTTTCGAAAGGTTTCTACAACGGCGTCATCTTTCACCGGGTTATTGACGGGTTCATGATCCAGGGGGGAGACCCCGAAGGCACCGGCTGTGGCGGCCCGGGTTATGCGATCAAGGACGAGTTCCCGCCCGGTAACCGGAACGACCGCGGTACGATCTCGATGGCAAACTCCGGCCCGAACACCGGCGGCAGCCAGTTCTTCATCAACCTTGTCAACAACAATTTCCTTGATGGCCGGCACCCGGCCTTCGGCAAGGTCATCGAGGGTATGGACGTTGTCGACAAGATCGGCAAGACCAAGACTCTCCGGGGCGACCGGCCGAAGAATGATGTTGTGATTGTCAAGGCCACTATTGAGTGAAGATTATTTATCCTGATCCCTGCCGGACAGCAGGGATCCCATGCTATTTTCCGGTATTCTCCGCCGGTACCGTCGATCCCCTGCCAGAGAGTGCCTGGCGGCTCCCGGCGCTCACCGGACCCCCTGCCACAGGCCAAAACCCGTTTGGCCTGCCGATCGGCCAAAAGAATGTGGCTAAAAGTTACCTCTCCTCTCCGGCGTGAAAACGGGGATTTTTTCTCAATTATTCCCTCATTTTCCGGAATTATTCCCTCTGGAGCCGGAAAAGGGGGGAATCGGAGCCCTGTAAGGGCTCGGATCGGGGGATCCAAGAAATTGGGGGAGGATGGGACGTGCGACAGGTCATCAGGCCGGGAGCTGTCGGAGAGGAACACTAGTTTCTTCGACGTCCGACTGGTCATCAGACCAGAAGGAGGAGAAGAACGCCACAGGTTTCTTCGACTGAGAATCCCCCGTCCCCAATAAAGCGCTCATGGCGGTCGCCGGCTCACTCCGGAAACCCTGCTACAGGCCAAAACCCGTTTGGCCTGCCGATCGGCCAAAAGAATGTGGCTAAAAGTTACCTCACATCTCCGGCGTAAAAATGGGGATTTTCTCTTAATTATTCCCTCATTTTCCGGAATTATTCCCTCTGGAGCCGGAAAAGAGGGGGAACGGAGCCTTATACGGGCCCGGATTGGCGTATGTCAAAAAGAGGGAGGTGCTACGATGAGAGGGTGAGTCCAGTGAGAGCCTCCACTCACTTCGTGATATCCCCCCTTGCGCCAGCCCAGCCCCCAGAGGGGGCGGGGGCGCAGGTGAGGCCTCGGGATTACCTGTAAGCGATTTACATGTTTGTGTACAGGTAATGCAGCACTATCACAATCGGGGGATGCCCACGCGGCGGGGGCGGAGCCCCCAAGAGCGTCACAAAATAGTGGAGAAAAAATCAATCATCTAACTTTGATTATTGTCTGGAATATTTTGGTCCGATTTAAAGTCAACTGTGAAAAAGTTAATTCGAACTTTTTCAATCATTTAAAAAATTTTTTAATTCTTGAACAGAGAGTTGAGTGCCAATCTTCTCTATTTTAATTTGCTCAATTGTGTAATCCTGATAGTAAGTGTAAGAATTTTCAATAATTGTAACATTTTGACACAATTCCAATGGTTTTTGCTGCGTTCATATTGTATAAGGAGCAAATATTCCATAAATTCCACATATTCCAATGAGAATGATAGTGATAATAAAAGCATAGAGAAGGTATTTGCTTCCTTTCGATTGTTTGGGATACTTTTTAATTTTACAGAGATCGGGATACAAGTCATTTATTAAAATTAAAATGCAAAATACACCAGAGACTATTCCTAAAACTACAATAGTGGATTTTGCATTGACATTTATTGAAGAAATATCAATTCCAAAAAAAATCGCACTGACAAAAAAATTCCCAAAAATCCCCAATAATAAACCAAGAAACAAAGTTACTTTTGGCTGAATTTTTTCTATAATTTGATTATCTGATTCTTTTAATGAAGATTGATTTAAATTATCAGAAAACTTTCGCATAATTCTCCATTAAGACAAGAGGTAATTAAAAGTATCATACTACGACATGTAGTCAGATTTCTCCCCTCTCACACTCTCACCGACCCGGCCCCCGCCCCTCCATCCTCCGGAAGATCCCGGCCGAACCGGTCGATCTCAACAATCCCGTCCGCAGTCACGCGGAAGAACCGCCACGTGCCATGCTTGGACCGGAGCCAGAGTTCGCGGGTAAGGCACACATCCCGCATGATCGCCCGGAGTCGCACGATCTCTTCTCGGAACACAAATGCGATATCGGCAGCCTCCGCAAGGATCCGGGGCGTGAACCTCACGCGGACGAACGCACCCGTTGTTGTCGCGTCGATGGTGAAATGGTACCTGGCTTCGGGCCCCCGGACAGCGACCTGCACCTTGCCGCGCTCGCGAGCAATCGCAATCGCTTCGGGCAGCGCCCGATGCGGGCGCGAGGTACGGATCATGCTGCACGCTCCCGCTTGCCGGGGAATTTTTGTTGTAGAAGGGGACATTCAAACATGGAATAAAATAGTTGGGATAAATTTTGTTAAATAATTATTTAACCGGTGCAGTTCGATGATCGATCCGTGCAGGTATGGGAGAATCCCTGCCGCCTCAGTCCATGCCCAACTCCTTTCCCTCACGAAAAATTCCAGGACACAGAACGCAATACTCCCGACAACTGCAATCATCAACCGGGCAGATTATCGTGTAACAAAAGACGAGCTTGGATCAAGGCTGAAAAATAGATACACTAAGACAACACACAACTAACCATCCAGTCTGGCTCTTTTACCGCTATACACAATCTGGAGAATTATCGTGAGTAGATTCGGATCTGACCCGCTTGGTTTTTTCAATTCCGTGTACCAGAATAGTGCGCCCTGGGATATCGGGGCACCTCAGCCTGCCATGGCTGCGCTTATTGAAAAATATCCACCGGTAGATCCGATTTTGGATCTTGGCTGCGGCTCTGGTGACCTTGCGATTTATCTGGCAACACTGGGGCATCAGGTTCTCGGGACTGATTTTGTTGAATCTGCCATCAGGAATGCCCGGGACAAAGTTGCCGTCCTTCCTGAGGAGACTGCACACCTATTACGTTTTCGGGTGGCTGATGCCCTGAAGCCCTCCACTCTTCAGGAAAAATTTGGAGCGGTTTTCGATTCGGGCTTCTATCATTTATTCAATCCGGACCAGTGCGGGCAATTGATTGATGAAGTTGCACAAATCCTGAAACCGCATGGTTGTTATTACCTGCATGAGTTTGCCATTGAATTTCCGGTACCTCATGTCCCCCGCCGGATTTCACCTGATGAATTAGAAAGCCGTTTTACGGCTGATAAAGGATGGCGCATCAAAGAAATTCAAACGGTAGAATTCTTAAGCCGGGTCGCTCCTCCCGTGCCCGCGACCTGTGCCTGCATAGAGCGTCTTCCCGTGTAAATCGCACCGGACAAAGCGTGCACCGGACGGGTGCTGGCTACACATCAACGAAAGGAGATCCTGTTCCTTACGTCGACCGGTCATCGGTATGGCGTGTTGTTCAGAGGACATCCCAGAGCATGCTATGATATGAAGCAGCAAGGGAAACTCAAGAAAAATCCGGGAGTTCCAAACCAGCAAAAAATTATAAAAAAGGGACTGGGTAATGGGTGTTGGGGACTGTTCTATACGGCAAGGTAGTCGTTCGGCTGGGGCATCTGTTCCTTTAAGCCCTTCCGCTTGCGGATGCCGACAACGACTTCCTTGACCATGTTGTTGGGGACGAGCTCGAAACCTGCGAACTCGGTGTTCCACATGGCACGGCCTTCGGTTGCTGACCGGATGTCACCGGCAAACCCGAAGAGCTCGGCAACCGGTGCCTTACCGGTAACGGAGATGGTGTCTCCCTCGCTCTGCATGTCGAAGACCTGGCCGCGCCGGCCCTGGATCTGGGAGGTTGCTGCACCCATCTGGTCCATCGGGACGGTGATCTGGATCTTCTGGACCGGCTCTAAGAGCGAGTCCCCGGCAATCAGCATGCCGCCCTTGATGGCGCCACGGACTGCGGGAATGACCTGCGCGGGACCGCGGTGGATTGCGTCCTCGTGGAGCTTGACATCGGTTAAGACCATCTTGAGGTTCTGGACCGGCTCGTCTGCGAGCGGGCCACCGGCGAGTGCCTCGCCGATACCCTCGATGATCAGTTCCATGGTCTCGTTGAGGTACTGGATACCCTTGGTCATATCGAAGAGCATGTTCGTGCCCTTGATCATCTTGACACTCTTTGCCTCATCCTTGTCCAGGCCGGCCTTGAGGAGCACGTCACGGCGCTCGATCGCCTGCTGGTTCATCGAGACTTCGCCGGACTTGATCAGGGCAACGATCTCATCGGGGAGAGGCGAGAGGGTGAAGTAGAACCGGTTGTGGCGGTTCGGGGACTTGCCTTCGACATTCTCCACCATGCCGGTGACCGTCTCACGGTACACCACGATCGGCGGGGAGGTGATGATCTCGACACCCTTGTCGCGCTTGATACGACCGGTGATGATCTCTAAGTGCAGTTCTCCCATACCGGCAATCAGGTGCTCGCCGGTCTCCTCGTTAATGGAGATGGAGAGGGTCGGGTCTTCCTTGGCCACCTGCCGGAGCACTTCAACGAGCTTTGGCAGATCCTTCATGTTCTTGGCCTCGACCGCAACGGTCATGACCGGTTCGGAGTAGTGCTTGAGCGACTCGAACGTTGTCATTTCGAGCAGGTTCGTGACCGTGGAGCCGACAACTGCGTCCTTGAGACCGGTTACCGCAGCAATGTTTCCGCCGACAATCTCATCGACTTCCACACGCTTGGGGCCCATGAAGATACCAACCTGCTGGAGGCGGTTCTCTTTCTTTGCCGAGCCCATCACATAGAGCGTGTCGCCGCGCTTGAGGGAGCCGGAGAAGAGACGCCCGGTGGCGACTTCGCCTGCATGGGGATCAAAGGAGATATCGGTGACCATCAGGGCAACCGGACCGTTCGGGTCGCAGTTGATCATGGCCTTTCCTTCCTTGGTCTCCTTGTCGCCGTGCCAGATGACCGGAATACGGCGCTTCTGTGCGTCAAGCGGGTTGGGCAGCTTGTTGACCACGATATCCAGGAGAACATCTGAAAGCGGGCTGTTCTTTGCCAGGTATTTCATGTCGCCTGCGCGGCACTTGTCGAATACCACCTTGAACGAGATCCCGCTCTTCTTCATGAACGGGACGGAAACTGCCCAGTTATAGAGCGCAGAACCGAAAGCAACGGTGCCCGCACCTGCGTCGAGTTTCCAGCCATTGTTGTAGGCTTCTTCGTTCATGCCCTTGATGAGCTTGTTGACCTTGTCAATGACCTTGCCAAGCCGGATCTGCATCTCCATCTCGTCGACTTTCAGCTCGTTGACGAGCCGGTCGACCTTGTTGATGAACAGGATCGGGCGGACGCCCTCTTTTAATGCCTGCCGGAGCACGGTCTCGGTCTGGGGCATCGTGCCCTCGACTGCATCGACAAGGACAACTGCGCCGTCCACCGCACGCATGGCACGGGTGACGTCGCCACCAAAGTCAACGTGACCGGGTGTGTCGATCATGTTGATGAGGTAGTCCTGGCCTTCATATTCGTGGACCATCGAGACGTTGGATGCATCGATGGTGATACCACGGGCCTGCTCTTCGGGATCCGAGTCCATGAAGAGCTGCTTTCCTGCGAGTTCCTCGGAGATGATACCGGCGCCGGAAAGGAGGTTGTCAGAGAGAGTTGTCTTGCCGTGGTCGATATGTGCCACGATACCGATGTTCCGAATGTGCTTCGGATCCTTCATGAGCTCAGTTACGCGCTCAACTGATTTTTTGCCGCGGACCATGAAAATGACCTCAAAAAAGATATGATTACCGGGCGGACTTCGCGATCCGCTCGCGTTCTTCCTTTTTCCCGACCGAGTAGCACTTCATGTCGCCTTTGGAGGCGGCGATGATCTCGTCGGCGAGGACAGCGCTTGCGCGCTTCTTGCCGGAGCCCGAGCCTTTCAGGGTTGCCTCGGCAAGGAAGTGGATGGCGGTGTCGACCCGGCGCATGGGGGCAGTGTCGACCGACTTCGGAACGTTGATGCCACCGTATTTTAAGCGGACGGTCTCTTCGCGGGGACCGGAGTTACCGATTGCTTCGACCAGGACCTCGATCGGGTTCCTCTTGGTCTTCTTGTGGATGATCTCGAATGCATCCCGCACGATCCGGATGCACAGCTGCTTCTTTCCGGTATTATTCTCGGTCTGCATCAGGCGGTTGATGAGCCGCTCGACGATCATCATGTTGCTCTTACCGAATTCCTGGCGGGAGAACTTGCCGCAGGAGTGGGGGATGATCTGCGACGTGAGGTTCACGTAGCGCACGAGGCTGGGGTCGGTGACCTTGACTTCGGAGGCATCATACAGGTTGAACAGGAGTTTCTTTCCGGCTTCTGACATCTAAAATCACCTGCGCGGTTTCTCCTTCCTGCCAATCACCATCTCGTGGAGGCAGACATTGTTCACCTTGGTGACAACGAACCGGACGCCCGGGATATCTCCCATGGAACGACCGAGACGGCCGCCGATGCCTTCGATCTCGACCTCATCGTGTTCATCGATGAAGTTGATGGCACCGTCGCCAACTGCGAATGCACTGACCTGTCGCCCGTTCTTGATGAGCTGGACGCGCACGCACTTCCGGATGGCCGAGTTGGGCTGCTTGGCCTCGACACCGATCTTCTCAAGCACGATACCTCTCGCCTGCGGAGCGCCCTCGAGGGGATCCGACTTAACGTCGAGATTGAGTTCACGGCGGGCGTAGTTCTTGTCTGCCCACCGGAACTTATTGGAGTCCCGAACCAGTTTTCTGGCTGCGAATTTACCCTGTCCCATTAAATAGCCTCTGTAAAGTGATTATGTGGTTATCGATAACCCACACTGGGATAATGTACTACGCGGGTGATCGATTTATAAATTGTGGCATCCCACCTGCCTGTCTTACACTATTGGTTCTTGTGGATAATAACATTTTATCCCCATGAGCGCACCAAGCTGAGCAATGAAGACCGGCATCTATAAAGAGGTGCAGATTGACACGAGCCACCGCCTGCTCCACTATCACGGGAAGTGCGCAAACCTCCACGGGCACCGGTGGAAGATCGAGGTCTGGATGGAAGGCGAGCCAGCCCCGGACACGAAGATCGTGATCGATTACTCCTTAATCAAGAAGGTTGTGGAACAATACGACCACCAGATCATCCTGAATAAGGAGGACCCGATGGTGCCCCGCATTGCCGAGTTCCACCCGGTGATCACGACACCGGGAGATCCTACGAGCGAGCTGATGGCCGTCCTCATCCGCGACGACATCCACAAGACCTGCCGCGAGATGGGGATTAAAGCGAAGGTTACGAAGATCCGGGTCTGGGAATCCCCGACATCCTGCGCTGAGCTTATTGAATGAAGATTGCGGAGATATTCCGGAGCCTGCAGGGCGAGGGGAAGAACCAGGGAAAGCCCTGCTTATTCATCCGGCTTGCCGGCTGCAACCTCTCCTGCCGGTGGTGCGATACGCCGGAATCGCGAACCGGCGGCAGGGAGATGAGCAGGGACATGGTTCTCGAACATCTCTGGCGTATCAACCCTCCCTATGTCTGTATCACCGGAGGAGAGCCACTCCTCCAGGCAGAGGAACTGGAGCCCCTGCTTGCCTCGCTCGTCAAGCGGGGATCCGCCATCGATATCGAGACGAACGGGACAGTCGATTTCTCCCGGCTCCAGCCGTACGCATCGATCTGCATGGACGTGAAGTGCCCGTCATCGGGTGAGAAGAGCGACCTTTCCCTCTTATCGAAGATCCGGCCGCAGGACATCGTGAAGTTCGTTGTCAAGGATGAGGAGGACTGCCGGTACGCGCAGGGTGTCATTGCCTCGTATCCGATTGCGGGTGAGATCTTCTTCTCTCCGGTTTTCGGTACGGATTACAAAGTGATCTCAAAATTCCTGTTAACGAACAACCTGCCAGTCCGGATGCAGGTACAGCTCCACAAGGTCATCGGGGTCAAATGATGAAAGCGGTCTGTTTACTGTCAGGAGGCATGGACTCCTCCACGCTTGCCTTTCTTGCAAAGAGCGAGGGGTATGAGATCTGCGCCCTGCACCTGAACTACGGGCAGAGGACGCAGAGCAAAGAGCTGGCCTGTGCGAAGAAGATCGCGTCCCTGCTGGATGCACAGGAATTCGTTGAAGTTGATGTCGGGTACTTCTCAAAGTTTGGCGCAAGCAGCCTCACGGACAAGGAGATTTCCGTTGAACCATTCGACCCCGCACGGGCGCACGTGCCCAACACATATGTCCCATTCCGGAACGCCAACCTCCTCTCCATTGCCACGAGCTTTGCCGAGGCAAAGGCGGCGGATGTGATCTTCATCGGGGTCCAGTCGCTGGACTACAGCGGGTACCCGGACTGCCGCCCACAGTTCATCGAGGCGTTCCAGAAGGTCATCGACCTTGGGACAAAGGACACAACGAAGATCACGCTCAGGACACCGTTCATCAGGATGACGAAAACCGACATACTCCGCGTGGGCATCAAACTCGGTGTTCCGTACGAGCATACCTGGTCCTGCTACCGGAACGAGGGGAAGGCCTGCGGGTCCTGCGGTTCGTGTCACTTCCGCCAAGAAGCATTCGCCGCCATC
>Ga0302253_1001197_pt1 | contig 16619 bp, 12 predicted proteins | sample AAG_RA_Trp_MG_FD_193537 | JGI IMG/M metagenome (GOLD analysis project Ga0302253, IMG submission 193537) | Enriched activated sludge microbial communities from anaerobic digester in WTTP, New Holstein, Wisconsin, United States - AAG_RA_Trp | ecosystem: Engineered > Bioreactor > Anaerobic >...
CTCGGGGCAGGCTGCTGCTGGAAGAGGCGCAGACAGTTGATGCCCTTCGAAGGTGGCTGTCCTGCGGGAGGCGGTGCGCGATTCTGCCGCATGGCGTTCAGCAAAGGGGATGTCTGGCGTCGTCTGGGAATGGTTTCTCCTGTCCGGCGGAGTGGGGAGGGTTCATGACGCAAGCCGTGAATACATCGGTTGGGGGGCAGCGGCGGGAAGGCACAGCCCCTTGCAGGGGAACGTAGCAGGGTCAGAGGTGCAGCAGCGTTGTCTTTCATGGGAGTGTCGTCGGTCAGCCTCACGGAGGGTTGTGAAGGATGCGTGGTGGCTGAAAGGGCTGCCGAAGGGAACAGAAGTCCAGAATCGGTGCATTTCTGGTGAAACAGAATATATCTACATAGTTGAGCAGGAATGTTGCGAATGCAACGTGTGTATTTTTTCAGCGTTGCGAATGCAACATTTTATTGATTTGATGTTGCGAATGCAACATTTTCCAGTAAAATGCTTGTAGCATGGAGTAGTTTTTATGTTGCATTGGTAACATCGATACATTTTTTTGTGATTTTTTTATCGAGTGTGCGGAGGCCTGTGCAGTATGTCGCTATACATAAATGTACAATAGTTCTATCGGTTTTTTTAAAAAATATCTTTAATTACAGTGTATTTTGCGAATATTCCGGTAATTATCAAAAACAATGACAATTATGTTAATAAGATCGAGATGCTCTACGCGTCATGTGGCCAGTTCAAGATGGTTTTGATCTGTTGATGGCTCATTTGCTTTAAATTAACTTTGCATCGGGTTTCAGGATTATTACACCCCTTGTAAAGAAGGAAGGACTGCAAATGAAACGTGTAGCTGCCATACTTGTAGCGTGCGGGCTCGTTTTAGGAGCCTACTCTGGTGCGCATGCGGCAGACATCAAGGCCAAGGGCGTTTGGGCCATCGATTTTTCATGGCTTGACAGTGGCGATTACACCTCAATGGCTGACGACGGCAAAAGCGACGACGACTTCTCGGCAAGCCAGCGTCTGCGTACACAGATAGACATCATCGCAAGCGATTCCCTGAGGGGGGTCGTGTTCTTCGAAATCGGCAATACCGTGTGGGGCCGTGGTGCCAACGACCACGGTGGCGCCCTCGGTGCCGACGAGGCCAATATCGAAGTCCGTCGTTCGTACATCGACTGGATAGTGCCCAACACAGACCTGAAGGTCCGCATGGGTATTCAGGGTCTGGTCATGCCCGGCGCGGTGGCTGGCACCTCTCCTGTATTCCAGGATGACGTGGCGGCCCTCACACTGAGCCAGCGCATCACTGACATGTACAGCGTCACGGCGTTCTGGGCGCGTCCTGCCGACGTGAGCAACGGTTCCGAGAAGGGCAATGCCTTTGATGAAATCGACGTGTTCGGCCTCGTGGTGCCCGTGACGCTCGACGGGTTCAAGATAAGCCCCTACGGCATGTATTCTTCGCTGGGCAAGGACGCCAACTTCGTCGGTTCGACCAACGGCGGCGCTCCGCTGCTCGCAGGCATGCGCAGCATGTCCGAAGTGGCTAACGGCAGTGCCGCCAAGCCGTTCGATGGCCGCTCCAACACGTACGATGCGTGGTGGGCCGGTACTTCCTTCGAGATGAACTACCTCGCTCCCTTCTCGCTGAAGCTCGACGCCGTCTACGGCAGCAAGACCGCTGACGATGCCGATTCCGCCGAGCGTGCTGGCTGGTTTGTCGCCGCCCTGGCAGAGTACAAGCTCGACATGGTGACCCCCGGCGTCCTCGCATGGTACGGCTCCGGCGAAGATGACGACCTCGGCAACGGTTCCGAGCGCATGCCCTCCCTGTCTCCCACCGCATGGGGTGTGACGAGCTTCGGCTTCCCCGGTTCGGTGTACCGTCAGGACCTCTACTTCGGACGCAACGGTGCAGGCAGCTGGGCCCTTGGCCTGCAGCTTGACGACATCACCTACATGGAGAAGCTGTCGCATGTGGCCCGCGTGGTCTACATGAAGGGCACCAGCGACGGCGACGTGATCAAGAACAACGCGGACGTGCGTAGCGCTTTCGAACCCGGTCGCGGAGAAGTGTTCCTCACTGAAGAGGACAGCGCCATCGAAGTGAACTTCGATACGACCTACAAGATCTACGATAACCTTTCCGTGGTGCTCGAGACCGGCTGGATCAAGCTCAACATGGACAAGGACGTCTGGGCCGACAAGGACTACTCTGACGCGAAGAAGTTCGTCTTCAACTTCGTGTACGACTTCTAGCCGAAGGCTTGCCTGAAACCCGCCTAGCCGGGGGCCGCAAGGCTCCCGGCATAGTGCGTTCCTGTGACGGGGGGGATGCCCGGCACAATGAAAGGCCCTTGCACTGCTGTGCAAGGGCCTGCCGTTTTCAAGCACCTGACCGGGCGGGGGGTGACTTTCTGCTCTTAGGGGGATGCCCGCGATGCCCGACAGGTTGTGGGGCTCCGGGACCCATGTCTCCTTACAGGGATTGTCTTTGGTGCGACCCGCAACGCAACGGTGCAGGCTGTCTGGGGCGGGGTGACGACTGCCTGATGCTCTCAGGCGCTTCTGCGGGTGGCCGCAAAGGCGAGGATGAGGCCCAGCATGATGCCGAGAGCGGCTGCGAACAGCATCTGGAATTCGCCCGGAAGCATGAAGGTGATGGTGTGCGCGGGTATCCAGAAGAAGGGGATGGTCTTGCGGAACACGAAGTTCCACATGATGTCCCAGTCTATCCTGCGCAATATCCCCGCCACGTCCATGGGGCGCAGGGCTCCGGCAAGAGTGCCGCCGGTGTCGCTGATGTGGGTGTCGGTGACCTTGTGCAGGGTCATCATCCACGGCCCGAAGACGCAGTTCAGGGTGGCGCTCACCGCGAAGGCGGTGAGCAGCTTCAGCCCGAGCGGGCCTGAGGCCAGTGTCGCTGAGGAAACGCCGAGCCCCATGGCCCCGAGAAGGGCAGGAACCCCCACGGCGAAGATGCTGAACGCTCCCTTGATGATGACGCCAAGCAGCCCCCAGACCAGCATCTTGGGCAGCACGCCGAAGCCGGGGCGGTCATACGCCCCGCTCACGAGCCGGAGCGCAAGACACTCCCCGAAAGTGGCAAGGACGGCGAATTTCACGAAGCTCATGGAGTAGCCGTGATGTTTGCTCAGGTATTCGAAGGTCTCCATGGCACCGGGGACGAACGAGAAGAAAGCCAGCACGGAACAGACGGTCCCGATGGCGATGATGTCGGATCGTTTCATGATGGTGTTCGATATGGTTCGGGGCGGTGCCTTGTGGTCACCGCCCCGGTTGGTTAGCTAGATGGCTGCCTCGGCGCGGAGGGCGTCGGCGTGGAGTCGTGCCTCGATATACTGCGCGAGGGTCGCAACGGCCCGGTCGCATACCGGGAATACCGGAATGCCGCAGGCGTTGAGGACGTCACGCAGGGGGTCGTACAGCTTGCCACCGTCGATGACGCCAAGGATGGGCTTGTCGCAGCCTGCGGCAACACTGCCGAGAAGGGAGGCGATGCCATTCGCCGCTGTCATGTCGAACGCGGGCACGTCCGTCCCGGACAGGGTGTGCATGGCGGGCGAAAGGGGGTCGAGGCCTATGACGACGGCGTCCACTCCGTCATCGCTGGCGAGAATCCCCGCTACCGTGGCGTGGGCCTCGTCATCGGCCGAGGGGTTGATGTCCAGCGGGTTGTGCACGCTGACAAGACCCGCCAGCTTCTTGGCCTGTAACACTGCGGTGATCCTTTCGTGCGTTGCTTCAGAGAACGAGGCAAGGCGAATCTGGTAGTCGTCAGACTGGATGGAGTCCGCCATGCCGACGGCCTCGAAACCTGCACCGCTGACTGCGGCAAGGCGGTTGCCGCGTATCCTCTTGGAGGCGAGAGTCTCTGCCAGCATGAAAAGGTCCTGAAACTCCGTGAAGTTGCGGGCGACCATGGCCCCGGCCTGACGCACGCACGATTCGCAGACCATGTAGTCGCCTGCGAGTGAGGCCGTGTGGCCGCTCGTGGCGTTCTTGCCCTCGGGGGTGCGTCCTGCCTTGTAGAAGAGTACCTCCTTGCCTGCGAGGACGGCTTCACGCACGGCAGTGCAGAACTCGAGCCCGTCGAGGTCGTTGAACCCTTCGGCGTATACGGCGATGACATCCACCTTGTCGGAGTCTTTGAAGTACTTCACCATGTCGCCAAGGGTCAGGTCTGTCTGGTTGCCCATGGAGACCATGTAGGCGGGGTTGAGTTCAGGGCATTGACTCGAACGGTGAAGCATGAACGCACCCGACTGGCTCACCAGCGCGGCACGGTGGTAGCTGGCCTCACGGTTCTTGGGCAGCTTCTCTTCAGGGATGAACCACGTGTCGTACCTGCCGGGGTGCGAGACCACACCCATGCAGTTGGCGCCGAGGAACACGGGGCCCCCGTCGCCCTTGCCGTGTGCTTCGTTGATGGCGGCGATGACCTTGGCGGCACGTTCGCGGCTCTCTTCGGTCTCGCCCATGCCACCGGGGATGAGCATGACGGTGTTGGCAGCGTCGAGACGGATGACCTCGTCAACGAGGTCGGGAACCTGTGCCGCGCCGACAGCCACGACGAACAGGTCGAGCTTCTCGGGCAGAGACGCGAGATCGGGAAAGCACTTCACCCCGTCGATCTCGTCAGCGCCCTCGCGCAGAAGGTACACATCCTCTTTCGCATAGCCCGCGGAAAGGACGTTGTCGAGGATGATGCGGCCGAAGTTCTTGCGCGTCGTGGAGACACCGACGATGCCTATCTTGCGGGGGTGCAGCAGGCGGTCGATCTTGGCGATGGGCCGCCCGCTTTCGCGCGGGGCGGGTCTGCCGAAACGGCACATGCCGTCGAGCGGCACCATGAGAAAATCGGTGAAGGCGTAGGGGTTGATCTCCATTTCTTCGATCACGAACTCGGTGTCGGGGTTCGTGGGCGAGTAGCGGCGGCCCATCTCGATGAACGAACTGAAGCATTCGACGAGCTGTTCGTCCGTCACGACACGACGCTGACCGCGGGTGAGACCGGCGAGCTTCTTGTAGGAGATGGTCTTGCGGAAGAGTTCGAAGAAGGTCTCGCCGTCGGTCAGTTCGCACGAGGCCGCCACGATGGCCTGCCCCTTGCGGAAGCGTTCGGCGTACAACTCCGTGTCGGTGCCGCCGAGACCGGCGCTGACGACCATGCCGAATTCGCGGGTGTTGCGCAGGCCCACGATGAGTTCGTTGCCGAAGGACGAAGAGTCGGGGGGCATGAACTGCACCATGAGCACGCCCTTGAGGTCGCCCCGTATCGCCGTGACCAGCGCCTCGCCGGACAGCCCGCGGTAGGCGGACGGCGCGTGGGCGGGGTCGAGGTTGATCATGTTGGCATAGTTCTCGGGCACTTCGCAGAGCATGCGGCGCACGGCGGAGCGGATCTTCTCGGGGCTCTTGGGAACGATGCGCACTCCGCCCACTTCGGTCTTGTGGATGATGGTGGGCGAAACGATCTTCAGCACCACCTTCTCGCCGGGCAGGGCCATGAGTTCGTCATCGGAGGGGCGGGCACCGCGGGGGATGAGGATGCACTTGGGCGGGGTCTCCGCACCGGAGCTTCCCAGCAGATTGTACACTTCGTATTCAAGCAGGTAGTCGCGTCCCTCGTCTCGCGCGCTCCTGAAAAGCGACGTGATGGCGTCGTGGTCGATGAAGGCGCCGTTCTGTTCTTCCATGGTATTCGCCCTTTCCGGTGAGTGTTTCGTGACAGTCGGCACGGCCTTCAGGCGGGCCGACGAGAGGGGGGAGGGGACCCTCCCCCCGGGTCGGAACGTACTAGTCTACAGAAGGCCTCGGCCCACGTTGAAGGCCGCATGGTTGGCAGTCCAGATGGCAGGCTTGGGGCTGACGTTGCGCAAAGCCTGCAACCACAGTTCGGCGGGGAAGCCGTCGAACGGGGCGAGGGTGCTGAGTGCGCCGATCATGACCACGTTGGCGATGCGGCCTGTGGGGTCGCCCAGTTCAAGGGCGGCCTTGAGTACGTCGATGATGATGACGTTGTATCCGTCCAGCGTGCCGAGGATGGCGTCGCGGTGCGGGTAGGCGTCTTCGCTCACGCCATAGGGCAGGACGCGGGTGTCGGCCAGCAGCACGGTGCCTCCGGGGCGCAGCATGCCCACATAACCGGGACGCAGCACTTCGCTCATCTCCATGCTGACGAGACAGTCTGCGGTGCCGGGCAGCAGTACCGGAGAGACGACCTTGCCGCAACTGAAGGTCGAGATGACGGGCCCGCCCATCTGGGCCATGCCGTGCGTCTCGCCCTTGACCACGTTGGTGTCGCCGTATCCGGCGAGGAATGCCAGCTGGGTCAGCACGCGGCCGAAGAACAGGTTGCCCTGCCCGCCCACACCGCGGATGGCCACGGCGATCTTCTCGGGCAGCGTGAAGGAGCCGGGTGCGGGCATGGCGATTTCTTCAGGCGCTTTGGGCAGTTCGACACGCGCGGTGGCCCTGGTGTCAACGGCCTCGGCGGCCTTGATGGCGTGCACGGGGCACATCTGCCCGCAAGCCGCGTTCTGGCTCACGCAGCCGGAGCACAGGTTGTTGAACGAAGGCAGGCCTTCGGCGTCGGCGCTGATGCCGGGGCATATCTGGCACTGGCCGCAGCGTTTGCAGAGGTCTGCGTCGACCGTCATGCGCGTGCCGTAGGCGGACTTGGGCATCTTGCGGATGCACACGCCGGTGACGACCATCGTGGTGAACTCGCCGTTCGCCGCATCTTCGAGGGCACTGGTGAGCGCCGTGCGGATGCCCTTGCGGTCATAGCCGTTCACCACCACGACCTTGGCCCCGTGTGCCTTGAGGGATGCCTGAAGGTCGAAGGTGTTCTCCTGTCCGGCGAGGTTCACCGGCGAGGTGGGGCCGGGCTGGCCACCGGTCATGGCCGTCCAGTTGTTGTCCAGCACCACCTTCACACCGGCGATGTGGCGGAAGATGGTGTTGCGGGTGGCGTCCATGCCGCTGTGGCATTCGGTGCCGTCGCCGAGCAGCGAGATGCATTTGGCGGCCTTGTCCGGGTTGGCGACGATGAAACCTGCCCTGTGGGCCTCGCCGGCTCCCATGGCCACGTTGGTGTCCATGGCATCCATGAAGTACAGCAGGGTGTTGCAGCCGATGTCGCCGAAGCAGGCCTCGATCTTGCCGCGCTTCTTCATGGAGCGCACGGTCTCGCCGAAGAGGCGGTACGGGCAGCCCGCACAGATCATGGGCGCGCGAGGCAGCGGTGCCACGTCCGAGGCTGCGGGGGACTTCAGGCTGTAGCCGAGCAGGGCGGCGATGCCGGCGGGGTCCCACTCGGTGACGGTGTCGGCGGGAGACTTGCCCTTGACGGCAAGACCGGCGCGCTCAAGTTCTTCCTGAAGGTAACGGTACCCGTCCTCGACAACGTAGACGTCGCCCTCGATGGAGGCATGGAACTCGCGGATGAGGTTCATGGGGAGCGGACAGGTGAAGCCGAGGGAGAGGATGTCTATGTCTTCTCCGAGGGCCTGCTTCACTTCACGGACCATCATCTCGCCCACGCCGAAGGTGATGACGCCGACCTTGCGCGAGCCGCGTTCCCAGACGTTGAGCGGGCTCTTCTCGACCATGTCGGCAAGGGCGGGCATGCGTTCAGTGACGACCTTGTCGTAGTTGCGCCGGGCGGTGACGGGCAACGTGTTGAATGCCTTCAGCGGTACGCTGGAGACGACGCGTTCACGCGTGCGGATTTCGGAGAGGCGGACAAGCCCTTCGCTGTGGCACAGGGTGCCGCTGGCGAGAATGACCACGGGGGTCTTGTACTGGCGGCTGATGTCGGCGGCGATTTCCGCAGCCTCGTGCATCTCCTGATGGTTGCGCGGTTCGAAAATGGGGGTGAAACAGCTTCTGATGAAGGGACGCGGGTCCACCAGATGCTGGGTCGAACTGGGCGTGAAGTCGGATGCGAGGTAGTATACCAGCGCACCGCGGTCTTCCGTGAAGAACGCGCTGCTGGAGAAGGGGTCGCCCGCCTGGAACAGGCCGGGTATCTTCATGGTCACGATGCAGTCTTCGCCCGCCAGCGAGTGCCCGTGCCCCATGGACACGGCGACGGCCTCGCTCACGGACCAGCCCACCTTGATCATGTCCTGAACATTGGAGAGGCCCTTGTCGATGACTTCGGTGGACGGAGTGCCCGGGTAGCCGTCAACGGCGTGGATGCCGGAGCGGACGCACCCTGCGGCAAAGGCTATGTTGCCCTGCAGGACGGCGGCTTCACCCGCGTTCTGGGTGCAGAGTTGCTTGATGGCGTTCATGTGAGGTCTCTTCTGGTGTGGCGCGAGGCCTTTCTGTGCGGTGATGGGGCGGGCCGCCCATGCAGGCGGCCCGCAATGCCTGTACTAGTGCATCAGCTTGTGCAGCACGGTCTTCAGCGAAGCGGCGAGCAAGTGGTTCTTGCCGGTGGCTGCCGCGCAAGACTCGGTGAGGGCGTTGCGGATGACTTCGGAGACATCCTGGAAGATGGCGCTCTCGTCGAGGTCGACCTTGCTGCTCATCAGGTAGTTGAAGGCACGGGCCATGCCGCAGTTGGCGATGAAGTCGGGAATGACGTCCACCACGCCGTCGGCGTATTCGGCCGTGGGGCCGTAGAAGATGTTGTCGTCCCTGAACGGCACGTTGGCACCGCAGGCGATGAGGCCGAGTCCGTTGTCCTTCAGGGTGGCGACCTGTTCGCGGGTCACGAGACGGGATGCGGCGCACGGCAGGAAGACATCTGCCCCGACGCTCCACACCAGCTTCTGGGTGTCTTCGGCGGAAAGCAGGTTGTCACCGGTGAGGGTGTTGCCGACGCGCTTGGCCAGCAGTTCCTTCACCTGTTCGAAGGTGAGGCCCTCGGTGGAGACGAGGCCAGCGGCACGGTCGATGATGCCGACGACCTTCGCGCCATTGGCGGCAAGGTAGTAGGCTGCGGTGCCGCCCACGTTGCCCCATCCCTGCACGATGACGCGCTTTCCGGCGACGCTGTCACCCTTGATCTCGTAGTAGTGTCTGACCGATTCGGAAACGCCGAAGCCGGTGATCAGGTCGGCCACGAGATACTTCTTCGCCGGGTCGGGGGTGTAGGCCGGGTTCACCACGGGCATGGTGACGCCGCCGCGCAGCTGGCAGATCTTCTGGATGCGCAGTTCTTCGGAGGGGTGGAAGTGACCGTTGACGATGCCCTCCTGCGGGTGCCAGAGGCCGTATTCCTCGGTGTTGGGGATGACGTCCTTGATCTCGCAGACGTTCAGGTCGCCACCGGTGCCGTAGTAGCTCTTCAGCAGCGGCATGACAGCCTTGTACCAGCGGTTGAGCACGTCGTTCTTCCGGGGGTCTGCCGGGTCGAAGTTGATGCCCGACTTGGCGCCGCCGATGTGCGGGCCCGATACGGCGAACTTGATTTCCATGGTCTTGGCGAGCGACACGACCTCGTGCTTGTCCAGCCCCTTGCGCATGCGGGTGCCGCCACCGGCGGCGCCACCGCGCAGCGAGTTGATGACGGCCCAGCCGGTGGCGTCGGTTTCCGCATCGTGCCATTCGAACACGATTTCAGGGGCCTTGTTTTCGAATGCGTTCAGAAGGTCTTTCATGACAAACTCCTTGAATAGCTTTTATTTTTCGTTCAGTCCCCGTGCCAGCCAGCTTGCGAACTGCGCCAGGACGGAGTCATCCAGTGAAGCGAACTGATACATGCGGCCTTCGACGGAAATGACGGGGGTCTTCCCTTTCAGGCCCTGCCTCGACAATTCGAGGTAGCAGGTGACCTCCTGGACGTGAGCCAAGACCCCCTCCTGCGCGAGGAGGGTTTTCAGGCGCCTTGAGATGCGCTGGGCTTGGTTCGTGTCCGGGGTCAGTACGGTTATCCGCAACCCCGTCATGTATTAGGCGGGGGCGCTGTGGATGAAGCGCTCTGCTTCGAGGGCTGCCATGGTCCCGTCTGCCATGGCGGTGGTGAGCTGGCGATATTTCTTCTGGCGCACGTCTCCTGCTGCGTACACGCCGGAGAGGCTGGTGGCCATGTTCTCGTCGGTCACGATGTAGCCTTGCGCGTCCATGTCGAACTGGCCCCGGAACACTTCGGTACCGGGCTTCTGGCCCATGAACACGAAGATGCCGTCGAATTCCCGGGTGAACACTTCGCCGGTGGCGACATCGCGCAGCGTGACAGAGCGCAGGGTCTCGTCGTAGTCCACGGAGACCACTTCAGTGGAGCGCATGAGCGTGGCGTTGGGGCGGGCGGCAAGGAGGTCTTGCGCCTTCTGGGCGGCGAAGAAGCGGTCCATCCTCTCGACGAGGGTGAGTTCCGCGATGCCCTGGTCGAGAAGGGCGAGAGATTCGTCGAACCCGCTGTTGCCGCCCCCCACCACGAGCACGCGCTTGCCGATGTAGGGTGCCCCGTCGCAGATGGCGCAGAAATGCACCTGTTCGCATTCCCCGGCGGCTTCGAGGGGCACCGGCTTGCGTCCGGTGGCGACGATGACGGCCTTGGCGGTGTACACTTCGCCATCAGCCTCCACGCGCTTCTCGGGGCCTGTGAGGTCCATGCTGTCGATGCACACGGCCTCTTCGACGGTGACGCCGAGATTGTTCACCTGTTCCTGCATGCGTTGTGCGAGTTCCATGCCCCCGATGGACGTGTACGAAGGCATGTTCTCGACGACCTTGGTCCAGTTGACGAGCCCGCCGCAGGCATTCTCGTCCAGTATGAGGACGCGCAGGTTGGCGCGTGCGGCGTATATCGCCGACGTCATACCGGCGACGCCTCCCCCGAGGATGATGAGATCGAATGCATGACTCATTGCAACAATTCTCCGGAATTAGATGGACGCGTACAGGGCCTGCAATTCACGCGGGTTCATGATGCCGGAAAAGACCTTGGCGACCTTGCCGTCCCGGATGAAGACCAGTGTGGGTACGCGCTCGAATCCAAGTTCCTTCATGAGTTCGGGGCGGGCCTCGCTGTCCACGCTGGAGATGGCGACCTGGGGCGCTCTGGCACCGAACTTGTCCAGCACCTTTTCCATGTTCTTGCAGTGCGGGCACAGGTTCTTGTGGAAGAAGACGATGGCGTCGGAAAGCCCTTCGAAATGGGCCATGCCGGCTTCTGTGGTGATGTCCCTTATTGCACTCATTCCAAAAACTCCTTGAAGCTGATCAATGGTTGGCGAGAGCGGCCAGCGCCTCTATGTTCAGCACCTGCAACCTGTTTTCGTTCAGCAGCTTGATCAGCCGCATCTTCTCCATGGTCTTCAGTGCCCTGTAGAGGGTGGCCCTGTGTACGCCAAGGATGCTCGCCACATCCTTCATGCGCAGTGTCCCGAGTGTCATGAGGTCTGCATCGGCAAGGTTCATCAGGTTGTAGCGGAGCAGTATGAACTTCGCTATGCGCTGTTCGAGTGTGTCGAGACCTAGCGATGCGATCTGGTTGCTCAGTACACTGACCTTCATGGATAGCGTACGGATGATGTCCTTTGCGATGCACGGGTACATCTCGAGTATGTCGTCGACCACCTCTTTCGAAAAACAGTATACGACGGCATCACGATGGCAATTGAAAGAGCTGTGGATCTCGTCACCCGTGAAGAATGGCACCTCGCAGAAGAGTGAACTCCGTTCGATGTGCATGAGGATCTTCTCGTTACCGTCCAGTGTCGTACGTTTCATACATACAGACCCTGATTCAAGGTAACGGAGCTGGGTCACGAGCTCCCCCGCACTGACGATCTGTTCACCTTTCTTGAACTCTCGTCTGGTCCCACGGTGAAGCACCTTGGACCATGCCGTGCTGTCCACGTTGATGCACCAGAATTCATCGACAAGATGTCTCTGCATGGCAGACCTCGTTGATGCGGGGGAGCTATAGTGTTCTTGTCGCCTACGACGTGCGCAGCTCGCCGATGAAGAGCTTGAGCTTCTGCAGAAGCTCCTTGGCCTTTTCCGGCTGCTCACCGATGAGGTTCTTCAGCTGGAACTGGTCGTTCCGCCTGTCGTACAGCTCGTCGGTGTGGGGGACGGATACTTCGGCCCCCGGCACGCAGGTCCACATCTCTTCCTTCATCTCCAGCTTGGCAGACTGGGCACCGGCGTTGCCGCCCTTGCCGGAGCCGTCGTAGAAGACCTTGTTCATGGAATCCGTGTCGATCTCCCTCTGCAGCCAGTGGATGTAGCTGTAGTCGTGATCGATGATGGACCATGACATGCCGTAATAGCCCGCGATGGCGAAATCGCGCACCTTGTCGGTCTCGCCGCGCATGACGGGCAACAGGCTGATACCGTGCATGTCGTCGCCTGCATAGGTGGTGATGCCTTCGTGTCCGGCCTCGGCAAGGGCTTCGAGCCCCATGCCCAGACCATCGACCACCGTGGCGGTGATGTCCACGTTCTGTACGAACGACGATATGCGCTTGCCACCCTCAAGGCCGGGGACCCGGATGAGCAGGGGCACGTGCACCAGTTCTTCGTAGGGCCACGGACGGCATTTGCGCATCAGTCCATGACCGTGTTCGCCGCTGCCCATGGGCTGTCCGTGGTCGGAGGTGATGACGATCATGGTGTCGTCCCACAGCCCCTGCGCCTTGAGCGAGTCGAACAGTTTGCCGAGCCATTTGTCGACGAGGGTCACCTTCTCCGCGTAGAGGGCGCGGATGTGGGCGCATTCCTCTTCGGTCATCACACCGTCGATTTCGGTCCACGGGGCGAGCAGCAGCGGGTTGCCCGTGTAGTCGGGGTCGTAGGGGCAGGGCTTCTTCTCCCACATTGACGGCGGGTCCCAGGGCTCATGCGGGTCGAACGAGTCGAGCCACAGGAAGAAGGGGCGCTGCGGGTTGCGCTTCATCTTCAGCCAGTTGTCGGCCTCGGAGATGACCACGGAGGCGTAGTTGTCCGCATCGGAAGCCCAGAACTGGCGCTGGCGCAGGTAGCATTCCGTCTCGCGGATGAGCGACTTGCTCGACGAGTCGTATTCGCCGTTCTCATCCTTCTTCAGCCAGTTGGGCGAAAGGTAGTCCTCGGCCTTGAACTCTTCGTCAAGCGGCACGTTGCAGAAGGTCTCGTGGTCCAGTTCGTGACCGTTGCAGAAACGTACGTAGTCGAACCCGCGAGAGTAGCCGTACTTGGGAAGGCGCATGGGGGGGGTGTCATACACCAGCGCTGTCTGCACCTCACGGCACCAGAGCATGTCCGTGATGGAGGTGTCTTCGGTGGTCAGCGGACGCCAGCCGCTGTAGGGCAGCGTGAAACGGCCGGTCATGATGGCGCGCCGCACGGGGATGGTGGGCAGCCCTTCGCTGTAGGCGTTCTCGAACAGGAAGCCGTTTTGGGCGAACTTGTCGAGGTTCGGCGTCTTCACCACATCGTTGCCGTAGCAGCCAAGATAGTTGAACTGCAACGTGTCGAGCATGATGAAGATGACGTTCTTGATGTTGTCTTTCTTTGACATGGTAGCTCCTTATTGCAAGGCGTGGTCGTCGTACGCCGCAGGATCGCCTAGGCGCTCTTGGGCGTTGTTCTCATGATGCCGATACCTGTGATGGCGCAGGCCATGGAGAAGACCGGAACAAGATAGTTGAGGAAGGCGTAAGGCATGTAGTCGGTTGCACTGACCCCGAGGACACCGAGGATGTAGAAGGCGTGCACGCTCCACGGCACCAGCGGGCAGCCGAGGGTCCCTGCGTCTTCGCACGTCCGCGAGAGCACCACCTGTTCGATGCCCGCTCTTCTGAACGATTCGCCGAAGGCGCGCCCGGGAACGACCACGGCGAGCATCTGGCTGCCTGTGCCGAACAGGATGATGTACGCCGCGGCCACGGTGGCGCCGACGAGCGACACCGCAGAGGTGGCACCGCGCAGGATGGCGTCGAGCAGCACTTCGAGCACACGGGCCTTTTCGAGGATGCCGCCGAAGGCCATGCCGCAGGTGAGCAGCAGGGTGGTGGCCATGATGCTCATGAGGCCGCCGCAGGAGAGGAGCTTGTTCAACTCGGGAGAAGGGGTTGCGGCTTTGTAGCCGGTCGTCAGGAACTTGGCGAGGTTGACCACCGACACGCCTTCGAACAGGGCGATTGCCAGTGCGCTGACCACGCACACGACCATGACGGGCAGCACGGGAAGGCGCTTGTAGGCGAGCACGATCATCAGCACAGGGGGGATGAGGGCCACGGGGGAAAGCGAGAACGAGCCTTCGAGAGTGGTCAGGATGGTGTTGATGTTCCCCACGCTTTCTGCTGTGCCCGTGTGCATGGACCCGAGAATGGCGTACCCGATGATCGAGACGACCAGTGCGGGCAGCGTTGTCCAGAGCATCGAGGCGATGTGCGTGAAGAGCGGCACTTCACAGACGGCGGCGGCGATGTTCGTGGAGTCCGAGACCGGTGACATCTTGTCGCCGAAGTATGCCCCGGAGACGATCGCCCCCACGGTCCATGCAGGGTCATAGCCCATGGCGGTACCCACGCCCAGCAGGGCGACGCCTATGGTGCCCATGGTGCCGAACGAGGTGCCAGTGGCCAGTGATGCCACGGCACAGAGTATGATGGTCGAGACGAGGAAGTGGTTGGGGGCGATGAGTTTGAGCCCCCAGTAGATGATGGTTGGAATGGTGCCCGAGGCCATCCATGCGGCGATGATCATGCCCACGAGCATGAGAATCGCCACGGCTATCTGGATGCGCCCCACGGCGGAGAGCATGCCTTCCTGCAATTCCTCCCAACTGTAGCCTATCCTGAGGCACATCGCCCCGGCAACGACCACAGCCACAAGGAGGGGCAGGACCGGAGGCCTGACCGCGACGACAACCGTTCCGTAAAGAATGATGGCTACGGGAACGATGAAAGTGAATACAGCCCACAAAAGTGATGGTTTTCTTGTGTCGGAACTCATAGAGGCCCCATTATCGATGAGTTGCAGTGACCATTTGTTGCAGCGCCTTCCGCCAGTGATGTTCCTTGTGCGGGCTTCGTCTTGTGTGGGCGACTCCGCCAGCAGCTAATCCATGTGTTCACAATACGGAAAGCTGAAATGAGTGTCGGTTGCACCCGCAACAGTCCACATCCGCCAGCGGATTATCATGCGGCATCCAGAAGATGCATGCAGCATAACTGCCCGTCGGCATGGCTGTTTTTTTCACAAATGGCGGGTTGGGACGTTGTGAAAAAAAACATGAAGAACGCCTCGTGCACATATGTCCCGCGCACGTCGGAAGTCGCAGGGAGTGGGCTTCACCGATCCCCATGGGCTGGTTGTCGCGCTCATATGTCTGAATTCATGGGGGTTGATGGAGAGGCGTCGGGGGTGGACGCCTTGTGCGTCTTTTCTCATGCGCTGCGGAGGGGCATGCGGGAAGACCGCGTGGATTCCTGAAACCCTGATGGTGCGATTCATCTGTTGCAGCCCCGCCTGACGTGTCATGATGGACGCATATCTGCATCAGGAGGTTCATCATGTCGCGTCACGCAGTTGTGTCCGCCGTCCCCGGGCGACGTCATCCGTCCCGGTGCCCCGCCATGTGCGTGGGGCGTCTCCTCTCAGGCGTTGTGCGGGAGGGGGCCTGCCATCCATTCCGGGCTGTCGTGGTGGTGCTGGGGCTTGTCCTCTTCGGGTGTGCGGGAGGGGGGCAGGACAGGGGTGAGGAAGTCACCATGCGTGCCTGCCGTGTCTGTCACGGTGCCGACCGTCTGTGCGCGGGGCTGGGCAGGCTGGACGAGAAGGGGTGGGACGAGGTCGTCGGGCGTATGGTGACCCATGGTGCCAGTCTGACCGCAGAGGAACGTAACCTTGCCGTCGGCTGGCTGGTGTCACGTAAGCCCGGCGACAAGCCGCCCTGTCCATAGCCGGGGACAAGGAGCGCTCCCGAGTCGGGACGCTGCGCCTTCTGGCCCTGCACGATGCAGGCTTCCGGGCATGCCGCTCCGGTCTGCATTCGGTGTGCGTCGGGGAGGCTTCCCTTGCCGCGTGCGTCGCCCCCTCTCTCCTCCGCTTCTTTTGGGGGCCGGTTCCCTCCGCCAACCGGAGAGGCCTGACGGAGATATGCCCAGACAGCGTAAGCGAGGGATTCCCGCGTTGACGGTGTCGGCGAAAAACCGGCGTTGCGGCACTTCGCATCACGCAGGAAGCCCGCACCATGTAGCATGGTGCGGGCTTCTCTTCCGGTCGCATCGTGGCGGTGGCGCACTGCCGTGGTCGGGCCTGTCGCTAGCGTCGCAGCGACTTGCCTGCGGAGAACGCCTTGGCGATGAAGCCGCCCACGGCGTGATAGGCGCGGGCACCGGGCGCGAAGATGACGGGGTCGACCTTGTTGATGTCGGGCAGCCCATCGGCGTCGAGGCAACTGCTGTCGATCTTCACGTCCATGATTTCACCGATGAACTGGGTATGCAGTCCGATATCCAGCGTATGCGTGAGGCGCAGTTCGACAGCCATGGGAAATTCGGCGACGTAGGGAGCGTCCACATGTTCGCCCGCCACGGGCGTCAGCCCCAGTGCCTCGAACTTGTTCTCCTCTTCGCCGGAGAAGATGCCCGCATAGTCGGCATGGCTGGCGAAGCGGGTGGACGGCACGCATACGGTGAAGG
>Ga0302253_1001198_pt1 | contig 16616 bp, 17 predicted proteins | sample AAG_RA_Trp_MG_FD_193537 | JGI IMG/M metagenome (GOLD analysis project Ga0302253, IMG submission 193537) | Enriched activated sludge microbial communities from anaerobic digester in WTTP, New Holstein, Wisconsin, United States - AAG_RA_Trp | ecosystem: Engineered > Bioreactor > Anaerobic >...
GGAGCTGCGGGGGCAGCCTGGGAGCCGGAAGGTTGCGTTCCGGTTATTAGCGATGGTTGGGTCGTTCCGGTGGCAGCCGGTTTAGTCAGTTGATAGGATTCATCTTTTTCTCCAAATCCGAATCCTTTTGCTTCCTTTTCCATACAATTACAAATTACTAATTACTAATTACGAATGTGCAATAATACTCTTTTTTGTTGATAATTGTATTTTACTTAATATTTTCGATAATTCTTCACACCTGCCTAAAAGCAAATCAGCACTTTCTTTTGTCAAATATCCAGAGTCTGATAATAGCCTTATCCAGTATTGTGTTTCTCGGGATTCTTTATAAGCTACTGAAATTTTCGCAAAAAAATCTTTTTTAGATTGAGCACCAATAGCCTCCTCAACATTGGCACCTATTGATGTTCCACTCCTTAAAATCTGTTTCGCCAATTCAAATACATTCTTTTTTTCAATCATTAATTTATATAATTTAATAATTTGTAATGAAAATTCATAACTTTTTAACTGTATAAGATTATCCTTGCGTTCATTCATAATTCATAATTCGTAATTTGTAATTCGTAATTTGTAATTCGTAATTTGTAATTGACTCTAATATTCGGTACGTTTAGCGACACTGTAGACCTCTTCCAGACTGGTATCACCTTTTAGGGCTTTAACGACACCGATCTGTTCCAGATTTACCATACCGTTTTTCATCGCGGTTTTTTCTATGTCCATTGCCGGCGCCTGCATTACAATCATTTTGCGGATTTCGTTGTTCATACGCATAACTTCATAAAGTCCAACACGGCCTTTATAGCCAATCCCATCGCATTCCGCGCAGCCCTTGGCTGTATAAAACTGCATTGCCTTGATCTTTTCAGGTTCAATTTCTTCAGTGGAATGCATATTTTCCATCGCTTTTTTTACATATTCCATAATTTCAGGATCGGGATGTTCATCGGGAACCTTACATGCCTGGCAGAGTTTACGGACCAGACGTTGGGCTATAATCAGCTCAATTGTTTCAGCCATAAGAAAGGGCTGGATGCCCATGTTGGAAATACGGGTAAGTGTTTCCACGGCGCTGTTGGTGTGGATGGTAGAAAGTACCAGGTGTCCTGTTAATGACGCTTCAATAGCGATTTCAATCGTTTCATGGTCACGGATTTCACCCACCATAATAATATCTGGATCCTGACGTAAGGCGGTACGCAAACCGCTGGCAAAGGTGTAATTGATATCAGGATGTACCTGGCTCTGATTAAGCCCGTTTACCTGGATTTCAACAGGATCTTCGATGGTCATAATATTTACATCAATTGTATTCAGACGGTTTAATGCTGAATACAGCGTTGTTGTTTTACCGGAACCGGTCGGGCCGGTTGTAAGGATAATTCCATTCGGCAGACCCAACGATTCTTCCAGGTTCTTTAAGGCCAGACCCTGTACGCCCAGATTAGGCAGATCAGGAATCTTACGGCTTTTATCCTGGATACGCATTACCACTTTTTCTCCGCGGATCGTTGGTAATGTAGAAACACGCAGATCCATCTCGCGACCATCCTTGGTTGTTACACTGGCGCGGCCATCCTGAGGGATACGTTGTTCATCAATCTTCAGGTTGGACATAATCTTAATGCGCGATATGACTGCGGGGTGGATATTATGTGGATATTCCACAATCTGCCGCAGCGAACCGTCAATTCTGTACCGCAGACGGATAGTGTTTTCAGCAGGTTCAATATGGATATCACTGGAGCGCATATCCAGGGCAAGACTAATAATATTCAGCACCATCTGCGGGATGTTGCCTGCAAGGATTGCCTCCTGTAATGCCAGTAATTTGGGATTATCCATAAAAAGTTAGATTCAGGTTGTCGGTTCTGGTTTCTGGAAATATGAAGTTAAAGACATGTTCACATTTAGCAGTGGCTCGGTCAGTACTCCTGCCAGCTCGTCTGTTGCCTCTACGAAATTCAAATTAAAACTGTTGATTTCCATCAGCCTGACCATCTCTGTCTGGTCTCCTGTTTTTAAATCACCAGAATTCTGGATATACCTTACAAAGTTTTCAAAATTCTTGCGCGTTGTCAGAAGCGTTAATGAAAAAGGCATCTGGGAATAATCGCCGCTGGGAGAGATTTCCGAAGCACTGAACTGAAGACTGTTCATTGTTATCGGGTTATCTTCGGCATCAAGTGAATTGACGTAATTTTCAAGAGATGTCGCCAAAGCTGTATATTTGTCGGTTGGAGGGAAAACTTCATCAATTGCGTTTTTCACTGTTGCATAATCTTTCTCATAATCACTATAGAGCAAAGAATAGTTATTAAGGGTGTCAGCCGCCGTCTGGTTTAGTTCAACCAGTTTAGTGTTTTCATTTGTTATGGCATCCTGGGCCATAGCCAGCTGTGTGAACTGGGTATAGCCGTAATAACCAGCTCCGGCCAACAGGAATAAAGTCATAAAAATATAACTTCTTATGCTCCTTTGGTAGTTCTTTCTTTTTACTTGTATTTGCATATTTGTTTTTTATTTATTGTTGAGATCTTTTAATCCTTTCCCGTTCTGCCATGATTTTTTTTACCAGGGAAATTTTCTTTTGAACATCAGATGACAAATCTTCCAGAGTCAGGTCAAAGCGGAAATTGGCCATGAATCCGGTTTTCTTGGTGCCGCTCTTCACAAAGGAGCGCATATCAATGTTTTTGAAATACGGAGACTCTTCAAAAGTGTTTATAAGTTCACTAATCTTGCTGAAATTGGTGGAATCAGCCGTCCTGTATGAACCAGTCAATGAAATTCTCTGTGAGGCCCTGTCAAAATCGAAGCCGGTTATGTTGATTCCTTCACGATTCGGGCTGTTCATATTGATTGGATCGGCCAGTGTAAAATTGGGATCAACTTTTTCGGCTTCTGTCTGCACCTCATCCATTAATTTTAGCCAGTCAATGCGCTGGTTTTTAATCGCCCCGATTGTTGCAATATCACTGGATGTGGTGGAAAGGACAGCCGCAATTTCACTCTGCAGTTTTTGTCTTTTAAGCGCGTCCAGATCCACCATGTAATCTTTAAGTTCTTTATCAAAGGCATCGGTATCAACTGCTGTAAGTTTTCCAAGAAGGTCCTTGTTGCCAACAAGTTTAAGGGCATTATCAATCAGCCTCACCTGCGGTGTAACTGTTTCTCTTGAAGCGGTATCAGCTAAAAGGGCATTCCTTTTTTCATTCAGCGCCGCGGTTACATCGCTCATGGCGTTGGTTTTAAGCACATCATCAGTCAGTTCTCCATCCGCCAGGCTGGGCGTAACCCTCACAAACATCTCTTTATTTAAAAGATCCCTGGTATCCTTAATCAGGGTTGGCATCCTGGAGGCGGCATCTTCAGACTCAATGGTTAACGCCTGTTTTTCCGCAGCAGACAGGTTTGGGTTGGTAAGCTTAAGGGTCAGATCAAGATAAGTATCGGCAGCTACACTGAAACTGTTTAAATGAACCTGTGCCGCCAGAATCCTGTCACGGTTAATTTCTTTCATTTTACCGGCCAGGTTACGGTTTACTACACTCAGGCGGGACGTAGTATTTGGTCCAAAAAAATTAAATGTAGGGGAAAGTTCACTGTAAAAATATGCTGCCATCCCCCCTGCTGCTACAAATACCAGCATAAATAAAACCTGCGAGACCCGCAGTTTACGTTTAAGTTTCAGCTCTTTTTCCTGCTCCAGCGCTTTTTGCAGGGAAGGTGAACTTCCCAGAATTGGTTTGGTTTTATCCGCTGCCGCCTTTTGGGCAACCAGTGATTCAAGCAGTTTAGGATCGGATTGTTTTACCGTCTGCTTATTAAAAAAGCTCTGAAGATCACTTGGCCCTGCCGGAACTGGTTGCGCTGATTTTGTAGCCCCGGAAGCCGATTGGGGATCGGCAGCTTTTGGCCCCTGGTTAACCAGCGTTTCAAGGTCAAAAGACTTATTGGCTGGCGCATTGGTTGATCCGGCACTGTCACCTGCAGAGGGGGCCATTGTTGCAGTTGCCCCTCCCGGAGCCGCTGTTCCCGGTGGATCAGCCGAGGTAACCGAAAGGATTTTTATTGAATCATTGGTGTTTTCCGGCATATTTTTGTTTTTGATTTTATAAATCCTTATATTTTAGCAAATTCCAGTAAATAAGTAAATGCTGCCTATAGGGATTTAAAAATCATTTGCAGTTTTTGTTTTGCAATGCCGAAATCAATAAAAAATGGAGAGGTTGCAAAAGTAACCAGCCTTGCCTGCCTTACAAATTTATTAATTACCCGGATTTTTAAATTTTCCTCAATGTAAGCCATTTCATGGCTAAAAAAATCCAGGTCGATGTCAATAAAAAGCGGGTGTTGCTGGATCTTTTTTATCAACTGGACATTCTCCGTTAAATTAGCCAAAGCGTCTTCCGCATCAATAATGAAAACTTCTTCAAACAGATCCATTTTTATGGCAGCACCCAGAAAATTACCGACATTCAGGACTTCATTTGTATAATTAAAAGCTGTTTGCAGGTCTGGTTTTCCTGCAGGCAGGCTTTCCGGCATCCGGGTATCCTTGTGCTGGTCAAAATGGATTAAGACAGGCCGGCTTTGGCATAGTTCCAGATGCTTAATCCAGAAATAAAAGGCATGGTTATGGTTATCAAAAATATAAGCAGGAACCGGTTCAACAAAAGGCAATTCAGTCCCGATAAAATGCTGCAAACCTTTGCATGAAACCAGCTTATCGCTATCATCAAAATCCTCAAAAGCGGGTTCGTCACCCTCCCGGATCTGCCCCAGATCACTATCAACAAGTTCGTCATAGCCAATGTATCGCAAATCGGCCACATGTAACACTGGCGGCATCCCTTTTGCTTTTTGCCTTCGTTCAAAACTTAAAGCGTTGTTGGATTTTGCCCCGTTAATTACAAAGGGCTTCTTATAAGCCTCCATATTTTTTTCTGAGGTATTGGAATTTTTCTTCGCCAAGTTCACTGCGCAGTTTTTCCTGGAGTTTTTTTACCAGCGGCGGGGCATCTTCTCCTGCTAAAAGCAACGATCTCATCATTTGTTCCGGCGATTGGCCTGCCATCATTTTGCCCTCATTAACAGGGTTAAGCATCCCCATCAGCATTTTTACCATTGCAAATTTTACTTTATCAGGAATCTGCGGATGGGCAGGGATGGTTTCATTCATCAATTTGCGCGCCTGTAAGGCATCGCCAAGATAATATTGGCCCAGGCGTATTTTTCTTTCCCGTTTTATCCGGTTATTGGATATAAGAATTTTGCGGCTTAATTCCTGATTCCTTGGATCGTTAAATTTTGGTACAACTGCAAACGAGTCCAGTTCCCGCGCCAGATTACCAGTAATGGGGATTATTTCGTAATCGGAAAAATCAAGGTTTTTTGCAGTTATTTCGGTATTCGGATAGATCTTCAGTAAAAATTCACGCACCTCCACTTTGTTTTCAATGCAGTAATTATAAAAATCCTCAACCAGGTCAATGTTCTCTCCCGGCACGCCGCGGATGTAATCAATCACAAGCTCCAGGTCCGCTTCAGCCGTTTTGCGTCTTATCTCCTGGAAAAGCTGATAAGTACTTTTATGCCTGTTGAAAATTTCCAGAATCTTTGGCTCCACCGACTGTATACCAACAACAATCTGGTCACACCCGGCTTTTTTAAGCAATTTAAAATCATCAACCGTAAGCAGGTTAATGGTGTTTGGATGATGGTACCCCGACCAGCTTAAGTAACTATGCATCCCGCGCTTGATCAGTTCATCGCAGAAGTCCAGTATCCATTCGTGGCGCAGGAACATCAGGTTGCTGTTGGTAAAAGTGAACATGAAAAATCCGGTTTCCCTGGCCAGATATTCAAGTTCATCGCAGACGCGCTGCGGAGTATATTCGTTGATTTTATGGCCGAAAATATGCACGGAACAATAGGAGCAGTTGAATGGGCACCCATGGTTGCAGTCCAGTCCCTGGGCAAAAAAAATCGTATCAAGGCTAAAATCCGCGCCCTGCGCCCCCTCTACGTAAGGTTTAAAATACTGTTGGTAAAAAGTATTATACTTGGGATTCAAAAAGGGGAGAGCAGCCATCTGCTCATCAGAAAGCCTTTGTAGTGAGCCCTTTGTCATTACGTTATGTTGCCAGCTCCACACACCTTCGACTTCACTCAGCCGGTCCCGCTTTAAAATAATCTGTTCAAGTACCAGTTCCCCGTACCCCTGCACTAACCCCAGGTTATTGAATCCCAGATTTTTCAGCATCTCAATCAGCTGCTCCGGTGCCGCTGTTGGAAGCGGGCCTCCAAAAAGTACCAGCCGGTTTTTTAAGGCCTCTTTATTAATCTCCAGAATTTTGATGATATGCGAAATGTTCCAGGAGTTAACATGGAAGCCCACTATTTCAAAAGTTTCCATGTTTTTAGCTAAAAAAGCCGCCAATTCTTCCGGGCCGCTATGTCCTTCACGCCGTCCTGTCGTGTTCAGCACTTTTACCGTATGCCCCTTAAAATCAAGGTAAGAAGCCAGCCGGTTAAGTCCAAGCTGATTTTCCGGATAGGAAGCAGTACCCAGTTCATTTTTGGCAAAATCAGGATAAACAAGCAGTATTTCAGCTTTTTTAAGATCCTCCGGGATGCAGATAAAATTCTTCTGAATAGTTTCGGCCTTTGCCATTACTTCCTGTCCTTAAATCTTTAAATACCCAAACAGGCCTATTTTAACAGAAAAATGGCAGATGTTAATATCTGTGCTTAGGCCGGATAAATAATTTCCCGCAGATCACCGTCAGCTGTCAGTTCGGCAAAAACAGCCTGCTGAATATAGGCGGTGTGCGGATATAAAGTAATTGATCTCCTTATTCCTGTTTTATTTCTGGCCAACGTTATGGCGGGACGGAACTGTTTATCAATCTGGGGAAATCCAAAACGTCGCATGTTTTCTTCCTCTTCTTTGGTAAAGGTTTCACTTTTCAGTCGATCATTCACGCTGCCCGGGTTGAAGTAACCGACCGCCTGAATGGCATAAAGATGGGCGAGTCTAATGGCCTCATTATTCGCAATTTGCCATGTCAATTCAGTTTCTCCCTTCTTGATAATCTCTCCCAGTTCCAGTTTCTTTCCCAAAACGGAGCGGATGCCGTTAATCGTTTTTATAACAGCTTCTTCGGGTATCTTATGAAGGTCGGCATGGTAAAGATTGATATGGGCTGAAGGCTTAAAATCAGGTGAACCCGATGGTATAAGCCGTACAAGTCCCGCTGCCTTGTCCTGAGTTACGTTGTCTGGCATCAAAGCGAATCCCAAATGTCCCGAATAAATGTTAGGCATTGCATTAATAAAGGTGCCAAATTATAGGAATCTGCCGTTTTGCAGTCAATTGGAAAAATCTGTTCATATGTTATTATTAACCGCGCCTGCAATATGGCACGCATACGCATTAACGATTTCTTATGGATTATATTATTCCGGCTTCAATTATCGCTGTTTCCGTTTTGATCGGACTACTGCTTGAAAAAATGGCAGTACGCATCCTGAAAAAATTGCTCCATGCCACTAAATGGGAAGTAGACAAAAATTTATCAAAGTCATTCCATGGCATTATCATCACAACCTTTATCTGTCTTGGACTATACACAGCTACCATGCAGGTTAAACTGGAACAGAACGTCCATGATACCCTTAAGGCCATCCTGCTCACCTTGCTTATTTTGCTTGTAACTTCGGGTGCAAGCCGCATGGCCACAGCCTTCATCAAACTTTATCAGGGAAAATACAAAGGCATGGTTTCTTCCATCTCCATTTTCACCAACATCATCAAACTAACCATCTTCACCATTGGTCTGCTGATTGTCCTGCAGACGCTGGGGATTTCTATTACACCTATTCTCACCGCCCTGGGCGTTGGAGGTTTAGCTGTTGCTTTAGCCCTTAAAGACAGTCTAGCCAACCTCTTTGCCGGGCTGCTCATCATTGCTTCCCGCCAGTTGAGAATTGGTGATTACATCAAAGTTGGTAATGATGCCGAAGGTCATGTTGTGGACATAAATTGGCGCAGTACCGTGCTAAAGACGCTTTCCCATAATGAAGTTATCATCCCCAATGCCAAAGCCGCAGAAGCAGTAATAACCAATTTCAGCCGTCCCCAAAACGAGATTTCTGTTACTGTGACCTTACCTGTTTCCTACGCCAACGATTTTTCCAGAGCCCAATCCATCGCCCTGGATACCGCCAAAAAAGTCGTAACCAGCCATCCCGCTGCCATTATTCCTTCAGATCCGTCAGTAAAATTTGCGGCCTTCAATGATACCTCCGCCGCCATGAACGTATCAGTGCGCTGCAAGACCTTTGCCGAACAATATGCCCTTAAGGATGAGCTTTATAAAAAGGTTCATGCAGCCTTTGCGGAAGGCGGGATCAAACTGCCCTAGGTCCCCCTCTAAATAAAGAATCAGGCATTTGACGGCCACTCCTAAAAAGGCTAAGCTTCGCCCCCATTTTAAGAACGTGGCTTATGGGCTTAGGGGAATTTTTTAAAAAGCAGTGATAAAGGGGAAACTCATCTGGTAACACTTGGGTATGACATTAAAATCACACCTGATGGTAACCCCTATATTATTGAAATTAACGGACAGGCTTCGGGATTAAAGGGGCTTGAAAAATTAAAAGGAGCAGATGCGCGGGTTCTTCGGGACAAGTCCAGGTTCAAAGCCTATCAACAATATTCTGATTACAGGCGTGATGAAAACTCAGGCACACTTTTACGTGATATCGAAATCAGCGAAGTCCCGCTTTTAATTGAATATTTTGATATAAACGCCAGACTTGATGATTATATAGCTACAAGCAGTGATGAAGAGCGCCAAAGGGATAATAATATGCTATATGACAAATTTGCAGAATGGCTTTTAGTAAGTAAAAAGCCATCTTCAGCGTATCCGGGCAAATTGAACCAGTTGGGACTGGATGTAGCTTTCCGTGACAAGGATATTGGTATCGTTTTTCTTACCGATCCTGAAGTTATCAGTACAAATGGAACTCTAAAGGATCTGCACAGTTTTATGGAATATTTTTTTAGTGACCAGCCCCTCGAAAAAAGGGCAATAATAGGTCTCCCCCCGGTATGTTCCGGCGAAGCATTTTGGTGTGATCCGCGTCACTTTAAAATAATTATGAATGATGTGGCGGTTTGTAGATTGGAACAGGGACTAACCCCTGTCAGTGTCTTAAGGAAAATCATCAACAGAACAAGACTGGAGTTAAGTGTTTACAGGGGAATGGAAAATCCTCCACTGCTTGAATCAATGACTCACGATAAAATACACCAGAAAAAATATATTCATGAAAAACATACAGCTCCTTATTACGCTGGATCTCAATCGCACTGGGATCAGTTTATGCAAAACATAAGGGAAAGCAGGCCGGATCTTGTCCCGGAAGGCCATAAATACCCCTATGTAGTAATTAAACCCCGTTCCGGCTGCCAGGGAGAGGGCATTAGTTTCCTAAGTTTGTCGGACGTCAATCTTGCGCTTGTTCAAAGTGGAGCAGCTTTAGGCGGCCAGGGAGATATCATTGAAGCTTTTATCCCTTCCAAAGATCTAGTTAACCCCGCCACAGGCAAACCACATGACGGCTGCATGCGTTACCTTTTAGACATCCTTGTCAAAAGAAATGGCGATACCCTTAGGTATAAGCCAATTTATGAAGGAGCCTACTGGCGTTTGGCTCCGCAACCCGTTGATTCCGATGCCAAACTGGAAAATCGTCTCAAAGCCAACCTGGCCCCAAATGCCATCCCCGCGGAATGCACAAGAGATGATCTCAAAACGGCCCGTCACGCTATTAAGGAAAGCCTGGATTTAATTATGTCGGATCCCCGCCTTTTTGAAAAACGTGATTAATGCTTCTTTTTATTATTTTGGGTGCTTTTGATATTTATATTCTGAATCTTACCTTTTCTTACCTCCATGGAATGGTAAGTGGTATCGGTTTTATAGTAATCTTTGCCGCGTTCAGTAAAATGCGATTCAATTTTCTTAGGGCCAAAATAGTTGGTGCAGAATTTCTTGGCCAGTTTAGGATCAAAATAGCCGCAGGTATAAATATCAATCGTGATAAAGTTCTTCTGGGAAAGTGTATGTATCACCACTGAACTTTCAATCAGGGGAACCCATCCGCTCAACCCCGCCTTATCCGGATAGCGTTCGGCATCGCTGCGGAAAATACTCGGGGGCGCCTGTTTTGCCATTCCAAGTTCATCCACAATCTCATCAAGAAAATGGTAACACAGGCTCAGGTCGTCACAGACCCCGTCACTACAATCATAAAGGTCAAGAAGCAGCTGGTAGCCAAACACCTTATCGCGCTTTGCCGGCCTTGATTTGATGATTTCATCCTTATTTTTTTCCATAGCGTATTCAATTTATTTTTATCAAATCATTATACCTCATAAATGCCGTCATCCACAACACACGCTGCCCAAAAATATGGATAAACCGGCATCTCCACACCTGAAAGCCTTTAAATAAATCGTTATTTGCGATATAATTATTTGAATAACATCAAATCAAAGCATGTCATTTGACCAGGAAAAACTTGGAGAAGATGAGCTGGTGGAGGAGCTGATAGATAAAAGCCAACACCTTGCCCGTATTATGGGATTCGAAAAAGGCCGCAGGTTTTCCATTAATGAAATAGATAATTTACTCGCTGCCCACCGGCAGGATGTTAAATCCGTCCTGGAGCTTGTTTACGATCATCCGGATCCTAAAGTAAAAAGTGAACTGGTTAACACCCCCGAACTTCAAAGGGCATTCCTGATGAATATCCAGAAAATGCTGGAATATGGTAAAGTCCGCAAAAACAGTGCTCCGTTTTATATCCATCCGCAGGAAGTCAGCCGCACTATCTTTGAATTGGGGCAGGGGGATCATCAACTGCTCAAGGAAGGTGTAATTGCCGGATTGCTCCATGATTACCTGGAAGAAGGTGATGGCACCAGTTCCCAAACAGTGAATGAGTTGAATTCTGGATTTAGACCTTTCAGCACAAGGTTGGCTCATGCTCTGCCGCTTTTAACCGAACCTTATTACCTTGATAACGGTCAGAAAGAAAATCCTAAAGCTCAGCAGTACATTGATTATGATCGGCTGAAACACAAGATCGGACATGACCGCAAAACCTTGGAAGCGCTTATCTATGCTTCATTAATCAAGGAGTCGCCTATTATGCAATTAGTAGTTCCAGCTGATAAAATCAACAATGTTGGTGACTGTGAAATTGTCCAGAGGGCAAAAGCCCGCCGTCAGGCCCAGTCTCCGGAACAGATGTCGGATTTATACCGAAAGTACATGATACAGGTCATGGCCAGTTATCTTTTCTTTCTGGATTTTTGCCATGGTCAGGAAAGCCAGAAACTCAAAAGAGACCTTCATCAAAAAATCATGCAGAAAATTTTCACACTGGAACACTCCGATAGCAGTCTACGGAATTTTTCCAGGGAAGTTAAATTAAGACTTCAGGCATTCAGGTCATTATATGCCCATCCGGCCATCCAGAACCTTTTAAATCAGGAAATCCACCACTATTACGGAGCCCTTGGCATAAAAATATAATTGAAAATAGCTATTGACAAAGATAATAGATGGAGTACAATTAAGTGATACGATGAATTTTTGTCCATTGAAAACAAATACAAAAACGTTTTAGGAAGAGTTGAGGGAACAATGTTAAACCCAGCTCTTGACCCTTCAACCCTTCCTAGAACTTTCCTCTCCACTTAAACGTGGAAGATTACATCAGAAAACCTAATGTTAAAGTAAAGACTTGGTCTTTCTCGCTTCAGATATTTTCTTCGGAAAATACTTGGGGACGTTCATTAGGGCATTATTCCTTTCCAGGATCATTCTCGGGTAGCCCCGAAGGATATCCTCTAAAGAATTAATCTTGAACTGATTGTTACTTCAAGGGAGCCTACGATCCTTACAACCGCAAAGTTATAAGGAAGAAGGTATTCTGTGGTTCCAGCAAGAGCAAGGCAACTTCGCTCAAGTTAAGGCCATCGGATATTCATAAGTAAAAAGAAAGTCTTTTCTACTATCCATATCTGAGCAGTTTCAATCAATCCCGGGCCGCTATTAATTTAGTCACCACGGGGAGAAGTTTAATTGTAATGCACCAACATAAAATACCAATAATATTTTATGCCATGCACTATGGATAATCTTCAAACATCTAATGTAATTGAGAAAGGTTTTAGCCAGGTGCGAAAAAGACCATCTAATAATCTTGGATGGTCTTTTTTTTGTGCACATTTTAGGTATAATCAGCGGGCTTAATTGTTAATTTACCAAAATGGTTGAAGATAAAATCCAGATTTTACTCAAAGATCTGCACAAGTTAAAAGAAGACCTTAAAGCTCTTAGAAAGGAAATGAAACAGGAAGAAAAGCTGGATACTCCGGAATATCTTGATATCAAGCGTGTTTATAACGACGTCAAAAAACAGAAAAAAGATGCCGAAGAAATCCATGAACAGGAACTGGCCGGCAACGAGGATTACCAGAAACTCCGTGAACTGAAAGTAAAAAAAGAGGAAGAAATCGCCGAGGTTAATAAAAAACTCTTTGAAGCTATCGGAACATTGCCGCCAAAACCATGGCAGATTAACCTGGAGCTGGAAGAAGGCGCCGTAAAAGTCCAAATCATGCCGGAAATGAGGCTTTATCTTAACGGTAAAGAGGAAAAGAAACGCGCAATGTAAATCCTAAACATCATTGGATTAAAAGGGGGATTCAACGCGTGGGTGGAAGACGGTAAACCTGTATCGGGAAATTGCCGGTAGTTTACTGTTCACTTTGGAGAGATCTTTTTGTTTATTTCCCTGAGTTGCTGCATTATATCCCTGTTTTGCTCCAAAACTTCATTCAGTTGTTTCTGGATTTGCAGTTTTCCTTTGATATTAAATTCAAAATCACTTTCAGAACGGGCTTCCGCGTGTTTACCCTGCAGGTTTTGTCCAACCATAATTAACGGCATCAGGATCAACTGGATAACATTTGAAATGAACAGCCAAAGCACAAATCCGGGATAGGCGTCGAACCGTAATCCCAAAGGTGCAAAAGTGTTCCAGGAAAGCCATAAAATCGTCCACAGGAAAATAATCAAAAAGAAACCGATCGTTCCTACCTTCTCCGTTATAAACAGGGCAAAACGGTCCATTTTTGTGGTTTTTTCCCTCTTTTCAATCGCAGCCTCTCTTTTTCCTTCAGCCATTTTAGGCATAAATTAAATTGTCATTCATCAAATTATACCAGAAAAATGAAAGATAAAAAACACCTATTAACTCTTGCAAATATTTTTAATCTATATTAAACTTACATATAGTAACAGAAATATATGAGAAAAAACTGCTCCAAAGTCATTATAGAAAATTTCCACGAGCCTTGCATTCTTTACCTGCTGGCTCTAAAGCCCAGTTACGGATACGAAATCAAGGAGAACCTCGATCATAAATGCTGTTGCGGTGTCAACATCGGGAACCTCTACCGTTGTCTGTCGGCAATGCAGAAAGCAGGCTACGTTACCAGGCAGTCGCAGAAAAGCTCAACCCAGTCAAAGCCCGGCCCTGATCGCAAATTATACAGGTTAACCTCCAAAGGTGTGAAGCTGCTGGAAAAATGGATCGGCGAACTGGATGCGGCTTCAAAGACCATCAATAAATTTATTAATAATTATAAAAAATATGCAGCAAATTTCCCAAAGTGAGTTCGCCACTGAAGTCGAACAGTTTAACGGTATTGTCCTTGCCGATTTTTACGCCGACTGGTGCGGCCCGTGCCGGATGCTTTCGCCAATGCTGGAAAAACTTTCAGCCGAAAACACCGACAGCCAAATCAAGTTTATAAAAATCAATGTAGACCAGAACCAGGAACTGGCTGGCAAATTCGGTGTAATGAGCATCCCGACTGTAGCTTTCTTTAAAAACGGACAGTTTGTTGGTGAACAGGTTGGTGTAGCCCCTGTCGATTTCTATAAACAGGCATTGGAACAAATCAAAAACCACAAGGAGTAAGTGGGGGGTAATCCGACATCTTTACTCTAAGCCATTCCTTTGTCTTTAAGCCATCTTATCGACTGCAAAAGGCCATCTCCTTCGGCTTCCAGCGCCCAAATGGCATCTGGAGAATGCTTTTTCAGGTCACTAAAAACCGCTTCCAGTGGAATATTGCCTTTTCCCAGGCCCAGATGTTCATCTGTTTCTCCATGATTGTCATGGATATGCACATATCCAATCCTATTCCGCAAATACCGTATCCAATCAGTAACCTCTACTTTGGAATTACAATGCGCATGCCCAATATCAAGGCACAAATCCACATTAGGGCTCTGAATCCCATCAACCACAGCGGCCAAAATATCCGGGGTAAATTCCAGCAGATTTTCAATATGGAACTTCATCCGGGGCTTGTCCTTAATAAAATCTTTCCAGAAAGCAACGCTTTCAGGAATCCAGTTAGCTGGCTTTCTGGTACCTGGAACATAGCCGTCATGTAAGACCATCTGGCTTATGCCAAGTTTCACCGCGGCCGAGTAACCCTGCTCAAATCTTTCCCTTGTAACAGCCCTGATTTTATCATCATGGCTCCCGGGGTTTAAATCGCCAAAAGGTCCGTGCAAAGAGCGCAATTCAATATCTTCAATGGCTTTCTGGTGATCCTCAAAAGCATTAGGTGGCAGATTGTCCGGTTTATGAAACGCCTGAACCTCAATGCCATACCCATTTTCTTTGGCCAGCAATGCAACTTCCTTAAACTTCCCGTCGTCACATAAAATTACTTTGGGCATATGTGGCGTATGTTAATTAATTCACAGGTTTTCCTGACGGAAAGGGTCTTATCCATTTTCATTGCTAATTTTAGTTGTTTGGAGCAGGGGGAGGGACTTGAACTATCGTCTCTGACCTTGCGAGCCAGCACCTATTAATAGCGGCCACCCGCGCAGAATTTATTTACTATCTAAAATTGATCTTTAACGATTTAAAATTATACTTTTCCCCGGCACCCTGCAAGTGATGCAAATCCATTGATTAGAAAACATTCACTTAAGCCAAGGCTATAAATACCGTATCTAATCAGTAATCGCTATACTGGCATTGCAAATTATCGGCTTAATTGCACAAGATTGGACACCTGAAAAAGTTTTAGGTAAATTATTAAAGCCATATCTTTTTTTTATTAAATTGAAAAAGTTTATTTTTTGCACATTATTACTGCTTTCTTTTTTATCCGTTGAAACAGTCAGGGCTGCACTTTCACCGGTCAAATCAACTGTCGTAATCAACTCTTTAACCGTTAATGGCCCCGCACTTAATAATGGGGACAATTATGGTTTCGCGGCAGCTCCCCTTGGGGATCTTGATGGTGATAGTGTTCCGGATATTGTAGTAGGAGCCTGGGCCAACGACACAGGAGGAACAAATCGCGGCGCTGTTTATATCAGTTTTTTAAATTCGGATGGATCAGTAAAATCCACCGTCCCCATCAATTCCTTAACAGCCAATGGTCCGGTTCTTAGTGACAGTGATGGCTATGGAATATCCGTAAACTCCCTGGGCGATTTGGATGGTGACGGCGTTACGGATATTATTGTAGGAACCTGGGCTAGTGATGTTGGCGGACTGGATCGAGGGGCTGTACACATTCATTTTTTGAATACGGACGGTTCAGTAAAATCCACAGTTCAAATCAATGGACTTACTCCTAATGGGCCTGTCCTTAACAATAGTGATATTTATGGAGTAGCCGTATCTAAAGTTGGTGATTTGGATGGTGATGGAGTAACAGAGATCATGGTTGGCGCCCTTAGGGATGATACAGGAGGAACAAATCGCGGCGCCGTTTATATCCATTTCATGAATAGCAATGGATCAGTAAAATCCACCACTAAAATCACTTCTTTAACATCCAATGGGCCCACCTTGATCAATAATAATGAATATGGCCGCAGTTTAAACGAGTTGGGCGACCTGGATGGGGATGGCATCCCGGATATAGCGGTATCTACCGATACTGACGGTGTCGGCTCAAGGGGTGCCGTTTATATCCATTTTTTAAAGGCTGATGGTTCAGTCAAATCCACTTCTAAAATAAATACACTGACTGTTAATGGCCCGATTTTGAATGACAATGATCGCTATGGTCTTCAGGTCGCGTCTTTGGGCGATTTGGATGGTGACGGCGTAAAAGATCTGGGCGTAGGGGCGTATCTGGATGATGCAGGGGGCACAAATCGTGGGACTTTGCATATCCATCTGATGAATTCCAACGGCTCAGTAAAATCAACAAGGGAAATAAATTCTCTAACAGTCGGGGGACCATTTCTAAATGATAACGATTCTTATGGGACGTCAGTAGCTTCACTTGGTGATTTGGATAAGGATGGGATTTCAGATATTGCTGTTGGAGCATACGCTTCAGATGCAGGTGGATTAAATCGCGGCGCTGTGCATATCCATCTTACCAATTCTTTTGTTATGCCTCCCGCGCCCATTGTTCTTACGCCACCCGCAGGTTCAACAGTTTACAATAACCAGACCCCCACTTTTAC
>Ga0302253_1001202_pt1 | contig 16594 bp, 15 predicted proteins | sample AAG_RA_Trp_MG_FD_193537 | JGI IMG/M metagenome (GOLD analysis project Ga0302253, IMG submission 193537) | Enriched activated sludge microbial communities from anaerobic digester in WTTP, New Holstein, Wisconsin, United States - AAG_RA_Trp | ecosystem: Engineered > Bioreactor > Anaerobic >...
TTGAATTTTGGGCGATTTCCGTGGTTCAGGACCCTGAGGAGCTCTCGAGGAAGCACGAGCAGAAGATCGAGAGAGAGAAGGCGAAGAAGACCAAGGACATCGACGTCTTCAAGACCGTCGAGGAGGTCCTGGACAAGAGGACGGTGATGGTCCTCTACCAGGCGATAAACAAGGGGCCCCTGAGCCGGATCTTCGGAGCGGTCAAGGCGGGTAAGGAGGCACGGATATACTGGGCGGAGGGAAAGAAGGGCGAGGATCTGGCTATCAAGATCTACCTGACCTCGTCAATGGAGTTCAAGAAGAGCATGCTCCAGTACATAGAGGGCGACCCCCGCTTCAGGGTCGGCAGGGACTACCGCCAGATCGTGTACACGTGGGCGCAGAAGGAGTACCGCAACCTGATGGAGGCGCATGCGGCAGGCGTCAGCGTTCCGAAGCCGCTGTACGTGCAGGAGAACGTCGTCGTGATGGAGTTCATCGGCGAGGGCGGGGAGCCGGCGCCGGTCATCAAGACGCTCCCCAAGGACCAGATAACGGCGGGCATGTTTGAGGAGGTCATGGATGCGATGGGGAAGCTCTACCGCAAGGCGAAGCTGGTCCACGGCGACCTCAGCGAGTATAACATAATGCTGCGCGAGGGCAGGACGGTGCTGATCGACTTCGGGCAGGCGGTCACAAGAGAGCACCCGATGGCTGAAGAATTGCTTAAGAGAGACGTTGGAAATGTTATCAGGTTCTTTGGAAAGGCGGGCATTGATGTTCCAAGCGTGGAGGAGGTTCTAGAGTGTCTGAGGAAACAATGAGCAGGATATATCTCAAGATACCTGTCGAGAGGGCGGGATCCCTCATCGGCGAGAAGGGCGGCACCAAGGTGGAGCTGGAGAAGGGCACCGGCTCGCACATAGAGGTCGACGGCAAGACTGGCGAGGTCGTGGTCGAGATGGACGCGTCTGCCGGGACCAGGGACCCATCAGGGGTGCTGAAGGCGAGGGACATCGTCAACGCGATAGGGAGGGGGTTCAGCCCCGAGAGGGCATTCAGGCTCTTCACGGACGGCCAGATGCTGGAGGTCGTCGACCTAAAGCAGGCGCTGGGGGAGTCCAGGAGCCAGATGCAGAGGATAAAGGGCAGGGTTATCGGCGAGAACGGCAAGACGCGCAGGATTATAGAGTCGCTCACCGGGACGGTGGTCTCGGTTTACGGCCACACGGTCTCGATAATCGGGGAGTATGAAGAGATAATCGTCGCCAAGGAGGCGGTCGCCATGCTCGTCAAGGGCGCGATGCACGGCTCGGTCTACAGGTACCTGAACAAGGAGCACGCCGAGCTGAAGAAGAAGAGGATGTCGCTCTGGGAGGCGCGCCCGGCACTTAAGGAGGCTGCCCCGAAGGAGGGGGAGGGCAGCGGCGACGAGGACGGCGGTGCCGGGGACGGAGTTAGCGATGACGTTGGCGATGATTGAGCAGATCGGGGGATGAAAGGGTGTCGAGAGAGAAGTTCCAGTCTATCTCCGCGGCCGATTTCTTCTACAGGAACAGGGAGATAGCCGGCTTCGACAACCCCGTCAGGGCGACATACACGATAATCAGGGAGCTCGTGGAGAACGCCCTCGATGCATGCGAGCAGTACTCGATCATGCCGGACGTCCGGGTCAAGCTGATCGACGAGGGCAGCTCGATATACAAGATAAAGGTGGAGGACAACGGCATCGGCGTCCCGTACGAGCAGGTGCCGTATGCCTTCGGCCAGATACTCTTCGGGTCGAAGTACACGCTGAGGCAGAGCAGGGGCATCTTCGGGCTCGGCGGCAAGATGGCGGTGCTCTATGGCCAGATAACCGCGCACAGCACGGTAAGGGTGCTGTCCAGCACAGGCGGCTTCGAGAAGTACTTCTACGAGCTGAGCATCAACGTCCCGGAGAACAAGCCAATCATCAGGAAGAAGGACGTCACCCCCAACCCCGGCAGATGGAGGGGGACCATGATAGAGTTCAGCTTCGAGGGGGACTTCGTGAGGGCTAAGCCGAAGCTCGTCGAGTACTTCCGGCAGACGGCCATCCTGATGCCATACGCGAACATAAACTACATCAGCCCCGATGGCGTCCTGTATCGCTTCGACAGGATAACAGAGGTGATGCCGAAGCCGGCCGAGGAGGTCAAGCCGCACCCCTTCGGCGTGGACATCGAGATAGTCCACAGGATGATCAACGCTAGCCGGAGCACCAACCTGCTAGACTTCCTCGCCAACAACTTCCATAGGGTCGGCATAGCGACTGCGATGAACTTCCTCAAGAGCATCAAGATGAGCCCCGACATTAACCCGAAGACGATGGACTCGAAGGACTTGGTGAAGCTCGTCTCGAGGATGAAGGACTTCAACGAGTTCCAGCCCCCCGACGCGCAGTGTCTGTCGCCGGTCGGCATGGACCTCCTCAAGGCGGGGATCATCAGGGAGTTCAGCCCGGAGTATGTTGCGGTCACTCAGAGGAGGGCGTCGGCATATGCGGGCTACCCGTTCGTCATCGAGGCGGCGATCGCCTATGGGGGCAGGGTCCCGGTAACGCCGATCGATGAGACGCTCGTGCTGAGGTTCGCCAACAAGATCCCGCTCCTCTACGACCTGCACAGCGACGTCGCGATGAAGGTAATCAAGAGGATCAATTGGCAGAGGTACAAGCTGGACCTCAAGACGATGCCGATCGCTTTCTTCATCCACATATGCGCCACGAAGGTCCCGTACAAGACGGTCGGCAAGGAGTATATTGCGGACCGGCCGGAGGTCGAGTATGAGATAGAGTGGGCGCTCAAGACCTGCGCGAGGGAGGTCAAGACGCACATGGGGAAGAAGGAGAAGGCGTACATCGTCCAGAGGAGGCTCACGGTCTTCGAGAGGTACCTCCCGCTCATCTCCCAGTTCTCCACGGAGCTGGCAGGGAAGGAGAAGCAGCCGGACTATGAGAAAGTGTTGAAGAGGTTGCAGGCACATGCCAGAGAAGTTGAACAAAGAAGTGTTGTTAAAGCTGAATGAGCTCGGCTCGGACATATACGGTCAGATCGCGAGGGGCGAGTTCCCGCGAATTAAGATGGCGAGCAGGACCACGTCCAACATAGTCTTCGACGAGGAGCTCAACCAGTTCATACTCGGCAAGCAGATGGCGCTGAGGTCGGCGTCGAACATCAAGCAGATCCGGTCGCTTACGCAGCTGCTGTGGGTGGCGTCGTTCGCCCGGCGGCTCGTCAGCGAGGGGAAGAGCACGACCCTCAGGGACCTCTACTACCACTCGCTCAACTACGGAATCAAGTTCAGGGAGCAGATGGAGTCGGACGACACGGTCACGGACCTTGAGACGCTCATGACCGAGCCCCGGGAGGCGTTCAACATATACCCGAAGGAGAGGTCCGCGTTATTCGGGGATGTTACCATAGAGTACACGACCCCGGAGAGGTACAAGGGCAAGAGGGTCAACCTCAGCTCCAACCCTGACGGCGTCATGGTGGGGCTCTCGCTATCGCAGGCGGACTTCATCGAATGCAAGGCAGACAAGGTCTTCGTGATCGAGAAGAACGCCATCTTCCGGAGGTTCATCGAGGAGAGGGTCTACGAGAAGTTCAACGCGATCCTGATAGACACGGCAGGGCAGGCGCCAAGGCTCGCCAGGCTGATAATAAGGAGGATAAGCAAGGAGCTGGGGCTCCCGGTCTACCTGCTGACGGACGCCGACCCGTGGGGGATGCACATCGCCATGGTCATAATAAGGGGCTCGGCGAACGCGGCGCACCTCAGGGAGCTGACGACGCCGACCGCGAAGTGGGTCGGGCTCTGGGCGACAGACATCAAGAAGTTCAACCTGCCGTCGTTCGCGCTGACGAAGCTGGACGAGCAGAGGATCAAGCTCCTTGAGGACGACATGAGGTACCGGGAGTTCGAGTGGCAGGCGGAGCTGCAGGAGTTCAAGAAGATGAAGAGGAGGGCGGAGCTCGAGGCGTTCAGCGCCCACGGGCTCACCGCGATTGTGGACAAGTACCTGCCGAAGAAGCTCAAGATGATTTCGGATTGAAGGTGTGACTGAAGGCAGGACGGCATATCATGCGGCGGCCTCGAACCTGAGGAGGGACAGCATGGCGTTGATCTTCTTTGACAGCCTCCATGCGGCAGTCTCGATTGTCGGGGGAAGCGAGATGTTGAGCTTCGACAGAGTCTACGACGGAATCGAAGGCATTAAGAGGCGGATGGCAGAGGGTGAGCAGTGATCGGTCAGGGCGGGTATGGTCAGCGATTCAATCGCAAAAGATTAATACTTATTCAAGTTGCTGATTTACTGAGCCGCGGTAGCTCAGTTCGGTAGAGCGACGGGCTGTTAACCCGTTGGTCGAAGGTTCGAGTCCTTCCCGCGGCGCCATTTCGGTTTTTTACATGATCCGCATTGTAGATGCGGTAAAGAAAGCGCGCAGATATCATGATCCAAGATAATATGCCGAGATCCGGATTGCGTTTAATAGATGGGGCAGAGCGCGCCTCCGGTCGAATAAAAATAATGGGACGAACTTGATTACCGATTGTAGGAAGCTGTGGGTTCGACTTTGATGGGGCACGTGTTTCCAGCTTATGCCCTCCATCCAGTATCTGCGCATCAGATAGGGCAAGGAAAGCCGAGAGGATGGAACAAAATGTTCAACAACGAGGTTCTTTTCAAAGAGCGTAGCGTATCCGGCCTCACGAACTCTACGAACAAAATCGTTGTCCTCCCAGGAAAGCAAACTCCCCCCTATTCGCCCCAAGTTCGGATTGAATAGCCCCACCTTTTTGAGGATTTTTCTTCTTACAACGAGTATGCTGCCAATAATCTCCTCGTTGTAGACCCCTAAGCTCCACCCTAGCCTACGAATATCAAACCAGTTTGGAGGGGGGGAAAGGCAGAATGGAACAACCAGGCCGCCCATTAAGGATATGTCTTCAGAAAAGTATCTCTCGATATTAGAGATTAGATCGGGCCCTACCCTTAGGTCATCATCTAAAAAGAGCAAGATGTCGCCCTTAGCCATGCTTATTCCTAGATTCTTAGACCTAGATAGCCCCAATTCGTTCTGATTCTTGATAACCCGCGCGCCTTCTAGATTTAGAGGGGGTGTACGGGGGCAGTCGTCTATCACGATTACTTCGAAGGGCGGCTTCGTTTGATGCATCAGAGCATGGATTAGATTACGGCACATTTTTGCCCTGTTGTAAGTAACTATGATGACGGAAATCGCCATGACGTCACAGTTGAGCTTATCATATAAGTAATCTTCTGAAAGACGACGAGCATGCCCCGATTATTATGAGGTAAGGCAAAATTGCATTGCCTCAATTGACCCAAAAGGAATAAATTTGGCGCGAGTCAATTTGCTTTTGCAATGGGCCCGTAGCTTAGTCTAGTCTGGCCACAGCGGCAGACTCATAATCTGTTGGTCGAGGGCGCCTTGGAGCATAGACTTGAATTTGAAACTTTAAAATATAGGAAGGTATATTTTAATTTCTAAATAGAGCCTAATTAGATTTGAAATGCGTGGTGTAAGGCTTGGATAAGATGCCAAAAGAGGTTCCGTCAGCAATATTGATGGCAGTTTACAGGTCAAAGAAGTTGACGATGTCGGAGTTGTATGAAAAGACTAAGTTCAGCACCATCACGATCCTCAACCATGTGAACGCCCTGATAAAGGCCGGAATATTAGAGGAGGAGAGGGAGGGCGGGTTCCCAAAGAGACGGCTGATAAAGGTCAGCAGGGAGGGGGCACGCATCGCTTCGCTGCTCAACATTGCTGAAACCTCAGGGTATGCCGTATCGGACATCATAGAGATGGGGTCGAGGGCAGGAAGGATCTCGGCTTACCAAGAGTCGTATGCGGCACTCAGGGCGGTGGGCGCCACGAGGGAGCTGCTGATGGCGGAGCAGCTCCTCAAGGGCATAGCGACCCTGTCGTCATCGCTCTCGATACTGGCGAGGGGCATGCCGGAAGATATCGCCGGAAAGGCAGAGGAGGTCAGGGGATGGGCATCCAAGCTTGAGGCAAGGTACCAAGAAGGTCAGAAGAGGTTCTCTGCCGGCGACGCCAACGGATGCATGTCAGAGGTGGCTAGGGCGCTCTCCGAGTTCAACGGGGCAGCCCATTTGCTGAAGGATGTGGCCAATACGCTCAGGGAGAGGGGGCTGGAGGAGCTGGTCACTTTCGTCGAATTCCTCATCCCCAAGACGACCCAAAAGGAATAAATTTGGCGCGAGTCAATTTGCTTTTGCAATGGGCCCGTAGCTTAGTCCGGCCATAGCGGCAGACTCATAATCTGTTGGTCGAGGGTTCGAGTCCCTCCGGGCCCACTAAAAGCAACTGCTGTCCGCCTCCAATAAGTATTGGTCGTTTTGTTCGAAGGAGCCGCATTCTTTTGTTTGTAGCATGAAAGACCGGACATGAACAAACTCAACGGATATATAAAAATAATTGAACGGTATTAAAGAGTTGAAAGGATAATAAATTCTGTAATATTAAGGTTAGTAAGAAGATGCAACCGCCAATAAAGGGATCAGTATGCAAGATCGTCCTAAGGTTAGCGTCATCATACCCACCTTTAATCGGGAAAAATACGTGGCATCCGCAATCAGGTCTGTGCAAAGACAGACTTATGGTAACATAGAGATGATCGTCGTTGATGGGGGTTCAACTGATGGTACAAGAGACCTGTTGGATCGCATGGGAGTGCCATATACAGTATCGAATGCCAGAGGGATGGCAAATATTAGGAATTATGCAGTAAGAAGATCTTCGGGGGAATTCTTTTGTGGCTGCGACAGCGACGATATGCTTCACCCCAAGTATGTCGAAGAGACGATTAAACCGATGATTGACCGCAGGGTAGGATTCGTCTGGACATCGAGCAGGATATTCGGTAGAGTAAACTACGTGAGCCACGCAGCCCCCTTTTTCACCAGGTTTTCAGCATACAGGTTCCCCGGTGGCCAGATAGCTTGTGCAATGATACGAAGGCAGGCCTATGACGAGGTCGGAGGGTATGACGAGAGGGCAATGCTTCATGAGGACAGCGACATAATGATACGTATCTCAAGGAGATGGGCGTGCAAGGCAGTAGACGAACCCATTTACTACTACAGAGTGCACGGAGATCAGCTAGTAAGTATTGAGGAAAAATACAAAACTACAGATGAGTTCCTTTATCGCAGTTATCCTCTGCACTACCTTATGATGCCCATACATTCATTTGCTGAGAGAGCCACCCACCCGCAGAGAACTCTCAAGAAGCTGCGCAACAGAGTGATAGAGAGGCTTGGCAAGCGGGGTTGCTAAAAGAGGCGGCTGTGTTTGGGCAATGGATTTGAGCGTGCTGGCAACCAATTTTCTGAGCTCATGCGGCTGCGATCAGACAATAATTTGTGATGAACGATTAGCGCGTTTCTGCAATATTTCGTGGATGCTATGAAGGTTGTGCAGCAAAGCGCGCCAATAGCATTTAGGCGTTACCGAATTCGGAGCCCCCTCTAGGCGCTTGCCATTGTTTTCTTTCGTTGCCTTTAAGAAACGGTAAAAATTAAGGGTGAACCAGACGGGCAGCGATAACGCATAGGTGTTTAATAAAGCAAAACGCAACTCGTTGCGCTGGTTTACGTACCACCAATAAGACGAGGGGATGTGCTTCATTGACGAGAAGCCGAGATGGACAATTGACACGCGGGTATCTACAACAGTTATGAGGTTTGATGCCTTGGCGCGGGCGCAATAATCGGATTCTTCGTGCTGAAATGGAGAATATCCGCTATCAAGCAACCCGATAGTGTCTATTGTTCGCTTAGGTATAAGGAAGCAGGCACCCATGACTGCGTCGACAGGGTATAATCCGGGCGAGGGCATTTTGCTCGGAGGTATAAGAGCGGGCCCCGCATATGAGAATGTGATGCCTACGTGCTGCACTTCCCCATTTTGAGACAGAAGCTTGCAGCCTATGACGCCTATCCCGTTGCCAGTGCTAGCGTCGCAGACAAGTCTGCTTAGCCAGTCTTTTTCAATTATTTCGGTATCATTGTTTAATAGTAAGATGAAGCCAGGGCAATAGTGCTTCATTGCATAATTGATGCCTATGTTATTGCCCGATGCGAACCCAACATTATCGGCATTGCATATTACTTTGACCCATGGGAACTGGGCATTGAGCAGGTTTATTGAGCCGTCATCGCTTGCGTTATCAACGACAATTACATTGTAATTTGGATACGCCGTCAGACGCTTGATTGAGTCGAGGCACCTTTGGAGCAGGTGCGCCCTATTCCAATTGACAATAATGACTGAGACCAGCGGAGGCGCATGCTTTATTGCTGAAATTTTTGATCACCAATGTAGTTTGAGGTCAAGGTTTATTGGAACTCGCTATGTTATTTAAAAGGATTCGGATTGTTGACCGGACAATTGACCTGAATTTTGCGGATAATGCGAACAGCATCCCGACGTATAGAATTGCCGAAATGAGGACCGGCGGGAACGCATTGAGGAGCATTGTTTGAAAGTTGATTTCTAAAGGTATGGCCCAATAATATGATACTACAGCGATAGGAATTGCCGAGACAGAGAATATGATAACGTCTTTTAACTGCGACGCTAGCTCTAAAGAAATCCCAAAATCTCGCTTGATTAAGAAATAGAACACGGAGAATTGAATTAGATAAGCAATTGACAGAATAACTCCCCACGACACTATTAATTGATCGGCAGGAAGACCGCTGAAGGAGACGGCAGAAACGAGCGCCAGATATGCGCCATTGACGATGAGAAGCGTCAAGTTCGATTTGAAAATAGTTGATTTGTACAGAGATTTTGTGGTAAGATGATTTCTATCAAATTGGTCAAGGCCGATGTATGCGGTGTTCAGCAATGACGAAAGAGCTTGGATTATGGCTGAGAATGAGAATATGCGCAGTGCCTGTGCCATCGGAAGGTACTTGACCCCAAACAGGGCGCACGCTGGTTCTGCGAAGAAGAGCAACAAGAAGAACACGGGCATTGACAACAGCAGTACTAGCCAGATGGCATCTTTAATGTCGTCCAAATTGCTCTTGGAGATTATTCTGGGATATACAGAGGTGCTAACGACCCCGGCAAATGAAGCCAAAGAGACGATGCTTATGCATAGACCATAATAAGCAATCGGGATCTCGCTCCCATATAATGCTCGAACAAAGACGACGTCTAATGTGAAGATCAGGCTATACGCGATACTCATGAGGTGTAGCCAAGAAGAACGTAACCAAGAGACAAGGGTAGGTTTGTTGAATTCAGCTTTTTTTAATATGCCCCGGTTCAAATAAAGACCAAGAAGGGCAGACAGGAGTTTCCCGATCACCACTGCAATCACTGCGCCTGTCAATCCCATCGCCAGAGACCCAATGAGCAAGAGCCCGGATGCGAGCTGCCCTGCTTTCATTGCGAAATTGATGTAGCCATTTTTCTGTGGCGCATAGCCAGATACAATGGATTGCTGGATGGTAATCAGATATTCCAAGGGAAGAATCAGAATTGAGACCAGCAACGGAATCAATGGCTGATTAAAATTTTTTGATGACTCGAATATGATCAGGGCATATAACGGCATAGTAACAAGGCCAAATATGATTGAGGAGTAGAAGCCCGTCCTTGAGGTGTTATTACCCCTGCTTATGTCGCGAGGTATCCAGTTCGTATAGATTACACTGGGCATGATCAAGTAACCGACATATTTTGAAATCATGACCCAAACAGAATACTCCTCAATGGAAACACGGCGAGTGAACAGGAATGTGAATGCGAACCCCAGAACCATTCCGCCAATGCTCATTGCATAGAGAATTAACGTGGAATACTTAAGGCGGACATTCTTGCCTAGGGCGCCAATATTTTCTGTTCCGGACAGCTTAGATCATCCCATCTTCTTCGGCTTGTATTACCATATTCATAGGTTGGTTTAATTGCCTTATTAATGCAAGGTGATAGCCTGAGAAATCACCCACATCATCGCATGCTATGCAGATTTACCTTTTGAGCGCAGCCGTGATCTCCTTGAGCTCGGCTAACGCTATGTTTGTAGCACTTTCATGCGCTTTGAACATCTGCTTTGATTGAGCAATAAGGTCATTTAAGTTGCTCTGAGGCAAGTTACATACGCTATATACACATTCTGCCATTTTGCTGTAATCCCCCTCTTTGACCCGAAAGACGGCGGGCACATTCTCGTATACCAGATTCCCTGGCGCGTCGTAAGCTATAACTGGAGTCCCCAGCATCAGGCTTTCCAGAATCGCGAGTGGAAAAGCGTCATGGTGGGAGGGGTAGATGAAACACTTAGAGGAGGCTATTTGAGGAAACAGTTCTGTTTGATGAGAAAACCCTCTGAGTTCAATCGTCGCTTTTAGATCCAAACGATCTATTAGCCGCATGCATATGCCATTAATTCGCTCATTATAAAAAGTGCCATAAACAACCAACCGGTAGTTTGCGAGACGGTCTTTGCACAGATTCCAAACGTGTATGAGGTCGATAATGCCTTTTTCAGGCACGAGCCGCCCAAAGAAGATCGCTTGATTTGTTTTTTCATGACTTGAATAAGCCACCTTGTTATATGGAATGCTTGGATTGAGTACGACATGCCTATTGTCGATAGGATGCCCCATCTCCAAGAAGACGGATGGAGAAACCGCCAATAATTTTGAGTTCGTCTTTAAAAGACCACCAATAATAATCCGAAAGATGCTATTTTTTAAAAATAACCGGTATCTGCTGCTGGGGAGATACATCCTCATCATTGACGACAGGCATGCCCAGCGCTTCCTATCAGCATAATATGGAGGGGATTGCAACACCGTGATGGAAGGGCGATGGATCATGGCCCTTAAAAGGGCAGTCAACACGACGGTGTCCAGCAATTCATGATGATTCAATATGATGTCGTGGTCGGATTTGATCTGCCTTTTAATGTAGATCGAGTATAAGAAATTCATATAAAAGGTCAAGGGCAGCCGGAGCAATTTCATCTTATGCAATAGCGTTATCAAATACCCGTGGTCATTAAGGAATTTAATTATGGCGTTTTCATGCAAGAACTCAAGACCGTATTTCATCGACTTCCTGTGCCGAGAATATTCTGAGGCGTAGTTTGTTGGGCAGTTTCGTACGAAGTCATAAAATATGAATGGCGGCGGGATGATAGTGCAGCGTATATTCATTCTTTGATAAGCATTGATGACCGAGAGGCTCCGTATTGTACCTCCAGTAAAAAGCCCTAGTATAGATATTATTAAAATTCTCAAGATTTGTACCACTGGGCAGTCAGTTTTAACAACATGCTCATGGTCCTTTTGAGGACATTATTTTTGAACATACCTGCAATAGGTTGCGTTTGAATTGCGTTTCGTTGAAAGCTAAGCTTTTCTCTCTTATCGCCTGTCGAGTTCTGATGTCGGCGGCTAGAGCTTGTCTGATTTTTTCAACCATCTCCTCATCGTTTGAGAATAGCCATTTAGAGTCGATAAATTCGGACGGTCCTCCCGAGTTGTGAGCAACAGGCACTGCCCCGGACGCCATGCCTTCAACGAGCGCAATGCCAAACGGCTCATTGACGGCAGGGTGAAAGATGACGCTCGCTTTTTTTAGGCGCTCGGCCTTATCATGCTCAGAGACGTAGCCAAGAAAGGCGAAATTGTTAGCTAGACCTTGCTTCTCAAATGCCTCTTTGATGGATTTGACTATGTTCTCGCCCACGCCTTCGGCTTTGCCGATGAGTATGAATTTAACGTCAGGCATTCTGGTGCCAATCTTGCCTATCAGATCAAATCGTTTTTGAGGCACCACGTTTCCGACAGACAGAACCATGCGCTCTTTATTCAACGGTGCATACACAAATGGTTCAAGTTCGGTTGGGGGATAGATGACCCAGCTTCTTTTACGGTACACCCTAAAGACGTAATCGGCCGTGGACCGGCTGTTGCTTATGAAATAATGGTATTTGAGGCTGAACTTGCCAAACAGCCTTCGCCAAGGCCACGTTAGCCCGGTACCCAGGTATTCAGCAGCATTTGCCAGAAGGTTGCCATGATCGTTTATGCAGAAAGCGGTCTTATCTATGGAAAATTTACCTGCAAGCGGCTGTGCATATACAACGTCTCCAAAGAAGGGAACGTGATCTGACCAAGACGTGAATATCAGATCGTACTTTTTTCGCATAAGAAGGGGGTATAAGATCGACATAGGTTCGAGAAGGTATCTGGCAAATGCCCTCGCTAGGCCTTTCTTTTTGAAATATCTCAATATGATCATGTTGATGGATATTTCGTCCACATCATACTCGGAGGATAGAGCCTCTCCTATCTTGCAATAGACGTATTCGCCCCCGGTTACCGGAGGCTTCCGGTTGAAATGCATCAGGAGGACTCGTTTCCGTTGGCCCAATGGTTGCCGCCTGTCAGAATGTTTTATATCATCAGTTACTTAAGAATGATTTGAAAATTGATAGCCATGGAGTTCCTCATAGAGTGAAACTCAAGTGTGCGAGCGATACATCCGGTCAAAGGGAGTGTTATGAGGTCACTTGTAGTCCACCATGACATCGGCGGCCCGGGAGGGGCGGAGCTGGTGGTAGCGGCAACAGTTAAGGCGCTTCACGGTCAAGGCTCAGAGGTGGAACTATCGAGCGTCTTCAAGTATGACAAGCTCAAATTCAATGGATGGTTCGGAGTGGATGTCAGTTATGTCAGCGCGACCCATCTGTTGCCATTCAGAATAGATTCGTTTGCGATTTACGTCAGATTGCTGGTTCACGATCTGATGAAACGGAAATTGAGTCGTTACGACGAGCTTGATGTGCTTTGGGTCGATATGCCAACTTATGGCAAACTAAAGCCCGAGATCGACAGGATAGCCAAGCATTTTGTCGAGTATATCCACTTCCCACTCGACGTGATGCTCCATGATGATATGATGAAGGAAGGGTTGCTCTTCGGTGAAACGGAATATGTCAACTCACGTTATGGGAACCCGTTTATGGGCGTTTATTATAGCACATATCTGAAGCAGTTCAGGAAATACTGTAGGCGGAATCCCTTCGACTATACCGATATCGTTGTCGCGAACTCCAATTGGACTGCGGCCATCTGCGAGAGGCTCTATGGTAAAAAACCTAAGGTGATCAACCCGCCCATCTCTTCGAACGTGAAGTTCAACCAAACGCCTCCCCCTTTTGAGGGGCGTAAAGACCGGTTTGTCTTGCTCGGGAGGTTTACAGATGAGAAGAGGTATCACTGGGTCATCGATGAGGTGTTCCCTCTGATCAAGAAGGAGGCACCTGGAGCGGAGGTTGCGATCGTTGGCAGCGCTGGCAACGAGAGGTCCACAAACTACGTTGCCAGATTGAGGGATATTGCGCAGAATAGGGGGTTCTCGGTCGCAGTGGACATGAATGGCCAAGCGGACGTCAGACTAATCACGAATGCTTCAAGGGAACTGATAGGCAACCTCTTGGACGGCTCCAAAGTTTTCATGCATGCGACCGCCAACGAGCACTGGGGCATATCCGTCGCGGAGGCAATGGCAGCAGGTCTCCCAGTTGTTGTTCACAAGAGCGGGGGAGCGTGGAGCGACATCTCAATGGAGGGGCGGGCGGGAGACGGTTATGATGATGCGATGAGCGCCAGCAAGGCGGTAGTTGGGCTTATGCTGGACGGCAGAAGGTGGGCAGATAGGTCGTCAAAGTCTGTCGCAAGGGCAAAGGGCTTGACAGTAGATAATTTCGCAAAGGAATTTGTTGGGCTCCTCAGTTAAGGATCCTAAAGTTTAGCCTTCAGCCTCCCGATCCCTTCGGCAGCCTTCTTCCGAAGCGACTCTATAGCGCCTCGATCAGGCTTGGATTCGTAGAGGTATTTGATCGCCTTCATTAAATCCGCCTTGTCGTTCCAGAGATAATAGGCAGGATAATTGCCGAAGCTCTCCCGGAGTGCCTTGGTGTCGGTTATAGCTAGGGGCTTCTGATACGCTACGGCCTCCCAAGCGGACATCAGCGCAGTATATTCCTCCTTGGTCCCCGAGATGATCCCGATCGAGTTGGCGATAAGCAGATCGTACTCCTCATTGGGCAGGTATCCTGTAAACCTTATCGATTCTGATTCATGCCGCTTGACCTCGGGGCGCCTCCTCCAGTTACCGGTAACCCTGATCTGGACGCTTGGAGAGAGATCCCTTGCAGCTTCGAGTATCTCGTCGAGAGGCTCATCAGGGTGGTAGGAGGCGGGGAAGACAATAAACCTCTCTTTAACCATCTGCGGCATTGCAGGCTTTATCATGAACCAAGGGTCGTAGACGACCAACGCTTTCTTCTTGGCGCTTGCCGGCAGAAGCTCGCGCATCTCCTCGTTGTGGATGGCAACAACGTCACACCGCCCCAAGAGACGCTTGAAGGGCGTGTTGAGCAGGGCGCTCTTCCACTCCCATCTCATGAGAAATCCGGTGTGGACGTCGGCTACAAGCTTGAAGTGGTGGAATGCCCTAAGGATAATTGCCTCAAGCAGGAGCGGACCCTGCGGCAGCTGCACGATGAGTGTGTCTGGCTTGGCATTGGAGACGGCCCTCATGGTCCTGTAAGCAGCCCGGAGGTAAGGCAGCCTGTCCGGGAAGAAGAGCAGCTCCGCGCCAAGTGCCTGCGACAGCAGCTGCGAGCGGCGCGAGAGGCGTCTCCATGCAACCACGACAATGCGTTGCTCGCCGGGCGTTGTAACCACCTTGAAGAGTATTGACCGTATCCTATAGAAAAGGTGCTCGATTGCACCGGCTCAGAGGTAGAAGAACATGCCAAGGACGACGCAGACAGCCTCGATCGCATAGCAGAAGACGACGATATCCCGCTCGAATGCCTTCCCCTTCAGCCTCGAGATGACATCGATGAGAAGGTGGGTGAGCCCGTAGTACTTCTCGTAAGGCTTCTTCAGGGACCCGTCCGGCTGCACCTTGCCGAACTCCTCAGCCTTCATCCTGCTCCTGGCCTTTAGAAGGAAGTCAAGGTAGTATGGCACAAACGCCACCAGGGCAAGCTTCTCCATGTTCGCAAGCACTGCCATGCAGGCAATGATGGCGCCCACCATGTAGGTGAAGCCGTTCCCCGGGAAGACCTTTGCCGGATACCAGTTGAAGATCAAGAAGGCCAGCAGCGCCGCGACGGCTATCATCGCCATGAGTGCAACATACGAGCTCCCGGTGGAGTATGCTACGATGCCTATCGCCGCCAGTATTATGATGCCCATCCCCGCCTCAAGCCCGTTGTAGCCTGCGAGCATGTTGAATCCGTTCGAGGCGCCCACGATTCCGATGGGCACCAGCAGCAGCGGGTACAGGATCCCCAGGTTCACATCGCCTATCAGCGGGAGCGAGACCGACGACACTCCGGCGTTGATCACCATCATCGGCAGCGCGGCGGGTATCGTGAGCAGGGGCTTCTGGAGCTGCGAGAGACCGACCTTCCACCCGAGGATGTCGTCGATTATGCCGACGAATGTTATGATCAGGATCGTGCACATCATGGCGAAGGTTGCGGGTAGGAAGAGGGATTGGTTGAGGACGAACGTGTTGATCCCCACGTAGAAGAGGAGACCCGTAATGATCCCGGCCATGACCGTTAGCCCTCCCATGTTAGCGACTTCTGGGTGGCTGGGCTTGTTGATGTCCTTGCCCACCAAGCCATTCCTCTTCGCCATCGGTATCCACTTCATCGTCATGTAAAACGTCACGGCGAATGCGACACAGATGGATACCGGAAGCAGGGGGTTCATCAAGAACCACAAGAAACCGTTGATGGTTATTGTTATTTAAGGCTTTATGGGCAGGCCCCTCAGGGAGGGGCATCTCTAAATATCATGCCCGCATTGAGGTATATCTAGGAACAGGAACTCCGGATGTGAATGATTGAGGCTCCTCGTAGTCCTCGGAAGCGGCGGTCACACGGCCCAGATGATCCGGCTGGTCGGGATGCTACCTGAGGGCTTCGAGTACATCTATATGATAGGCCGGGACGATGTGCTCTCCGAGACTAAGATAACGAAGCAGGGCGAGATCCACAAGGTCCACCGGGCGAGGCGGCATGAGGACGGCTTCTTCATGTCAGCGGTCAAGGTAATCCGCCTCTTCTTCGAATCCTTCAGGCTGCTGCTCAAGTTGGACCCCGATGCAGTGGTCAGCGCTGGCCCAGGCACGGCGGTCCCGGTCTCGATACTCGCGAGGCTCATGGGCAAGAAGGTCATCTACATCGAGGACTGGTCCAGGGTCTACAGCAAGTCCGGCACCGGCAGGATCCTCTACCGCTTCGCCAACGTGACATTCGTCCAGTGGCCCGAGATGAAGAAGGTCTACTCTAGGGCAGTCTATGCAGGGAGGCTCTCATGATGATCTTCGTCACCGTCGGCTCCGTGGCCCCCTTCGACGCCCTGATAGAGAGGGTGGACGACCTTGCGGGCAGGGGCGCGATATCCGATGTTGTCTGCCAGATAGGTGACGGGAAGTACATCCCGAAGAATGCAGAGTGGTTCCGCTTCGAGAAGGGCCTCGGC
>Ga0302253_1001204_pt1 | contig 16573 bp, 15 predicted proteins | sample AAG_RA_Trp_MG_FD_193537 | JGI IMG/M metagenome (GOLD analysis project Ga0302253, IMG submission 193537) | Enriched activated sludge microbial communities from anaerobic digester in WTTP, New Holstein, Wisconsin, United States - AAG_RA_Trp | ecosystem: Engineered > Bioreactor > Anaerobic >...
ACATATAAAAGAAAAATTTGAAGAAAAATATTCCATTTTGGGATTATTGGGAAATAATTTTTTCAAAGAACACAACGCTATCATTAATTACCATGCTGAAACAATAAAAGTAAATAAGGGCATCTAGTCTCGTTATACATGACGAGACCATACGAAGTAAAATAATTGAATTAATACTTTATTCACTGTCAAAGCAATTATTTTAATTCTACTGCCCCTTCACGGGTAACTTCAACTTTTCCGCCAGTACAATCTACAATAGCCGAAGCAACAAGATTACCAAAACCACCATCAATAACCAAATCTACCATATCACTATACTTTTCATGAATAAGTTCCGGGTCTGTCATATATTCTATAATGTCATCGTCTTCAATAACAGATGTGGTAAAAATTGGGTTGCCAAGTTCATACACAATGCTTCGAGCAATATTGTTGTCGGGGATACGTATGCCTATGGTTTTTTTCTTGTTCATTTTAAGCATCTTTGGTACATTGGTATTGGCTTCAAGAATAAAAGTAAAAGGCCCTGGTAAATTTCGTTTTAGCAATTTAAAAAGTTCATTATCGAGTGGATTGGTGTAATTGCTTATTTGACTTAAATCATAAAATATTAAACTGAAATGAGCTTTTTGTGGGTCTAAATGTTTTATTTGTGCAATACGTTCCAACGCCTTTGAAGAAAAAATATTACATCCAAAGGCATATACAGAATCGGTAGGATAAATAATAACCCCATCATTTTTCAATACATCTACGGCCTTTTTAATTTCCTTGATATTGGGATTCTCATTATATATACGGATAAACATAATTTTTTTTGGCAAAATTACTTCATTCTTCATTCAATTGCAAAAACAGGAATCTCATTGTAGTGAAATTAACCCACTCATTCATAACGCAGATTAAAAGTCATGTTATACCTTGCTTTCAATATCACGTTAAAAAAAATTTACAGTTCGCCATTTTCAATCCTAACGACAATTTCCTCTATGTACTTATCTTCGCCTTTTGAATCAAATTCATCTTTCAGATTTTCTCCAAACAGACGTGCTATTTGCTGATAAAAAAAAGCATTAAAAGAACCTTTTAATTCCTTAATAAGTTCGTACGACGTTTTTCCTGTTTCACGGTCAATTAGTTTTATCAACAACCTGCCTTGGGTCATAGTTAAATTTCTTATTTCTTGCTCAAAATCTTTTCTTAATTGCTTTTCAGCAATCTTCAAAAATTCATTTTTTTCTTCCTGTGTGTTCAATTTCTGCATTTGCATTTGTATCAATGTCCATTTAGTTTGGGCAAATTTAGCATAAGGCAATACAATTTTAATATTTCTTACCAGTTTGGAATACCGTGCAGCTTCCCATTTATTATTAAATATACGGGGTGGAAAAACAGTGATTTCTCGCAAATATATGAGTGGCATGGTATCACCATTTACAATAGTTGCATATACAAGATATCCTTCTGGAGTATGTTCGGGGGTTGTTTCCTGTGCTAGCATCTTTAAAGAGACCAATAAATAAAATAATACTATGATGGGGGTACAGAACCGCATAACATGTTAAAAACAAACAACAACTATACCTAAATTATAACTTTTTTTACCAACTCGGCTGCTTCTTGAAGTGTAACAGCCGTATATACTTTTAATCCCGCATGGTCAATCATTGTTTTTGCTTTTTCGGCATTGGTACCTTGCAAGCGAACTATTATGGGTATAGAAATATTTCCTATATTATGATATGCTTCAATAATACCTTCGGCTACTCTGTCGCAACGAACAATTCCGCCAAAAATATTAATCAGTATTGCTTTTACCATGGGGTCTTTGGTAATAATTTTAAAACCTGCTTCTACGGTTTTGGCACTGGCACTGCCACCAACATCAAGGAAATTGGCAGGTTCACCACCCGAAAGTTTTACAATATCCATAGTAGCCATAGCCAAGCCAGCACCATTTACCATACAACCCACATTTCCATCTAACTTTACAAAGTTTAAATTATAATTGGATGCTTCTACTTCAGCAGGGTCTTCTTCATATATATCACGCAATTCAATAAATTCGGGATGACGGAACAAAGCATTGTCGTCAATAGTCATTTTGGCATCGGCTGCATATATTTTATCGTCCGATGTTTTTACCATGGGGTTAATTTCTATTAAGGTAGCATCGGTATAAATATAGGTCTTATACAAGGCTTTCAAAAATGGTATCATGTTTTTATAGGCAGCATCTTTCAAGCCTAAATTAAAAGCAATGCGACGTGCATTAAAATCGGTTAAACCCAAATGGGGGTCTATTTTTTCCTTAAATATTTTTTCAGGACTTTTGGCAGAAACTTCTTCTATATCCATACCACCTTCGGGTGAATATACCAATACTAATTCGCTGGATGTACGGTCTAACAATAAACTAACATAAAATTCCTTTACTTCACTGGGACCGGGATAATAAATGCCCTGCTCTACATATACTTTTCTTACCAGTTTACCTTGTGGCCCGGTTTGATGAGTAATTAATGTCATTCCTAACAATTGTTGTACAAAATGACAAACCTCTTCATTGCTTTTGGCAATTTTTACTCCACCACCCTTCCCTCTTCCTCCTGCATGTATTTGAGCTTTTACTGCAAATACATTCGTGTTGGCTTCCTTATGAACACGTTCTGCTATGGTTTCGGTATTATCCAGATTAGATAACATATAACCTACAGGAACTGTAACACCATATTTTTTTAACAAAGATTTTGACTGATACTCATGTAAATTCATAAATACTATTTTTTTTTATTTTGCGAAATTAGAGATTTTTTTTCTTTCTTTTAACATTTATGATATAAAAATTTTAGGTAACTATTCACCCCGTCATTGCGAGGGAGGAACGCACGAAGCAATCTCAAGAAAATAGTCAATGAAACGAGGAGTAGCCATATATATCATGACAAATAATACCAAACCGCTAACAAAAGAATGAAATGAATTTTGTCCCGTCAAACTCTAACAAGAGTCTTTGACGGGATGCCGACAGACTAACAGTTTTAAAACAAAAGCGAAGCGAATTGTTTTAATTATCTTGTTAGCAAGTCGGTATTAAAGGAGGTTCAAGAAAAAAGAAAATGGATATTATAAATGCCTTTAATCAGGAATGGAAAGATTTATATGAAGAAGTGGCTGCATGGTGAGATTGCTTCGCTACGCTCGCAATGACGAGAGGGAGTGAATAGTTACAATTTTAGTTAAAAATTCTATAATCAAATAATCTGTTTAAAAACATTTTTTGTTTTTGAAATTAAATCTAATTTTGGCAATGAAAAAAAGTAAAATTCAAATTAAAAAATAATGCTATGGCAAAAGTAAAAGGCGCAATCGTAGTGGATGTAGAAAGGTGTAAAGGATGCAGTGTTTGCATACCTTCTTGTCCGCAAGATGTCATTGATATGGCAAAAGAAGTTAATGGTAAAGGTTATCATTATGCTTATATGAAAAATCCCGAAGAATGTACAGGTTGTATTAATTGTGGTATTGTATGTCCTGATGGAGTAATAACCGTTTATCGTGTAAAAAGTGAAGTTTAAATAATTTTAAAAAAAATATAACTATGGGCGAATTAAAATTAATGAAAGGCAATGAAGCATTTGCCGAAGCATGTATTCGTGCTGGTGCCGATGCCTATTTTGGATATCCTATCACTCCACAATCGGAAGTTTTAGAATATTTAATGGCTCAAAAGCCATACGAAACAACAGGGATGGTGGTACTTCAAGCAGAGAGTGAAGTAGCAGCCATTAATATGTGTTATGGTGCTGGCGGTGCCGGTTTTCTTGCTGTAATATCCTCTTCCAGTCCCGGTATTAGTTTGATGCAGGAAGGGGTTTCGTACATGGCAGGTGCAGAATTACCATTATTAATTGCCAATATTGTTCGTGGCGGTCCCGGGCTGGGCGATATTCAACCTTCACAGGGAGATTATTTTCAAGCCACCAAAGGCGGTGGACATGGCGATTACAAACTTTTAGTACTGGCACCTTCCTCTGTTCAAGAAATGTCGGACTTTGTACCTGTGGCTATGGATTTGGCGTATAAATACAGAACTCCAATAATGATATTAAGCGACGGTGCTATAGGTCAAATGATGGAAAAAGTAGAACTTTTTGAGCCGAGAAAACGCCGTACATTAAAAGAAATTGAAAAACAATGTCCATGGGCGACTACTGGAAAGAAACCTAATCGTGAACGCAATATTATTACTTCCTTAGACCTTGACCCGTTTAAACTTGAAAAACATGTTCTGCATTTAAAAGATAAATTTGATAAGATGCAAGAGGAAGTCCGATTTGAAGAAATTCAAACCAAAGACGCAGAATACTTGTTAGTTGCTTATGGAACAAGTGCACGCGTTTGCCAAAAGGCTGTTGACTTAGCCAGAATTGAAGGCATTAAACTTGGTTTATTGCGTCCTATAACATTATATCCATTTCCATCCAAACGTCTTGGCGAATTAGCCAAACAGGTTAAAGGCATGTTATCGGTTGAAATGAGTTTGGGACAAATGGTAGAAGATGTTAAACTGGCTGTAAATGGTAAAGTACCTGTTGAGCATTTTGGACGTACAGGGGGTATTATTCATACGCCCACCGAAGTTATAAACGCATTAAAAAAATCATTCATAAATAAATAGGAGATATTTGTATGGAAATAAATGATATTATTAAACCTGAAAATCTGGTTTACAAAAAAAGTTCTCTGTTAACTAATAATGTTTTTTCCTATTGTCCAGGTTGTGGTCATGGAACTACGCACCGCCTTATTATGGAAGTAGTAGAAGAAATGAATATTCAGGAAGATACTGTTGGAGTAGCACCGGTAGGCTGTGCCGTTTTGGCTTACGAGTTTTTAGACATTGACATGCAACAGGCTGCACACGGAAGGGCACCGGCTTTGGCAACAGCATTAAAGCGTCTCATGCCTGATAAATTTATTTTTACCTATCAAGGCGATGGCGATTTGGCTGCTATTGGAACAGCAGAAACCATTCATGCTTGCAATAGAGGAGAAAATATAATCATGATTTTTGTAAATAATGGAATATATGGAATGACAGGTGGTCAAATGGCACCCACTACCCTGCCGGGTATGAAAGCATCAACAGCCCCTTATGGTCGTGATGTAAAAATTATGGGAAATCCATTAAAAATGACTGAACTTATAGCACAATTACCCGGTACATATTATGTAACCCGTCAATCAGTGCATACGCCTTCAGCAGTGAGAAAAGCAAAAAAAGCCATTCGCAATGCCTTTGAATATTCCAAATTAAATAGGGGAACCTGCTTTATCGAGATTGTTTCCAATTGCAATTCTGGATGGAAAATGCAGCCCGTAGAAGCCAACCAATGGATGGAAGATAACATGTTTCCCTTTTATCCCATAGGTGATATTAAAGTACCTAAAACAGAAAAAGTGTAATTTTAAAATTTAATGCTATGACAGAAGAAATTATTATAGCCGGCTTTGGAGGACAAGGCGTTCTCTCTATGGGTAAAATATTAGCCTATTCCGGCGTTATGCAAAAAATGGAAGTTAGTTGGATGCCTTCTTATGGTCCAGAAATGCGAGGCGGTACAGCAAATGTTACGGTTATTCTGAGCAATGAACGGATTAGTTCGCCTATTGTTAACGAATACGATACAGCTATTATTCTAAACCAGCAATCCATGGACAAGTTTGAAAAAACAGTAAAACCCGGCGGTACACTTTTATATGACCCCAATGGTATTACACGTCATCCCGAAAGAACAGATATTAAAATATACAGTATTGACGCTACCGACGAAGCCGCTAAAATGGGTAATACTAAAATATTTAATATGATTGTGTTGGGCGGATTTCTAAAAATAAAGCCCATTGTTGATTTGGATAATGTGATTAAAGGACTCGAAAAATCATTACCAAAACGTCATCACAATCTTATTCCAGAAAACAAACAAGCCCTTGTTAAGGGAATGGAGATACTAAAAAATAATTAGAATTTTACTACCTTTGTGCCCACTAATTTATTAGTGGTTCTTTTTATATCATTATTTAATTAATTTAGGAGTTATGCATAGTAACGAATTAATATTCTTTTCTATTTTTTTGATATTTATTTTTACCGTACTGTTTATTGATTTGGGAATTTTTGATAAACACAGTCATAAAGTAAAACTGAAAGAATCGCTTATATGGACGTTAATTTGGATAAGTTTTGCCATTGGTTTTTTTATATTCTTACGATTTGGTGGACATTTGCTTCATGGAATAGATTCATTACAAATGCTTCAGCAAAAAATTGCAGAAAATTCGCATCCCATAAATATTGATGGTTTGAATTTTGACCAAGCTATTCACTTGTATAATGCCAATTTATCATTAGAATATATTACGGGTTATTTAATCGAATACACATTGTCTATTGACAACATCTTTGTAATGCTCATGATTTTTTTCAGTTTCAATGTAAAGGAGATTCATTATAAACGCGTTTTATTTTGGGGCATATTGGGGGCTATTGTTTTCCGGTTCATTTTTATCTTTATCAGTTCCGCCTTAATTCATAAATTTAGTTGGATGTTTTATCTGTTCGGTGCTATTCTATTGTATTCTGGCATTAAAATGTTTATCAATAGAAACAAGGAAGAAAAAATTGATGTACAAAAGCACCCCATAGTAAAATTTGCTTCAAAATATTTTAAACTGTTCCCACGTTTTGTAGGTGAGAATTTTTTTATTAAGAAAAATAAAAAATTATATATCACTCCGTTGTTTTTAGTGTTGCTGATTATTGAATTTAGCGATATCATTTTTGCTTTCGATTCGGTACCTGCTATTTTTTCAGTTACCAAAGACCCGTTTATTGTTTTCTTTTCAAATATATTTGCCATTCTGGGTTTACGCTCCTTATTCTTTTTAGTAGTTCATATTATCAACATATTCCGTTTCTTAAAAGTGGGCATTTCATTTCTTTTAGTCTTTATTGGTTTTAAACTTATTTTCCATTCATGGCTTGATAATATTGGCTTTACTGTACAACATTCACTATATATTGTATTGGGAGTTTTATTGGGCAGCATTTTATTATCTATCATGTTTCCTGCTAAAAAACAAATACAATAAATGCTTTCTTTTTTATCCTATATTTTATTCAGATTTTTTGTCATTATTTTTTATATATTACCTTTTAGATTGATATATTTTATTTCAGACTTTTTTGCACTTCTATTACGCTATGTTATTCGTTACCGCAAAAAAATTATCCTGAAAAATTTAAAAAATTCTTTTCCCAATAAAACAGAAAAGGAATTAAGAAAAATGTTATTTCCCATTTATCTCAATATTTCCGACATTTTGGTTGAAACCATTAAAGGATATAGCATGTCGTCCAAACAGGTACAAAAACACATCACTATAACCAATTTAAAATTAATGAATGAACTGTATGATAATTACAACGGCATTATTGGTGTTTTAGGACATTACGGAAATTGGGAATGGGCAGCATTATTGTCGGGTTTGGTATTGAAGCAGAATTCTGTCATTTTTTACAAACCTTTATCAAATAAATTTTTAGATAAATATATTCACAAAAACAGGTCTCGCTTTGGCGTTCATTTATGTTCCATTTATATAACAGCAAAATCGTTTGAAGAAAATAAAAGCAAGAAAACTTTTTTTGCCATGGTAGCCGACCAAAGCCCTTCCAATATTTCAAAATCATATTGGATAACTTTTTTAAATCAACCAACAGCATGTTTGCATGGTCCTGAAAAATATGCCAGAATGTTTAATTTGCCAGTGGTTTACATTTTTATTGACAGAATAAAACGTGGCTATTATGAAGTTACTTTTACCACTGTTACCGAAAAACCAAACGAATTGCCCGATGGCGAAATTACACGTCAATATTTTGGACTGCTCGAAAAGGATATTATTCACAAACCGGCACCGTGGTTATGGTCTCATCGTCGCTGGAAACACAAACCTTCTTCTTCCGAAAACTCTTATTTAACTAATTCAAATTAAAACCAAAACAAGACCATAAATACATGAATTTTATTTAGTCGTCCCTTAAAAACTCATTTTAGCCTTTTGTTAGCGGTCTGGTATGAAAACTTTTTAAAAAAATTTGGCGGAATGAAAAAAAAAGTTATACCTTTGTGTGTGTATATTTATATACGGAGTTACAAAATGAACTATTTAAGACACATATTCAATATGGCTCACACGAACAGCATTTATCAAAATAAAACGACTGTGGATAATGAAGAGATAAACGTAATGGTAAGTTTATACAGATGTTAGCGTTCATTGTAAAAAAGACAAAACAGACAACAGAATGACATTAGAAAATTTGCTGCAAAAAGACAAGAAAGAAAATGGAATATGCCACCGCACAAAACTGCACATTTGCAAGCCCGACACACAAGCCGACACTTCATCTTTCAAAAGAGCAGTTTTCTTGCCAACGCACCCCTGCTAAATTGTTACATTTGTACTTTTAAAATATAGTCAAAAAAATATTATGACAGATAATTTAAAGTTAGAAAAAACCCTCTGGCAAGCAGCCGATAAACTTCGCAATAATATGGATGCGGCTGAATACAAGCATGTGGTTTTGGGTTTGATTTTCTTGAAATATATTTCCGATGCATTTGACGAACTTTTCAAAAAATTGGAAAGTGAAAAAAACGAAACTGGTGCCGACCCCGAAGATAAAGACGAATATACAGCCGAGAGAGTTTTTTATGTTCCACCGCAAGCACGTTGGAAATGGTTGCAAGGCAGGGCAAAACTGCCAACTATTGGCAAAGACATTGACGATGCAATGGATGCCATTGAAAAGGACAACGTTACACTTAAAGGAGTTTTACCAAAAGACTATGCCCGACCTGCATTAGACAAACAACGATTGGGTGAACTCATTGACTTAATTGGTTCTATCACGTTGAGCAAAGGCGGCAATGGAAAAGGCAAAGACGTTTTAGGTTTCGTATTTGAATATTTCCTTGGACAGTTTGCCGATGCCGAAGGAAAAAAGGGCGGACAATTTTACACGCCTCAAAGCATTGTGAAAATTTTGGTTGACATGCTTGCACCTGCACCTGAAAGCCGAGTGTATGACGGTGCTTGCGGAAGCGGAGGTATGTTTGTGCAAAGCGAACGCTTTATTGAAATGCACGAACACCGCAAAGGTAAAATCTCCATTTTCGGACAGGAGAGCAATCCGACCACATACAAGTTAGCAAAAATGAATTTGGCTATTCGTGGAATTGATGCAAAGATTGAGTTGGGCGATACTTTGATGAACGACAAGTTCCCTGAGTTGAAAGTGGATTATGTAATAGCCAATCCACCTTTCAATGTGAGTGATTACAACATCAACAAAGCCGAAACGCATAAATGGAAATACGGCATTCCACCAACAGGAAACGCCAACTACGCTTGGTTACAACATTTCGTAAGCAAACTTGCACCTTATGGAACAGCAGGAATTGTTTTGGCAAATGGTAGTATGAGTTCTGAAATTTCAACCGAAGGAGAAATCCGAAAAGCAATGATTGAAGCCGATTTAGTGGATTGTATGGTTTCTTTGCCATCGCAATTATTCTACAATACTCAAATTCCTGCCTGTTTATGGTTTTTGGCACGCAACAAAACCGAAACAACTAAATTCAGAAACCGCACCAACGAAATCTTATTTATTGATGCTCGTGAGTTAGGTACTATGATAAGCCGAAAGCAAAGAGAACTAACCGATAAAGACATTGCAAAAATCTCCGACACTTACCACCACTGGAGAGGCAAAGAATATCAGGAGAAATACAAAGACATTCCCGGCTTTTGCAAATCAGCCAACATACAAGATGTTCGCAAAAACAATTACATTTTAACACCGGGGCGTTACATTGATTTTAAAGAAGCCGAAGAAGATAACGAGGTATTCGACGATAAAATGAAACACTTAACTTCAACTTTGAAAGAACAAATGCAAAAGGCTGTATCTTTGGATAATGAAATAAAAAAGAACCTCGAAAAAATAGGATATGCCTTATAATCCTGAAATACATAAAAAACAATCAATTCGCCTTAAAGGATACGATTATACCAGAGAAGGATTGTATTTTATTACCATTTGTGTGCAAAATCGGGAATGTTTATTTGGCAAAATTGAAAATGGTGAAATGGAATTAAATGATATAGGCATTATGGCCGATAAATATTGGATAGAAATTCCTAATCATTATCCGCAGGTTACATTGCATGAACATATTGTAATGCCCAATCATATACATGGTATTATTGAAATTATTGGGAATCGGCATGACGTAGGGATTTGCCATGATGACGCAGGGATTTGCCATGATGGGGTAGGGATTTGCCATGGCAAATCCCTACAGGACACCACGGACAACATCGTAGGGACATGCCATGGCATGTCCCTACAACAACCACACGAACGCCAATTTGCCAAACCCATTGCCGGTTCGGTTTCAACCATTATTAACCAATACAAATCGGCGGTAAAACGTTGGTGCAACAAAAACAATTGCGAATATTTTCAATGGCAACCGCGTTTTCACGACCATATTATTCGCAATGAACAATCGTACGAAACCATTTCCAATTATATTATTAACAACCCTGCCAAATGGCAAGAAGATAAATTTTATGCCGTATGATACACGATGATAAAATAATATTGGATAAAACTATTGATATTGAAAACGAAAACACCCCATTTGGAAAACGATATGGTGGCGATGTTTTTATAATTACCGACGAGGATATTGAAAATCTTAAAAATGGCAAACTTATTGGCCTCGATGTGCAAAATGAATATATCAGCTATTTAAAATACAGGGCGAAATGAGTGAGTGGAAAACATATAAGCTTGGTGAGATTGCATCGGTTCAAACAGGCCCATTTGGAAGTCAATTACATCAATCTGACTATGTTGAAAATGGAACACCCATCATTACTGTAGAACATCTGGGAGAAAATCGCATTTTGCATGAAAATTTACCAAGAATAACAGATGAAGATAAAAATCGATTAAACAAGTATTGGTTAAAGGAGGGAGACATTGTATTTAGCCGTGTTGGAAGTGTAGATAGAAGGGCCTACGTTAAAAAAACTGAAGACGGTTGGTTATTTTCAGGTCGTTGTTTAAGAGTGCGACCTAAAGATGTTAATGGAAGATATCTATCATATTTTTTTGGACTTGAAGATTTTAAAACAAAGATTAGGGCTGTTGCTGTTGGCGCAACAATGCCATCATTAAATACTTCAATAATGAATAATATTGAAGTGCAACTACCTGAAAATCTCACCACCCAAACCGCCATCGCCCAAATCCTCACTTCCCTCGACGACAAAATAGAACTCAACCTGCAAATGAACCAAACCCTCGAAGCTATGGCTCAGGCTATTTTTAAAGAGTGGTTTGTAAACTTTAACTTCCCGGGTTTTGATGGGCAGTTAGAAAATGGGCTACCTAAGGGGTGGAGAATGGGAAAATTTGAAGAATTAATAGAATTTACAAATGGCTATGCTTTTAAGAGCACTGACCTATTAGATAATTATGAAGATGACTGTTATTTTGTCTTTAAGATGGGGAATATTAAAAAAGGTGGTGGGTTAAAATACGATGGAACAAAAAGCTTTTACAAAAAAGAAAATGCCCAAAACTTAGAAAAGTATATTTTAAAAAGAGGCGATTTATTAATGTGTATGACTGATATGAAAGATAATGTCGCATTACTTGGACATACTGCGTTAATGAATGAGGATGATAAATTTATAGTAAATCAGAGAGTAGGCTTATTAAGACCTAGAAATGATATTTCTATTGACTACCCGTACTTATACATTCTTACAAATTTTCCTGAATTTATAGTTGAGTTAAGAAGTAGAGCAAATAGAGGAGTTCAAGTAAATTTATCTACGAGTGAAATTAAAAATATCCAAGTTGTAATTCCACCAAAAAATATTAATGAACTATTTGACAGTACCTTTAAACCCGTTTTTAATAAAATATTTTCAAATATTGAGCAAATCCAAACCCTAACCCAAACCCGAGACACTTTATTACCAAAGTTAATGACCGGAAAAATTGAAATACAGGCATGAAAGAGAAAAACCACAGTTCAGATATAATTCTTTACAGTTCACCCGAAGGCAACATAAAGGTTGAAGTGGTGTATTCGGGCGAAACCTTTTGGCTTACCCAAAAACGCATGGCAGAACTGTTTGGCGTAGAAGTGCCAGCCGTAAGCAAGCACCTTGCAAACATCTTTGAATCAGGCGAATTGGTTCAGGAGGCAACTGTTTCCATTTTGGAAATAGTTCAGCAGGAAGGCAACCGAAACGTAACCCGTAAAATGGAGTTTTACAATCTGGATGCCATTATTGCCGTGGGTTACAGGGTAAACAGCCGTCAGGCAACCCAGTTCCGCATTTGGGCAACCAAAACGCTTCGTGAGTTTATCATCAAAGGTTTTGTGCTGGACGATGAACGCCTGAAACAGGGCAAACGCTTTGGCAAAGATTATTTTGATGAACTCTTGGAACGCATCCGGGAGATACGGGCAAGCGAAAGGCGTTTCTATCAAAAAATTACCGACATCTACGAACAATGCAGCATAGATTACAACAAGGATGCGGAGATAACCCAAACATTTTTCAAAACCGTTCAGAACAAATTGCATTGGGCAATTACAGGCAAAACAGCCGCACAAATAATTGCCGAGCGGGCAAAATCATCGGAGCCAAACATGGGTTTGCAAACATGGAAGAATGCACCCACAGGAAAGATTTTGAAAACTGATGTGAGCATTGCCAAAAACTATCTGATTGAAAAAGAAATTAAAGAACTGGAGCGGGTAGTTACCATGTATCTGGACTATGCCGAAAATCAGGCAGCAAGAGAAATACCCATGAAAATGGCAGATTGGGTACAGAAGATTGATGCCTTTTTGCAATTCAACGAATACAAAATTTTGAAGGATGCGGGTAAGGTAAGCCACGAAATAGCCAAGAAACTGGCAGAGAAAGAATATGAGAAATACCGTGTAATTCAGGATAAAAATTTTGAAAGCGATTTTGATAAAGAAGTAAAAAAACTAACACAACCCAAAAAGAAAAAATGAACAGCATCAGCGAAAACGAAATAGAGGAAATATCTCTTGGCTATTTGCAAAAGTTGGGCTACACCCACCTTTTGGGCACAGTTATTTCGCCTGATGGTGAGCATCCCGAAAGGCAATACAATGAAGTGTTGTTGGTTACCCGTTTGCGTGATGCTATTGATAAACTCAATCCGAGCATTACGCAAGATGCCAAAGAAGATGCGTTGAAAAAAGTGTTTCGCATCGAAAGCCCAAACCATCTAATTAATAACGAAAACTTTCATCGTTATTTAACCGATGGTGTTGATGTAGAAGTTCGCACTCCAAGCGGTATTCGTGGCGAAAAAGTATATATCGTAGATTTTGAAAACCCCGAGAACAACGAGTTTTTAGCAGTTAATCAGTTCACCATCATTGAAGGCAATCAAAACAAACGCCCCGATATTATTTTATTCATCAACGGTTTACCATTGGTGGTAATTGAATTAAAAAATGCAACAGACGAAAACGCCACTGTAAAATCGGCATACAATCAATTACAAACATACAAACAAGCCATTCCTTCACTTTTTACATACAACGAATTATTGATAGTAAGCGATGGTTGGGATGCTTTGTGCGGAACAGTTACAAGTGATTTCGGCAGGTTTATGAGTTGGAAAACCAAAGACGGAAAAACCACAGCCGACACTTTGCAACCTCAGATGGAAGTGATGTTCACTGGTATGTTGAACAAACAAACCTTGCTTGACTTAATCCGCCATTTCATTGTATTTGAAAAGAGCAAAGACAAAACACTAAAAAAAGTTGCAGCATATCATCAATATTATGCAGTAAACAAAGCTGTCGAAAGCACCATTATAGCAAGTTCAAACAATGGCGACCGCCGGGGCGGTGTAATTTGGCACACACAGGGTAGCGGAAAAAGTTTGAGCATGGTTTTTTATTCGGGGAAACTCATTATTGAGCCGCGAATGGAAAACCCTACTTTAGTTATTCTCACAGACCGTAACGACTTGGACGAACAACTGCACGATACATTTTTCAATTGTCAGCAATTGCTTCGTCAGGAACCTCAAAAAGCCGAAGACCGTCAGGATTTAAGACGATTATTAAAAGTAGCTTCGGGCGGTATTGTGTTTACAACCATTCAAAAGTTTATGCCAATGACTACCGACATTGTGCAGAGTTCCTCTCCCTCTGGGAGAGGCGGAGGTGAGGGATCAGTCAGTGAACCAAGTGTTGAATACATTGGCGCTGAAATAAAAGCATTAAGCGAACGCAAAAACATTGTTGTTGTAGCAGATGAAGCACATCGCAGTCAATACGATTTTATTGATGGCTTTGCTAAACATTTACGTGATGCCTTACCAAATGCAACATTTATAGGTTTTACAGGTACGCCCATTGAAACCACCGACCGAAACACACAAGCAGTTTTCGGAAATTATGTGGACATTTACGATATTCAACAAGCGGTTAATGACAAAGCCACAGTTCCTATATTCTATGAAAGCCGTTTGGCGAAAGTCCATTTTGCAGAAGACGAGAAAGTAACTTTAGACGAACAGTTCGAAGAACTAACCGAGGGTGAAGAATTAAGCAATCGCCAGCAAATGCGTGCTAAATGGACACGATTAGAAGCCATTGTTGGCAATCCAAATCGTATTCAAAAAATTGCCGAAGATTTGGTGTATCACTTCGAACAACGCAATGCTGTTTTGGATGGCAAAGCAATGATTGTTTGCATGAGTCGCCGAATTTGCGTTGAGTTATATGATGCCATTATCAAAATTCGCCCCTTGTGGCATTCCGATGACGATGATAAAGGAACTATAAAAGTGATAATGACAGGCAGCAGTAGTGATGCCTTGAATATGCAACCACACATCAGAAACAAACTAAAACGCAAAGCCATTGGCGACCGCCTTAAAAATCCAGTTGACAGTTTAAAATTAGTTATCGTCCGTGATATGTGGCTTACAGGCTTCGATGCACCGTGTTTACATACTTTGTATGTCGACAAGCCCATGCGTGGTCATAGTTTAATGCAAGCCATTGCAAGGGTTAACCGTGTATTTACCGAAGGCAAGGAAGGCGGTTTGGTGGTTGACTATTTGGGAATTGCACAAGAACTGAAAACAGCCTTAGCCAACTATACCGCAAGCGGTGGCGAAGGCAAACCAACGCTCGACCAGGAACTCGCAGTTGCAAAAATGTTAGAGTTATACGAAGCTATTGACTATCAGTTAAGGCATTTCGATTGGCGTAAATTCTTTACCCTTTCACCCGTTGAAAAATTGAAGTTTATTCCCGTTATCGTCGATTATATTTTTAGTCAGGAAAATGGCGAACAAAGTTTTACCGACAATACCAAAAATCTGTTAAAGGCTTTTGCTATATCCGTTCCACACGAAAAAGCAATGGCAATTCGTGATGATGTGGCGTTGTTCCAAGCCATAAAATCACGATTGGTAAAAATATCGGACAGAAACGAAAGCGGAAAAACAAATGATGAAATGGACACTGCTATCAAGCAAATCATTTCCGAAGCCATTACCGCCGACAATGTGATTGATATTTTTGATGCAGCAGGTTTGAAAAAACCCAATATTGAGATTTTAGACGAACGCTTTTTGCAGGAATTAAAAGACTTGCCACAAAAGAATTTAGCCGTCGAGTTGTTGAAAAAACTACTCAAAGACGAAATCAAAAAACGTACTAAAATCAATCTGGTAGAAAGCAAAAAGTTTTCTGAAATGCTCGAAGATGCCATAAAACGTTATCACAACGGAATGATTGATACCGTTGAATTTTTGGAAAAGGTGCTGATACCGTTTGCCGAGCAAATGAAAGAAGCCGATAAGCGTGGTGACAAATTAGGATTAGATTATAGAGAATATGCGTTTTACACCGCATTAGAAGTTAATAATAGTGCCGTTTCTATTTTGGGCGATGAGATATTAAAGCACATAGCACAAGAACTTCTAAAAACCGTTCGGAATAGTACGACAATTGACTGGACAATTAAAGAAAGCGTACAATCATCTTTAAGACGAAATATTCGGAGAATTTTAAGGTTACACGGTTATCCACCAGACCTACAAGAAAAAGCGGTTGAAACAGTTATAACACAGGCAAAAATGCTGGCAGAAGATTTAGTAAATGGTAATGACAATGAATAAATTTTGCCATCGCTTCACAGCCTCACACATTGCCAAAGCCAGCCCAAGAGAAGAATTTCAAAATATTTCTCCCACGCTTAAAGAAAAAGAAATGACAAGTTTAATATGAAAGTGCAATTTGACAAGAACTTACGGACAGACAAGAACCACCACTATATAACATGCGGTATATTTTATTGCCGAGTTAGTGCGGGTTTCAGCGTTTCTACATTTAATAAA
>Ga0302253_1001206_pt1 | contig 16556 bp, 8 predicted proteins | sample AAG_RA_Trp_MG_FD_193537 | JGI IMG/M metagenome (GOLD analysis project Ga0302253, IMG submission 193537) | Enriched activated sludge microbial communities from anaerobic digester in WTTP, New Holstein, Wisconsin, United States - AAG_RA_Trp | ecosystem: Engineered > Bioreactor > Anaerobic >...
ATACAGACAAAGAACGGATCAAGGTTGCTTGTCAGTCTTGAATGAGATGGTTCACCAAATAGGTCGATCGCATGTCTGAGAAAAGTGTATATAATTAATAACTTAAATTACTTTGGTGGAGGGAACGACGACCTACCGCAAAACAGTCTCAAAGCCAGAGCTCCTCGTAACTCCTTGATAATAAAGGCCGAAGTCATCTCACACAACCACTTCCCGCCAACCCGACCAGAGAAACGATTTTCCCCCCTGATTTCCCGGCACCGGACGAGGGTGACGGGTTTGCAGTAAAACCGGGTACCTGGCACAGACCCGCAACAACTTCGAATCCGATTTTCGGACGCCGGTTCGGTTCCCAAAACGGGAATCGAATTGAGGTGCCAGCCAACATCAGACAACAACCTCCTTGCGCAGTGAAAGGCCTCTCAAGGTCATGGCCTCTATCATTCCGGCAGCCTTCAGAACATTTTCCAGACTAACTTGGGGGATCTGAGCGTTCTCGTTCATGTATCCGCTGAGGTATTCTGCCGACGGATTTTTTATCCCAGCCCGCTCACACACAAGCCAGGCAACGCTTTCGGCCTCGAACTCTCGAATGTTGATGTGCTCCTTACGGCGATCTGGCCACCAGTTTTCATTTGGCGTTCCGAGGTGGCCGCAATAGAGATGGCCTAGTTCGTGGGCAATCGTTGCGAACTTTTCTTCTTTCGAGTGGTTTTGGTTTACCACCAGGTGGTACAGCACCTTCGCCTTTTTCTTTCCCGCATCTTGGGTCCCATGCCCTTTCGCTACCTCGATAAAGCCAGCGCTTCCTGTGCCGTGGTCCGCTTCATGGTACGAAACGCCATCACGAGGGAGATTTCTAATCAGGCGATCCAAGGCAGGCTTTGCAAGGGTTCCATTAGTTTGGAATGGCTTGAGTAACGCCTCTGGAAACGGATCTTTGCCGTCGGTATCTTCCAGCTCGAAAACGAAGCGCACGGGCGCAAACGGCCACAAGATTACGAGTGGGCGAGCACCGGGCTTGATGGTACGGTTGAATTGCTCCCTCCATTCTGAGGCAGAAGCCACATACTGACTGCCTGGCTTTTGGATATGGAGCAGGAAAGCATTAAATGGCGCTATCTTCGGAAATTTCTTAATGAAGTCGAATAGCTCCTTCAAATCCTTACTGTGCCGATATACGCCAACTTCGTGGAATAGTTCGTCGAGTGCCTTAACCTCTTTGTCGGTGAATAAGCTCATGAACAAACTCCGTAGTCAGTGCCGTCAATCCTGAATTAAGCGATCTGCCAGTTCCAAAGCATCCACCGGCCAGAAGCACTCTGATCGCGGGCGGTTGACGCCTGGATGTCCGGCCTTGGGGCGGCAGTTCAGGACCCGCTCGACCCATTGGGCGGGTATGGCGTCCAAGCCGTACACCGCGCCCAGTAGTGCCCCACAAATGGCTGCATTGGTATCGGTGTCGCCACCTCGCATGACCGTATCGACAACGCCAGCTTCAAAGCTCGGGGCATTGAGCAATTGCCACAGGGCATTTCGGAACGCGATCAACACCCAGCCCTGTTGCTGGACGTAGTCATCAGGTGGAGCTTCGGCGGCTCCATGGATAGCGTCCATGAGAGCCGGGTCGGCTGCCAGGTCGGCTGCCCACTGTTTGATATTCTGGTAGAGCTTCCCGGCCTCGCAGCCGGAGGCAATGGCGTGAGCAATCGCCATGGTGAAAAGGGTGTTGGCCTGAAGGCACACCGGGTTCGGATGTGTCAGAGCGGCGTCCTGTTTGGCCCAGTCGCCCACTGTCTCCAACGGGTGGTTGGCCCCGAAGATGCCCAAGGGGCTGATACGCATCATGGCCCCATTGGCCTGGCTGTCGGGATTCGGACAACCCCGTAAGCCAGTGGCGATGGTCATGCCACAGTCAAAAGGATCGGAGTCGAGCCAGAACTGATAGGCCCGAAGCGCGGCATTGGGATCATAGGCTCCACGCTCAGTCAGCATTCGGGCCAGCAGCAACGCCATTTCCGAGTCATCCGTCGGCTGTCCGGCAATGGTGTTCCATGTGCCGCCATCGGCCAGTTCCCGCACGCCGTCAGGATAGTTGCGGCAGATCTCCTCCGGCGACTGGAACTCGACCAGGCTGCCGAGCGCGTCTCCGGCGAGCTGCCCCAAAAGGCAGCCCCGGGCTCTGGATAGGAGTTTTGGGCTTCTAATTGGCATCCCTCAATTCCCAGCGATCAATCAGAATCTCAAGCAGGTCCTTTTGCCGTTGATCGACAACAGATGGTGTCCATTCAGCGGTTTTTAGAACCTGCGTCGTCAGAACGTATGATGACACCCCTCGCTTCCCGCCAAAGTACGCCGTCTTCTTGGTGTCGAAATCGAAGTTTTGTGCTTTCGAGTTCCGCTTCTGTGTAAGAGGCACAAGGTTTGCGATGCGATGAACCCAGCTCTTCCGCTCGTCTGGATCGGGCCATAACTTCTCCCATTCGCTCCCGTCGCTGACGGTTTGCGGGAGAACGTGCTCGATAGTCAGTAAGGTTGGATCATAGGTTGCGGCCCCATCTGACAGGAATGAATCCAGGCGCAGGATAAGGTAATTGCGGCGGCGAGCGGTCAACTCATAGATCTTGCCATCAAGGGCATCTTTCATTTCATCGATTTCGGCCTTGGTCAGCTCAACGCTGACAGCGGGAGTATCTTTGGAATGGGATGATTGCAGGGAAGCAATAACATCAGCATAACGTTCGATGCGTTGGTTGACGTTTTTTGCGCAGATATGCAGATAGGCCGCGAGGCGCTCCAACTTTGTAAAGAACCATAGAACGTATTCCGGGTGATCTTTCTTTTGTGAAAGGAAGAGGATCGCTGGCGGCAGCCAATCGGAGTTATCGATGCGATTCAGCCATTTCAGAAGACGATTCACGTCCTCAGCATTTTTCGTAGACACATATTGTTGTGATTTTGCGATGAGGTATGACTCGGCATAGGGCTCCAGGACTTTTTCAATCAGGTCTTCCGGCGTGGCAACCACGCTCAGCACATGCGCCTTGAACTCCTCAAGTAGAGCACGCTTGGCCTTTTCCCGGGCATAAATCATCCGGATGTGTCCAAACAGGTCATTGAAACCATTCCTGCCGGTTTGAACTTCGAGCTCCTCCCATTTTTCAGTGAAATCGTCCTGACGCGCCGGGGCGATTCGCCCAATGACATCTGCCTTAACAATATCGGAGGGGAGCAAATCCAGGCCCCGGTTGTTCAGTACAGAAAACACCCTGAAGGCGGATTGTTGACTTGGCGTTGACACCGCCACCAGAAAGCACCGCTGAACCAGAAACGCACCAAAATCACATAACTTGTTCGCATCACTGCCGAAGGTGTTCTTAAGTCTGTCCAACAACAGCCGACTGTTCGACTGAATATTCTTCTGAGATTCGTTTTCGAGACCAGCAGGGTCAAGACCAAGCAGTGTATCAAAATCAAGAGCCTGAATGTGTTTCGCAAAAAACTCCCGGTCCCTTTCTCGGAGAGCAAGCCTCGGTTTAGGCTTCAGACCTTGGGAAGCACGGCCTGGCTCCCTTATGTAGTTCTCGAAATCACTCCTCAGATCGCCCGAAAGATTTGACGTTATCGAAGACAGGAGAATCGTCAGCGTCGTCAATCGCTGCTGGCCATCGATGACCTCGGAGTAAGGCTTTCCTTCTTCTTTGATCAGAACAATACTGCCGAGAAAATAAGTGTCTTCCTTCTCGCGGACGTAAAAATCATATAGGTCGTCAAACAGCTCGGACGCCTGATCCACTGTCCACGCATACGGTCGCTGATATGACGGTATGACATAATCGAAATCCGAACTGAATATTTTTGACAGAGGGTACTCTGCCCCACTTATTTTCTTACTCATTTCTTCTCCATCTCCTTACCTGAATGTCTCCGCGTCCAGCATGATTTCGCTCAAATCTCATGCATGTCCAGAGTAAATCTCATCTCGCAATTCGAAGCATGATTTGCGAATTTTAGATATCTGAAAAAGCAAGGATTGGTTTGTCTTTGATTCCTGCGCTATTTGATCTTCCTCCGATTCCAGTTTTCCCAAGCTTTCTTGAACAGGTCCGCGAGAGATCTCTACCACTGTCTTCTCAAGCGCATCAGCCTCCACTCGAGCCTGGTCAACAAAGGCTCCACGCAGAGCCATGCGCAGGTTGGCCAAAAATCGTTCTTTTTCCTCTTTTACTTTTTCTTCTTTGTACTGTGTGTAAAAATCCAAAGCTGCCGCAATGAAAGGAACAGCTTTGCCGAATTTTCCTGCAACCTTGGCTATTTTTTCTCCAGCTTTTATCGCTTCCCATGGTCGAAACTTTTTGCCAAGTGCTTTTCCGACTTTGTAATAAACATCGCGCATCCCTTTTGCATTTTTTGCTGCTGCTTCGAGAGTCTCCTGTAACGGCTTTGCAGCAGACTTAGAAAGTTTTGATGTCAAGTTGCTGTCATTGGGCCGCGAATCGTTGAAAGTGATGCTGATTTTGTCGGCTCTTTCCGTTTCGAACATTGCGACTTGCTTGCCTAGGGGGCTGTTACCGATTTCATCCAGTTCAACGGATGCTTGGTCAAGTGCTTCCCTTACGTCTATTTCAAGGCCTTCATATAGTTGAACGATTTCTCCATCAGCTTTTTTTAATCCAGCCTCAAAGAGCGTTTCTAGGTCTTCCGGTCTAGACAATTCAGACAACTGCTCAACACTATCATTAGCCTGTGAAACTACTGTCGAATATGCTTGCTGCTTCCACGTCTTTCTGATTTCAGCGAGCCTCTGTTGTAGCTTCTGGAGAACCCGCCTTTGTCGGCGAATCAACTCCAGCTTACTCTTTTCTTCAATAGTTTCAGCGACGGCTGATTGGATCTGTTCCAGGCATTCACTTATTACTGAAATAGGAGTACTCAATCGTCCATTAGCCCCAGCATCATCAACAAAACTGTTAATTCCTTTTATCAATTCGAGAAACCTGCTTTGTCTTTCGAACCGTTCCTTAATAGGAGATTCTTCCTGTGACGCTTGTTTGTATTTAGAGGCTGAACAAAAATAGACAGGTATCTCTTGATGGCTTCCGAGTATTTTCGTGATTTCCCCGAGCAACATCTCGTCGGCATTTGTTTCTCTGTCAATTTTGTTAACGATGATGGATGTCTTTTTGGACAAACCTAATCCAGCATCCCCAATTACATAGTTGAGATGGTCTGCTAATCGTTGATTAAATAGTTCATTTGAAACAACAAAAAGAATGAGGTCTGCACCAAGAGTGGCCTCTCTTGCAATGGCGTCATGGTCAGTATCGGTATCTTCAGCCTGCACTCCAGGAGTATCTACTAGAGAAAGACCGTTCCAAGAATATTCAGCCATACTGGTGGTTGCTACGTCGGCATCAATGTGCAAATCTGCCCCAGTCAATGCTGATATCAAAGAACTCTTCCCTGCACTAAACTCTCCAATCAATACGATTCGAAGAGGTGCTTCAGTCAGCAGTTGCGTATGGGCCGCCTCGACTTTGGCAAGAATTCCATCCAATCCGGACAAAGATGTACCGTTAATCAGTAATCTTGTATCGCTAACTGTCTGAGAAAGACGACTATAGTATTCTGAATATGCGATGCTCATTATGCCTCCTGGATCTGGATTTTTATGCCTAACAATTGGCTCGCAAGCCGGATATTGGAACCGCCAGTACCGATGATTTGACCGACAAGTTGCCTTGGAGCTTTGATCCAGGCAATAGTTGGATTTTCATGTGCATCAAGGGTAATAACATTTGAGTCTACGTTGCTTAGACCTAATGCCTGCAAAACCATTTCGCTTAAATTTGTTTTGGCGTCCACAAGGTGAACGGTTTCTCCCCCCAAAGCCGAAACAACTTTACGTATTCTGCTACCTTTGGTGCCAATACAAGTGCCGAGAACGCTAATATGATCAAAGTCTGAATTAAGCAGAACCTTAGTAACAACCTTCGGGTATCGAGCTACCTTTTTCACTGTTACTTTTCCGGAGGAGATATCTGGGACTACTGAGCAAAAAATTTCACTGATTAGTTCATGGTCGCTATTTGACGCGACGTCGTCTAATGCATTTAGGGTCGCTACTGTTGCTGACCAAAGTGACTTTGCGGCTGTTTGAACAGGAAGAGCGGTTTCCTTGGCTGTTTCAATATATAGGGCTTTGGCCTGGTCTAGCCAGTTTCCGCATCGCTCACGGGCTAGACGATAATCGGTCCAAAGGTGATCTCTGAGATTTTTGATTAATTCTGATCGATGGGAGTAAAGATCGCGTTTATTTGCCTGAGCCCATTCATCCGTTGCTTTCCTGGCAACAGCTTCTGCTCCGATCCCAACAGCGGCAACGACTAAAGCAGCTCCTGCAGCAGCCCAGCCAGTTGGATTCCACCAGTTTGCAATTGCCCATCCGGTAAGAGCTGCAGCTCCGGTTCCAGCCCCGGTTCTTAAGGCTGCTCTCGCATATTTGTTTTTTTTCGCACTCTCTTCTTTCTCGTGATACTCATCAAATAATCCTGTCAAATCATCGACGTCCGACGCATTGAAATCTATCGCCGCAACACGCACTTCTTCGTTGATTTCGGATTCAAGGTCTTTTTGCCCAGTTTCAACAAACCATTTTACACTGTCTGACACTCCCTGAGCTTGTAAGTAGTCTCCCCATTTTTTATTGAGCACCCGCCCAAATCCGCCCGCAGAAATGATCTCATCCACCAATCCTGGTACCCCGTCACTAGCCGACTGGAACCGTGCCCGCAACAGTGGGTATCTGTTGACAATTCGTTTGCGAGCTCGTTCTACACCGCGCTCCAGGTGGTTCGTCGACTCGGCTAAATTGGCCATCATCTTTTTGAATCTGCCTGCGAAAGGCCGGAGTTCATCTTTTAAGCTCCAAACGTAACTATTCAGCAGGTCTCGTGGTGTACGTATTCTGGCGTAAAATGCTTCATTTAAAATGTATTGCAGAATATGTTCCTCTACATCATTAATCCTGCTTGCTGCCTCTAGCTCCTTGTTAGAAGTCACAGTATCTGGCAAATTGTGTGGGGACCGAGATAGCCATGCAGATCTGGCGTGAAATGGGATAACTTGCGGGGGGGGCATATCAAAGTGTCGCCGCAGGTATCCTGATATTCTGCGCTTATGTCCCTCAAGTTCGTCGTCTTTGAAGACATAATTTGGAGCAGAAATAAGAAGGTCTAAATCGTCATCCGAGGCTTTTACATTCAAAAGGACTGTAATCCCCTTGCCCTGGGTGCGAATAAAGCCGAATCGTTCCAATTCACCAGATGTTGCTTTATCATCCGTCAACAAGAAAAATATGTGGTCCGAGCGTTCAACAAACTCCTCGGCCATTGCGGCAAGCGATTCTCCTTCAAACCCTTCAATTCCTGGTGTGTCAACGATTCGTAAACACGGATAGTTTGGTTCGCCATCACCTGACTGAGCTGGGAAATAATAAGCCTTCACTTCTGTGGTTGTATGCTGCTTTCCTTTCCCGATACTGGTTCCATCGCCGCCAGTAAGGGCTTCCATAGTCGTGCTTTTGCCAGCTCGCGTTCTTCCAAATAGCATAATAGTGACAAAGCGGACGTCTCTCTCAAGGTTTTCATAAGCACGTGTCAACGATTCAGCACTTCGCTCTGCGAGGCCATCTAGCATGCTTCGAAGTTTGTCATATTCTAACTGAAAGGATTTAATCGCTGATTCAATAATTTCTGATTTTCCTGATGGAACGTTTATTTCACTTGCCTCGACGTGTATTTCAAAATCCTTTATGGCTGACAGTAAAAGATCCCTATGAGCTTTCGTTGCACGGAGAGACTTCTTGGCTGCTTGTTCAGCAACTGCAAGGGCATTCAGGAGTTTTGCTTCCCGGAGTTCATTTCCGTCACTGCGAGTATGAGAGGCCGGATTTCCGTTATATGACATTAAAGATCTCCTACCGTCCCACGGCCGTTTTGGTGCTGCCACCATGCTGCGTGATGCGAGGACGGCACTTGATCTTCACCGCGCCCCGGGTGAAGGTGTCGTCCGAGGCCTTGCTCGACCACACATAGGCTTCGCCGGTTCCGAGATGGCTCATCTTGTCGGAGGTCAGCTCGCCAAGGGCGGCATTTGCCTTCTGGATATGTTTCAGCCAGGCGGGCGAGTTGAATTTGTGCATGATGATCTGTGAAGACAGCTCGATCAGCGAGACCGGGACCGATGGCGGGTCCTGAGAGGCGACCATGATGCTGGTTCCCTTGTGTCGCATCTCACGGACAACCTCGACCAGGCCGGAAACCAGGTCATCGTTCTCGATGTACTTGTGGGCTTCATCGAAAACCACCAGCTTATTGAAGGCGCTTCCCTGGTAGGTTGCTTCCGAGAAAATCTGCAGCATCACCACGAACAGACCGAGGGCCTCGTCCTTTTCGATGTATTCATCTCGCAGATCCACGATGATCAACCGGCCTGGACGAATCAGATCCTGGAGACGCTGGTTATCATCGATATATTCGCTGGCGAACAGCAGACGCGTCTGGGCCAGCTCTTTCAGGTGATCGGACAGACCAGAGTTATCGATGCCTGCTCGCAGGGCATCCAAGGTCAGGTTATCGCGCAGCCCCCTCATGATGAGATTGATTTGCCGCATATACATGCTCTGGCTGCCAATCGCTCCCATCAGGAATTTCCAATGCGCCGCCTTGAGTTCAGAGGCAGAAAAGGCAATCGGCTTAACCTCTATATCCGGGTACTCGGCCCGGCGATCATTCACCTTGTTGGCTGGGGTAAGAATCAGGACATCCTTCAGGGCTTCCGGGTTGGCCTTGTAACGCTCACGAAGGATGCGGATCTCTTCATCCACCGAGTTGGCATTGATCATTGAGGTAAACTCCGGCGCATAATCCTGCGTCGGGCTGTAATGGAAAATGACCGTGGCGAGCGGGCTTGGCAGCACATTGATGTGCTGAAGCGGCATGGAGGCCATCTCAATGACGGTTCCAAGGGTGTAGCTCTTGCCGCCACCTTGAACCCCAAAGAGACTGATCGTGTGGGTGTGGTTGAGGTCCAGCGCGATTTTCCTGCCGGAAACCTCTCCGAGCAAACCGTACTGAGGCGAGTCACTATTGACACCCAGCATGATGTCATAACTGACCTCGGTTTGAGGCGCGGGCTCGGGGGTCGGATGCTCAGGCGCTTCATGCTCGGGTTGAACAGGTGCTTCCGGTTCAACAGCAACGACAGCGGGCTGTTCGGCTTCTTTTTCTTCTTCAGGCTCGATGGTGGAAGTTCGAGGTGCTTGCTCGACGGGTTCCACCTGTCCTTCCTTTTCCTCTTGCGCAGGTGCGTGTGTTTCCTCTGCGGCAGGAGCTGTTGACTGGGTGATTGGTGCCTCCGGCTCTTCGTCCCAGAGCTCATCCACCGTCCAGGACGTTGACCGGGTTCTCTTGGGCGCGATGAAAGCGGCTGTCTCGAGTTTCGGCACATTCGGAATGAACTGCTCGCTCAGGAGATGGGCGGTCGGCTCTTCCTCAATCTCGACGGACACAGGCTTACGGCAATTCTCCAGCAAGGCGTGAATGAGATCCTTGCCAATGCGGTGGAATTCGATGCCCACCTCGTTGTCAGGAGCTTCGGTTCCGGCCTTGTCAAAGTCGAAGATCAGAGCGCAACGTCTGAACTGAAGCGAGTAACCCTGTTCGATGGATTCAAGTAGCCCTCGCGCTTCCTGCGCGGCGGTCACATCAAAGATCCCGTAACGCAGTGAGCGTTCCAGATAGAACCGAAGGATCTGAGCCAACTCCCGGCTCTTGAGCAACCGATCCGGCCGGTCCGGCTTTTTCAGTGCCGGGTCAAAGTGGCGCTGGAGGATGCGCTCACTCTGATTTATCTGAGCGGAGATCCGCTCCTTCAGTTGGTTGAAGGCTGCAAAGTCGCCGACCTGCGAATAACACTTCACCTCGACCAGGTTGCAGGTGATCGTCCTGGTGTTCAAATCCAGGTCGAACAAACCCAAGTCGGTGCGTTGCAGGCTGATGGCATCGTTGACGTCGTCTGATTCACCGCTTGAGCGGTAGAGGTCCGTGTGTGCATCCAGCGGCACAATGACCTGATTGCTCAACGCGCCCTGATATTCGAGATAGAGCCTCGCCAGGGCCAGGCCAAGAGCCTCCGCCTGTTGCGTGCGTGCGGAAATCAGTTTCAGGGCGAGCTGACCGGAAAGCGACCGCAGGTTTGCCAGGATCTGAACCGACTGCTCGCCGTCGGCGGACAAGCCGTGCTCAAGCAGCACCGGCTTCAGCATGGCCTCCAGCTCATCGTTCGAGCGCGAGGAGATAATCAGGTTATGTGTCGCCTGGGAGCTGGCTCCCGGCACATAGTCAATCAGATAGTCCGGTCTGTTCTTCCGGCCGCCATGGTCGAAAAACTCAATCCCCATATTTCGGTCGATGGTGAACACCCAATCGCTGATCTGGTGGACCTCGTAGATCAGTTCTCGTTGGGCCACATCGAGGCCAAGGGTCACGACGGGTACGGCCTTGAAACTGGCACCAGAAGCAGCAACCGCTGAGGTGGCAAAACAGAGGTGACGGCTCAGCGACGACAGCAAATCGAAGCAAGCAGCGTGGTTGTCCGCGCCGAGTGATCGCCCGACAATCGGCCGCTTATTCCAGAATGTGCCCGAATCGTCATCGACGAATTCGGTGTCGAAGTCCTGTATCAACCCGTGCAATGGCGTCACTCCCATCGATTTCTCGGCGATGGAAAGCTCCTCGGCGGGAAACACATCCAGAAGAACGCTGATGTGTGCCGGAAACTCCTTGGAATTTGCATGGAACTCATTCAGCGCGTGCTTGGCCAAGTTGAGCTTGGAGAACAGATGACTGCCGGTTGAAGTCGCAAACGCATCGGCGGCCTCATTTACCGTCGCTCCGGGACGGACCATGGATTCCAGCGCCTCACCCAAAACCGGCGAGTCGGGATCGGAGGTAAAGAGCCGGATGTCATAGCGCAAATCGGCATGCTCACGTTTCTGCTGGAGCGATATCAGGGCCTCCGCAATCACCGAACCGGCCCCGGGGTTGAAGATGTTCAGGGATAGCTCTCGCACATACGGATGCTGGGAAAGATAGCGCTCGATCTTGTCCGCAATGACCTTTCCGGAAATATCGGTTCCCGCCGCAGAGGGTTCGGCCAAGCCGAGGGCCGAACAGATCTCCGCCATCAGGCCACGGGAATTCTCCTCGGTGGTCGGGGCGTAGAGCGCCCAAAACGCATTCAGGTTGTCTACCGGCGTGAAGATTCGGCCATCCTCGACGGGAATACCGACCGGATAGGCAGAGGGCACAAGGCCATCCAACAGCGCGGAACGGACATGAGGAATGTGATCTTTCCCGCCTGACTTGATCTTCTCGATCCAATCCTTGCCCAGGGTGACCCAACTGCTCAGCCACAAGGCACGGAGCGGATGGGTTGGGGAGACCAAAACAGCCTCACGATGCCTTCCACGAAAGTCGGTCAAGATGACATGAATGGAATCAACGGCCAGCACGTTTCTGAGCGCTTGCAGGTGCTGCTGACGCTCGGCACCGGAAGTCGTCTCAGCCTGACGTATGAGGTTCCTGACCAGATCAAGGTAGCTTTCAGCATACGCGAGGCATTCCTTTTCCGAGTCCCGGAACGAAAGCCCCTGCATGATCAGCTCGGCAGTGTCTTTGCGCACCGCTGCAAAAAACTCTTCGCGGGCAGCCAGGAAGGAAGCCATCGCGGCGGAAGAAGGCAGTGTGAGTCCGACTTCGGAAGGCGGTTCGGCGGTATCCAGGTTGATCTGCATTCGCCAGCCCGACGGGTGCTTGGGCTCCGCCAAGATGCGCTGCTCGATGGTTTTGAGCATACGCGAGAGCGGGATCTGAACAGCGCCCTCACGGCCGAATTTTGCGTGCAGGGTTTCCTGTCGGGAGGTCTTCTTGGAACGACCGCCCTCGGCCCAGGCGACACCACTGATGGCGATATCATCGGGATCGCGTTCATCGCCCAGGGCAGTCAGTTGCAGCCGGAAACGTGCATGCTCCAGGCTCTGCTCAATGGGGATGGCGCGTTGCGGCGGTTCTTCCTCTATGTTGCCGCCCGGCAGGACGTAGAAAGGTTCGCTCTCATAAGAGCGTTTAGCGCCCTCGGAGGCTGAATCCGCTTCCAGCGGAATCGGGTCGCCATCGGCCGTCCAAGGCATCACACGGATGAAATGCCATCCCTCCTCGAATTCGATTTTATTGAGTTTGGCCAGGTTGGTCGTGCATTGCAGGCGGTTCGGCGTCCAGGCTTTGACCTTTTTGGATTTTCCTACCGGGCCGTCATTCTGCGAAATGATTTGAACCGTAAAATGGTCAAGCCCGCTGACTTTGCCGGGGTGAGGGTTAACCTCGAATACCACGTTCATTTTGCGGCGGTCGTTCGGAACCAGAACTTGTTGCCCGATGAGGCCGGAGAGTTGGTCGTCGGTCTCATCCTCCGCAATGACCGGCAAGTCGGTCTCCAGCACCGTCAGAAGAACCTTGTCCAGCGAAAGCTCTTCCTGGAACGTCCATTTGTCGAAAGAAATGCTCCACCAGCTTTTGTCAGTCGCGATGGGCGGCGTCCAGGATTCGGGCTCCTGGACATCGTATTTTTCAAAGTAGGCGAATAGGCGCGACTCCAATGCCTTGTCACTGAGTCCCAGATCGGCGATACGGCCACGCACAGACTTGTGCGAGGTCATCAGACTGCGGACGCTGCCGAGGTTACGGCGAATCTTGCCATTGACCATGCCGGGATCGGCAAAGAGCTTGAAGTCCGGAATCAACGTCAATTCATACAGGCTGGCCCCGAGGGTTTCTCCATCAATCCCGTTTTCGAGCGCGGTGAGCAGATACCGCACGCGGGAAACATCGTCGGCAAACAGCCATTCCTCTTCGGTGAGGATGCCCAAGAGATCGCGGACATGGCCAACCAGCGTTGCCGGGAGCCGGTCAAGCAGCGAGTCGATCAGGTCCTCGTAGATGCCGGTGAACGCCAGTTCCTCGAAGGTCGCCACGCCAAAAGAGTCCTCGGCGCTGGTACGGAGCGAGGTCGGTATGAAGACCAGCAAAGGCTGGCGCAGCTCGCCGTTCGCGTCAGGGTTCCGCAGTTCCACCAGCTTGGTGGAGGTCACCCGGAAAGGCATGCCTTCTTGGTCATGGCTGCCGAGGATAAAGATGTTTCCGTCGGGCCGGGTTCGCCGCAGTTCCTTGCAAACCGACTCCATGACATCGTCATCAAGATCGGTGACCCGCATGCAGTGGCCAGGGCCACGATCACCCAGGATCGCTTCGATACGAGGGCACAGCAGACCAGCGACCGACGCGTTCAATTTGTCCTGGGAAAGCTTGGTGAACGCGTTACTCATGCGTGCCTCCCGTTCTTATCAGTTCCGTCATTTCTCTCAATGGCATAGCGGGGCGATACCTTCTGCGTCACGTAGGCATCCGACAGGTCCTCGTAGAAACCGATTTCACGCAGGCGGCGCTTGAAGGCTTCAAGGTTGAGGCGCAGAGCGCGTCTGTCCAGGATGCTGCTGTTGGCTTGGCTTCCTTCCGGCAGCCGGTCGATGTGAAGGCCGTAGCGGTTTCTCAAGAAGGCCAGCAATTCCTCGATGCGAACCTCGCGGGTCACAAAACGCCCGCCGTCCTGGGTGAGCACGGCCACCTGGAGGAGCACTTCGAGCAGCTTGCTTCCCAGCACAAATCGCCGAGGACTTCCCTTGGTCCGGGGTTGGGCCAGCAGGCCGTTCTCTTTGTTCTTCAGCAGCAGAGAGTCCAGACACTCAGTGATGTACTGGCGGTGGTACTTACCGCGATACGCCATCAGGATTTCGATAAAGGATTCGAACTCGCCCAGGCCCATGCCAGTGACTTCCCGGATCTCCGGATCAACGTCCTCGTTCCCGGAGGTCGATTCCTCGATCAGGCTCGCCAGGCGGAATTTGAAGTAGGCTTGGCGCTCGGCGTCGTGCTCGGGCTTCAGCAGGGATACCAGATCGCCAACGGTGAACACGCCGCCCCCAGGGGTAGCCAGCTTGCCCGTTTTTTTGCTCAGGTATTCCGCCATCTCATCGAGCTTCTTGACGACGAAATTGGCTTGCACGAAGGCCGGTATCTGGCGATAGAGCCGGTCAGTGGATTTGCGAGCCAACTCGGCCATGTGCGGATTGTTGACGTCGCCCATGTCCACGACCAGCGCCACGCGGTAAGGGCAGCCTTCCAGCGCATTGTCGAGGCCCGGGTTGATCGGGCATTCCTTGGCGGTACAGAGATCGTTGCCGGAGCGCTGCTTCACCAGCTTGGGCAGCATCTGCAGCAGCTTGAGGTGGTAAAGCGCCAGATGGAATGCCATCAGGGTTTTGAGGTAATCCACCAGCACCGAACGCGGAATATAGGGCTCATAGGCCAGTAGCCGCAGAATGTCGTCGGCCATAATATCGGCCTGGCCGATACACAGCTGCTGGAAGCGCGAGGGCTCCTTGGAGTCCTTCATGTCCTGGGTAACCTGATGATCCAGACGCAGGATGGCCTGCGTTTCCACGTCCACGGATGCGTTGGGATCGTAGCGGTCCGTCACCAGGTCGATGCCCGGGAAGAAAAAGCGCTTCAAGGCATCCCGCGCCGCTTGGCCCTTGCCTTTGCGGGCATAGAAAAGCATCCAGTAGATCTGCTCGGCCGCGCCGTAGTCACGGGTGTGCTTGGCGTTGCGGAACTTGTAGGTATTGCCATGCAGCGGTCTCGGTGCGGCCACGGCCTGATTGGCTTTGCCCCGATTAACCACATCCATCAGATCGGTTTCGATCCAGCGGTGTACCACCTGCGGAAAGCGATCAAAGCCCGCAAACCATTCGGGATGCTCAAGGAAGTCCTCCATGAACTCTTCAACGGTCAGGTCGCCGCCACGAGGCGGGCGTCGGCTGGCATAACCGTCGTATTTCAGCCGGGGAAAGAGCATGGTCAGCACACGGTCCATCTCGATGTGCTTGAAATCGACGTAGGTGGTCTTGGGAGTCCGGAACTCCTTGTCTCTGCCTTTGATGCTCATGCTTCAGCCCTCCTGCTTACCTTTCCCAGATGCAGGATGCCTTTGTCGTCGCGCCGGATCTGGAAGAATTCGAAGCCGCTTTCAGTGAGGAGCACCTCCTGATAGGGAGCGGCGGATAGTACATTCTTGAACACCGCCAGACTCAGGTAGAAACCTTCCTGCTCCTCGATGCTGGGACGGTAGCCGTTGTTGAGCCGCATCAGCATTTCATAGATGTCGAGATTGATGCGCAGGCTGGCCTTGTGCCCGTCGCCGGAGTCGTAAAGCAGCACCAGCGCCTGAGACAGGCACTCGAGGAAAGGATGAGCCGCCGTCTCCTGCTCGGTGCGGAGCGTAAAATGGTCGCCGTCAAAGAGTCGGTAACTGCGGATGGTGCCCTTATCCACCTGGCGAACACGCAGCGCCAACTGGTTGCCCAGCCGCGCCGGATCGCTCAAGCCTTCGCCCCGGTTGACGGCCCGGAGAACGGTGGTTACCTCACCCTGGCTCTTCGCTCCAGGTTCCTCGATGGCGTTTAAGAAGGGATCTATATGCCCGTATGGAAGCATCTTTTCCCACGGACGATTTTCCTGACTATCGCGGCATTCAAAGAAATGGCGACGGCGCATGTGCGAGAGGTAATTCCGATGCTTGGCGATCAATCGGGCACGGTTCTTCGACGAATAATCGCGAGGCAGATTGCGGAACAGCGTCTCCACCAGTTCATTGTCATACCCGGCCCGCTCCGCGAACGAAAAGCGGCTCATGGCCTTGGTCTTGGGATTGAGGAAGCCAAGCTCGCGGTCCAGATCGGGGTTGCTGACTTCGGCAACGTCGATCTCGCGCAGCAAGGCAATCAGCCGGTCATTGGAGCCTTCCGCCCCGCCAAGCCACGAGTTGAAATAGAAACCGTCAAGGATGCGATTCTGGGTCTCTTCACCGCCGTTCTGATAGAGCTGGTGAATGCCGTCGCAGTCCTGGGTGCCCACCAGCATGAAGGCCAGCGCCGAACGCAGGTCACGCATGGTGATGTGCAGTCGCCCGCGCAGGTGGGTAATGGTGTAGAGCATCTTCAGGCGCTCGATCACCTTGGGTCCGGCGACCGGGTCCTGGAAGGTCCGGGCGTTATGGTAGGCAAAACACTTGCCCTTGAGGTCACACTTCTCGCAGGCCTGCCAGTATTCCTGCTGCGTCATGCGGGCGACCAGCCGCTCCAGAATCGAAGGCTGACCTTCCTCGGGTTCGGCGACCACCGAGCGCAGGTTGAGGTTGATGACCGCGATGCCGCCCTCCGGAGCAGCCCCGGCCAAACCCTGCTGGATCTGCTTGGCGAGCAGCGGGAACTCCTCTTCATGCTCCAGGAAGAAATCGACCAGCCGCCCCTCGTTGATCGCGATCAGGCGGGTCTGATTCTCGGGCCAGCCGGAGGCGTCCTTGCCAGAGAAGGGAGCAAA
>Ga0302253_1001207_pt1 | contig 16545 bp, 20 predicted proteins | sample AAG_RA_Trp_MG_FD_193537 | JGI IMG/M metagenome (GOLD analysis project Ga0302253, IMG submission 193537) | Enriched activated sludge microbial communities from anaerobic digester in WTTP, New Holstein, Wisconsin, United States - AAG_RA_Trp | ecosystem: Engineered > Bioreactor > Anaerobic >...
CCGGCAGGAGAACCTGCAGCGGGAATGTTGAATTCCTTGTTGAGTTCATTGACCACGCTGCGCTCCGCCTCGGACGGCTGGACGCCGAATTCATCAACGAGCCGTTTGAGCTTGCCCTCGATCTTCTTCACATCGACCGCCTGGCCGCTCTTCTGATACTTTCGGGAGATTCTGTCTGCTGCTTCGGAATAATCCATTTCATACATCTCCAGTTAATCGTGCGGTTTTACCCGGTCTATATAGTGCAACCATGTGTAGTGAAAGTGTCGGAATGTTCTTCCGGCCGGCATGATGGTGAGGTTTATGTGAACCGGCGTCAACCTGAGGATACATGACTGACATTACCGCAGACAGCACCATCTATGATCTCCTCAAGGCTAAGCCCGAGGCAACCGAAGCACTCTTCAAGTTCGGCATGGGCTGCGTTGGCTGCGCCATCGCCCGCGGCGAGACCATCCGCCAGGCCGCCGAGGCCCACGGCATCCCTCTCCCCGAGCTTCTCAAGGCGCTCGGTATAAAGGAAAACTAACATACTTTTTTGGTCTCGTTCGGGAATGGAAGGCTGTCGTATTCCCGGTCCAGGGTACCCGGCTCACCGTCATTTCCCGAATCAGTCGTAACGTAATATTCAGTTCATGAAAATATCACAAACGCTATATATCGCATTCACTGAGTCCTTTTTCATGGACGATTCCCGAAAAAATCTTCTCTTAATCCTCTGTCTTCTCGCTGGTGTCCTCATCTGCGCCGCATGTACGCAGAAAGAGGGGCCTTCTCCCTTCACCCAGCCGGGTCAGTCTCCCGGCGTCACGGTATCGCCCGGCCAGCCGGGTCCCGCTGCGACCATGGGCACCTGCCTGCCCCCGCAGGTCTGGTGCAATGGCCGGTGTGCCGATCTCTCGGCCGAACGGGAGAACTGCGGGGCCTGCGGGGCGCTCTGCCCGGAGGGGAAGATCTGCCGGAATACACAATGCATCTCCGGTGACGCTGAAAATCCCGGTAGTCCGGTAATACCCGGTGGAACTGGAAATCCCGGCAGTCCCGGGACGGGAGGCACAACGCCCGCAGTTACCGGCACCACGGGCACGACATCCTGTTCGTCCGGCCAGACCAACTGTTACGGTTCCTGTGTTGACCTCCAGTCGGATACAACCCACTGCGGCTCCTGCAACACAAAATGTCCGTCGGGCAAGGTCTGTTCGGCCGGCACCTGCTCGGTCAGCTGCAGCGCCGGTCTGGATAACTGTGGCGGCTCGTGCACCAATACCCAGACCAGCGCCCAGCACTGCGGCAAGTGCAACAGCCCGTGCCCGTCCGGTCAGAGCTGCCAGAAGGGGAAGTGCGGACTGTATGCCTCTGTCATGACACTGGACGCGAAACAGATGTGTACAAGTTCGGGGAAATTGTGGTGCAGCGGCGCGTGTGTTGCCCAGGACACCTTTAACTGCGGGTCGTGCGGCAACAAGTGTTCATCCGGTCAGAGCTGCCAGAACGGAAAGTGCGGATTGTATGCCTCTGTCATGACACTGGACCCGAAACAGATGTGTACAAGCTCGGGGAAATCATGGTGCATCGGATCCTGTGCTGACCTGAAGACCGATGCCTCCAACTGCGGATCATGCGGTGTGAAATGCAGCTCGGGAGAAACCTGCTCTCAGGGTAAATGCCTCTCGTGGACAGGAACATGGAAGCAAAGCTCCCAGGATCCGTGGTCGATCACTCTCACTCAAACCGGGACATCGGTAACAGGATTTTTTGGAGTTCCCGCACATAAAACCTCATTTACGGGAACAACAACCGGCAACCCCCCAGTAGCACACGGTTCATATAATGAGGTGAAACAGGGAAGTCTGATAGATACGGGCATGTTTGAATTTACCATGACCGCTGACGGGAAACAATTCAGTTATTGGATAAAAGAATCCACCGGGGCAATAATCACCGCGAATTATTACCGGCAATAGATACGGCCGGTTCAGGTCCGGGGGATTCCTTTTTTCCCTTTCTTTTCGGCTCTCTTCAGTTCCCCAAGCGACGCCCCGGGGTACTTCTTCAGGTATGCCGCAATCGCAGGTTTGTGAACGAGCCTGCAACGGGCGCAGTTCCAGACCCGGCTGCCGTTCGAGCCCTTTGTCCACTGGCCGAGGTTCTCATCTTTGCAGGGATAGAACGGGCAATAGCAGAAGTCGCAGGACTGCCCTTTGAAATGGCAGGGATAGTACGGGCACTTCACCGGCGACCACTCGATCCAGTGCTCTCCCTTGATCCGGCTGAAGATGAAGAACGCCGGCCGGCTGGCATCGATACCCGTATCGTTCCGGGTCAGTGCTGCCGGTATTCCGTGCAGTACTGCTTCGCGGACCCGTTTTCCTGCATCGCTCAAGCGCCCCGCGGAATCGTGCTGCTCCTCCCCTTCGCATGCGGCAATGACCGTATCGGCCGGTGTGCCGGTCATCGGGAGGCCGAGTTTTGACAGGGCTTCGGCCTTTGCCTCGGCTGCCACCATGATAGTCTCGAGCAGTGCCCCGTCGCTCATGCCCTCACTGCTGGTCACGATGATGCTTACGCTCCCGGCCCTGCCGGGCTCCTCGCGCCGGATCCCGGCCGTGACAAAGACCGTGATAAAATCATACTGGAGAACGCAGGCCTGTCCCGCGGGGACGATGGTGAGCAGGCCGAAGAAATCGCTGCCGACACCGGCAGCGGCCGCCGCTGCATCCAGTTCTTTTCCTGCATCAAAGGCATCGCTGTCCGGCCGGAGCGTATGGTTCAGAATTGTTCCGACCGAGCGTATGCCGCCATTGACACCGGTGCTTGCAGCGCGGAACGACCCGCGGATGAAAAGAGTATCGGAGTCTGTATAATATCTCATGCAACCGAGTAGCGCATGCGATCCTTGAGTTCCTGCTGTTTGCCGGCATTCCAGCCGGAAACGTCCTGCAGGTACCCCGTCACGCGGCTGACCTGCACGACATCGTGCGAGCCGCACTCGGGGCAGACTGCTGCGCCGCAGAGCGGGCAGTACTCGATTCCCGAGATGATCTCGTGGTTGCAGTGGCAGTGGTCGAGCGGGCACATGACCTCAAGGTGCGTCTCGCCGCAGTTCGGACAGGGTTTCTCATCAACAATCAGGTGACATGTATGGCACTTGTACTTGCGCTCGTTCTCCGGAATATCATCCAGAGTTTTGTATTTATCTGCTATTTTCTTTTGATCCGCTGTCCAATCCATACTATAACATTGCACAGGTCATTAATAAATATTTAGAACCAGCAGGTTCGATGGACTGCGATTTCATGGACAATAAAACGCGCATATGCGGATCTGGTCGCAATAAGCCCTCCATTTAAATACATCCCGTGTATCGGGGAGAATTCCCGGCCCGGATCGGCGGGAAGCGCCTGAAACTGCCGTTCTGAAAATCCGTTCCGTACCGGCTCCCGTTTCCGGAACGCTGACGTGATAATCCCCGGATGCCCGGTCACCGGATTCCCGGGATTACCGGCCGCGGATCCCGGCAAACGATTCCGCGGCTGCTTTCGGGTCTTCTGCATCGTAGATCGCGCGGCCGACAATAATCCCGTCCACGATCTTCGCCACAGCCGCCGCGTCCCCGCCCTGAGCGCCGACACCGGGCGAGAGGATCTTCCGGCTGCCGACAATCTTCCGCAGCGCTTTCACCCGTTCGGGCCGGGTTGCCGGCGCGATGATCCCGTCGGCACCGCACGCCATCGCGAGTTCCGCAATCCTCTCTGCGGTCCCGCCATGGAAGAACGCGGTCGCCCCTGGATGGCTCATCTCAGCGACCACAAAGCAGGAGCCGCCGTAATCGGCGGCTACGTCCACGCAGGCCTGCACGGCATCCTGCCCGGTAAACCCGTGGCAGATGATGGACGAGAATCCCGCGTCAAAGACCTGCTCCGCGATCAGCCGGTTCGTGTTCGGGATGTCGGCGACCTTGAAATCCGCGATGAGCGGGAGGTCGAATTCTTCGAATTCCCCGGCAAAGGAAAGGCCGCTGGAGAGGATCAGCGGGTAGCCGAACTTGATGGCGTCGAGATGCGGGGCGCAGGCCTTTGCGATCTTCTTTGCCTGCCGCTTTTCGGTCACGTCAAGGGCAAGGATCAGCTCAGTCATGATGGAGCCGCTCCGTCACTGCAGCAGCCAGCAGGGGCAGGGTGATCGTGGCGTCACCGTACACCGTGACTGCCTGCGCGTCCTCCGTAATCTTCCCCCACGACCGGGCCTCGTCCAGCGTTGCGCCCGAGAGCCCGCCAAGGTCCGGGCGGTCGCCGGTCAGCTGGATCGCGTACGTGAACCCGTTCGGGGTCATCAGCATGCTCTGGAGGATGAAGTTCTTGGGAACCCCGCCGCCCACGAGCATGGCGCCGGCCTTCTTTGCCGTGAAGCAGCGGTCCATCAGCGCCGGCATGTCGGCGAACGCGTCGACCGTGACCTTGTTCGTCTGGGAGAAGAGCCAGTACTGGAGGCCGATCATCGAGTCCTGCACCGCGGGATTGTATACAGGGATCTTTTTGCGTGCGGCCGTGTGGAGGATACCGGACTTCGTGTTCCTGCCGATGTGTTCGAGCAGGCCCGAGATCGAGATGGTGGAACCCGGTTCGAGCTGGCCGAACACTCCCTGCATGAACTCCTCGAAGTGCTCGAAGGCTTCGTTGGGGAGGTAGACATCGTAGATCCGGTTGATCTCGTCGTGCCGGAGCTCGATGTCATCGCAGAACGCGGTGCCGTGGAAGTGTCTGCACCCGATCGCCTCAATGATGTCGTGCGTCAGGTTCGCGCCGGTCGAGACGAGGATGTCGATATGACCGGCATGAATCAGGTCGGAGACGATCCCGCCCATGCCGGCCGGGACCATTGCACCGGCAAGACCGAAGAACTTCGTGGCTTCCTGGTCGCGGAGCATCTGTTCCCAGATATCCGCGGCCCGGGCGAGCGACCCGCCGTTGTAGGCCCCGGCTTTTCCCATTGCTTCGACAAGTTCGTTTACCGTCATCTCCGGCTTCACGTGGAGCTGGGTGACCGGCATCTCGCACGGTTGTGTCATGGTTTCCCCGCAAATGTTGGGAGGATATTGGTTTTTCTGCAAGATAACTGTGTTTCAGGAACAGAAGTCGCATGCCCGCCAGTCTTCCTGAACGAGCGGCTCATGGCCCGGGCTGGCGCAAGGGGGGCGATCGTTTATTGACGAGAGATTTCTTTAGTGCAAAATGTCAGAAATCAGTAACCGGTTAAAAATGAGAGGCGGATGTGAGGCAATTTTTACTCTGACATCCCTGCCTTAACAGGCCGCTCCTTTCTGGTTACGACAGCATCTGGGCCGGGACCGTTCAGGTTTTTTCGCTTCTGCGGTTGTCCCCGGGAGTGAGGATCGCCTGGAATTCCGGCGCGTCCCGGACCGGATTGAAATCCGCCTCAGCATCGAAATCCCCCCGGGGCTTCCCGTTGCGAAGCGATTTCTCTGCGAACAGGACAGCATCTTCAAGGCTTCCGGCCCGGGATGCGAGGCATGCAGCGTTGAACCAGAAGTTGGCGCTGTCTGTCTGCAGGGTCCGCAAGCGCGGGGCCAGCGCCGTGTATGCCTCCATAATACGCCCGGTGCTGATGGCCGCGGCCACGGCAAGCTGGAGAACATTATCGTTCTCAGCCTCATCCCACCCGAACGATTCCCTGAACCGGCACCAGTCCTGCCACGCATCCTCAGGCCGGCCGAGCTGGAAGTCGGTGCTCAGCAGGATTGTGAGCATCCGGTTGTGGCTGCCGAACCGCTCCAGGCACCGGCGCGCCCATTCCACACTCTTTTTAAGATCCTTCGTTTGTCTGCCGGCGTCGATCAGCACGAGATAAAAGAACGGGTCGTACGTATTTGCCACCCACTCTTCGCAGCTTGCAAAAATTCCCTCAAAATCCTTTTTCTTCAGGAGGGCAGTGGCCTGCTCCCGGTACTGGCGCGGGGAGATCAGGTTGTGTTTTTTTAAGAACGCTTCCATGTCACAGCCGTTCAGGGTCGCTGCGTACAGGGGGAGCTTCGGCTTTTCGTTTCCCGGTGCCGGTTGCAGATCGCGAAGGGCCTTTCGGTTCGCCAGCAGATACCGCTCCGCCGTCCCTTCGATGATCCCGTCCTCGTCAAAAAGGCCGGCCGGAGCCGGGATGCCAGCTGCACCGGAGTACACGAACTCGTGGAACGGCATGACGTAGTGGAACCGGTCCGGTGCGGCATGGAGTTCGCAGAAGCCATAATCACCGACCGCGTACGCTTCAGCGGACCCGTAGAAAAGCACGGATGCGTTGCTCTTGATGATGACCTTCGCAACAGTTCTTCCCTGCATAATAAGCGTGCTTCCCGTTTTGTACACGCTGCTTGGGGCGTTGATCTCATCGCTGGTATTTGTTACGAGAATCCCGGTCCCGATATCTGCATCGCCCCCGACACAGGTATAACCCTGCTTCATCAGGAACAGGTTTTCCGCGGTCAGGTTCCCCGTTACGTGTATGAATGCCGGCCCGTGCGCCTTCATCATCCGGATGCTGCCGTTCACGACCAGGTCCCCCGGGACCACCACGCAGAAATTCCGGGTGTTATCGATCGTCAGGTCACCGGGGAAGTGGACACCATGGTTTTTATCCGGTTCGTACAACCGGATTTCGAGCTGGTCCCCGAGGCTCTGGAATGCAGGCCCGAACGTATAGGGATAAGCGGGCTTGAACCGTTCAAAATATTCCTTGTACGAGATGAGGGAGTATGCGGGCTGAACGCCGTCCGGTCCGGCGCTCTCTCGTGAAGGGGCGGTCATCGTATCATTCCCGGCCGGGTCCCGGCATGGAAGGTCCGGAAAATTCGCGTTCGGTTCATAGAACGATTTGAATCCGGGATGATAAAAACAAGGCACCTGCTTTACAGGCCGGACAAAAATCACCAGGGGATTTTTCCGGAGGTGAATGGCCTTGCCCCATGGAATTCAGGCTCCGGACAACCTGCCGTTGTCCTGCTCATGAGAGACAACCCGCATTCCGGGGAAACCACGACAAAGATATCGGCAAAGGGATCAATGATTATGTCAATGCAGGCACCTGCTGAATCCGGTACCGGTTCATCCCGGGATCCGGCCGGGGAGAAGAATGTCCTCCTGTCATCCCTTGAGTCTGCCCGCGATCTCCTCGCCCGCCGCCTTGTCCGGGAATACCACACGGTGGGCGACCCCGACCTGAATTATCTCACGGTCTCGTCCATCCTCCAGATCCTATTTCTCCGGGCCGGGGAGGAATGCGGTTTCGCTGAACCGGGAACGCTCGCCGCCCTCGCGGCATCCGACGGGATCCCAAAGCGGATGGCCCGGGCCTGCTCGGATGCCGGGCTCGACCCGGACCGGTTCTTTGAGAAGGGGCCGGAAGGTTCCCGGACCCTGCCCGTCATTCCCGACACTCCCCTCCGGGAGATCATCAGCAGCATCGACCGCCCGGATTTTCCCGCTCCTGTATCCCGGATTCCCCCCGGGGACTGTGCTGCCGTTCTCGAATACTTTCTCGGGATGCGGGTCATGGCGGGCGAGGGCTCCCGCGTGCAGCGCGCCCCGAAATCCGCGATGCTCTATACCGGATCGGTGGACATCCCCGCCCGGCGGGTTGTCGATGATATCGCACAACGGATTGCGGATATGCCACGCAGCCGGACCGCGCCCGGTGATGACCCGGCGATCCGGGTTCTCGATCCGGCCTGCGGCGCCGGGCTCTTCCTGCTCGCAGCATACCGGCACCTTCTCCGGAAAAAAACCCGGTCACCGGATCGTCCGGCACAGCCACCGGATATCCCGGTGGATCCGGCGGGCCTGGGGATCTGCGGGACTGACATCGATCCCGAATCCGTGAGCGCGGCCCGGTTTGTCCTGCTGCTCGCGTTCATTGAAGAATGCACGAATGCCGGTGCCGGAATCCTTCCGGCCGGACGGATCCGGGATGCCTGCGGAGGCCTGGCAACAGCCATCCGGTGCGGCAATGCCCTGATCGCCCCCGACTATTTCCGGGGAAAACCGGTCTTCCCGTTCAACGCGGCGGAGCGCCGGAAGGTCAACGCGTTCGACTGGGAAGCGGCGTTCCCCGAAATCACCGGCCGGGGCGGGTTCGATGCGGTGATCGGCTCGCCGCCGCCGTACCGGCCGTTTGCCGTACCGGCCCGCGAGGAGTACTTCCAGACCCATTACGACACGTATGCGCCCTCGGCCGGCCTGTACGGCTACTTCATCGAGCGGGGGCTTGCACTCATCAGGCCCGGCGGGAGCATGACAGTCCTGGTCCCCGGGACATTCCTGCGGTCCCGCGCTGCCCGGCCGCTCCGGCGCCTCCTCCTCACCCGCCGGATCGAGGCCATCGTCAATACCGGAACGGGCCGGCTCCTGCCGGAAGGCGATGCGGACGTGTATCTCCTCTCGCTCCGGAACGAGCCGCCCGTACAGCACGGTATCATGGTACAGGAGATGGACAGGAAGGGACACGCCCGGGACCATGGCGGGATCGGCAGGACATTTACTCTCGACCAGCGATCGCTTGATGACGGGGGCTGGGTCCTCCAGGATACCCGGACAGCGGCGATCCTGGAAAAGATCCGGGCGGCGGGAACGCCGCTCGGCCAGTACGTGATGGGGGAGATCGCGGCCGGTACCGTCCCGGTCAGGAACAACCCGCTGGTGATCGATACGGCTGCCAGGAACCGGCTGACAAAGCATGCCTGGTGGTGCCGGCGTTTTATCCGGCCGCTCCTGCGGCCGGCAGATATCCGGCGCAACCGGCCGGTGAAACCGGAACGGTTCGTGGTCCGGGTGCCGGACAAAAGAAGCGTCAGGAAATGCCGTGCGCTGGCGCAGTTCCTGGAAGAGAAAGTGCAGGAACAACAGCGGCAACGGGATGAACCGGGAAGCGGAGAGCTGATCCCGATCGCCGATCTCTCCGGCAACTTCCCGGGGCCGGAGGAGAACCGGCCGAAAATTATTTTCTCCGAATTCCAGCGGGACCCGGCATTCTTTTTCGATCCGGAGGGCAGCTTTGCGATCGCTTCCCCGCTCATGGTGATCTCCCGGAACGATCCGTTCCTTGCCGGGATCCTGAACTCGTCGCTCGGGTGGTTCGTCCTGACGCACACGTGCCCGCTCACGGATCGCGGTTATCACACAAGCCCGGCAGCGGTCGGAAAATTCCCGGTCTTTGTCCCCGATTTCGACAAGCTCGCGGACAAAACCCGGCACGACAAGCTCGTCTCGCTCCTCACGCACATCCATGAACTCAACCGGTATTTCCCGCAGGCCCGAACGGATCAGGAGCGCCGGCTCGTGGAACAGGAGATCGATGCAACGGACGTCCGGATCGATGCACTGGTGTACGGGATCTACGGGCTGACGCCGGAGGAGATTGCGGCAATTGAGGAGAAAACAGGGTAATCTCCCTCGTCTCTACGACGGCCAAGAGGTCAGCAGACCTGGAGGACCAGAAGAATCTGAAGGATTCTCCGACGTGAAAAACCGACCCCCCTGAATAACGGTCATATCCTGCCCCGGAGACAGGAAAGATCAGGCCTTGGACTGAAGGAGCGGGGGCCGGAAAGGGGGTGTTGCAGGGCCGCCAATTTAACAGGTCCAAATCCGATATAATCGGGTTTTTCTGGAAAATAAGTCTTTTAAAGAGAAATAATTTTTACGGTTGACACCCGGCCCCCCAGGTCGGATCCGGCCTTTGTCCTTTTGGCAAACGGAGCCCGTACAGGGCTTATTTGAGATCATCTTTTTTCCCGGACGACCATTATCAACGGAAATGCTGGTTCTTACGACGGAGAAATCCGACCCCCTTCCAAAACCGTCATATCTGCTTCCCGGCCAGGGTAAGGAGGGTCTTGGACTGAAGGAGCGGGGGTCAGAAGGGGGGTGTTAGCGGGCCGCTATTTTAACAGGTCAAAAACTGTTTAAAACGCTTTTTTCGGGAAAATCTGCCATTAAACGAGAAAAAAATCCGGCGGTTGACACCCGGCTCCCCTGGTCCGATCCGGCCTTTGTCCTTTTGGCAAACGGAGCCCGTACAGGGCTTATTTCCGAGACTCTTTTTCAGGATCCCCTGAGGGAGCGGATGGCAGGGGCACCGGCTCGAAAGGATAGACCGGCTTGTCCCGGTCGATCATCGTAATCTCGATAAAATCTGCTCCAAAAAGCCGGAAGCGGTGGAACTCCCGGCTCCAGCTGTACCGAACCCAGACTTCGCGGGGGAGGTACGGGGGTAACGGAAGTTTCTGGAGAATCTCGAAAGCGTTCCGGAAAAAATCCCGGTGGAGATCGTATACGCCCGGCGCGTTGCGGCACGTTTCAACGCGAAGCGCAATCATATCATTGCCCCGGAACGCGAATGCATCGAACGGGATATCAGGCTCCGGGTTCGGCACCCAGATGTATCCCTGGCGCCCCGCGAATTTTTTTGCGTCGCCCAGCGCGACAATCGGTTTGCGTCCTTTCGCCATGATTTCCTCTCGACCGGCAGGAAAAATTCTGTCGGAAATATTTCTCTAAAAGAATGTGCCGGAAGATGATAGGCTTGTTGGTCCGAGAGGTTCGAAGAACCTCGAGGAGGAGAAGAATTGCGCAGCCGGTCGCCAAAAAAAAGAAATCGCCGGGGTTACCGGAGCCCGATCATGTACCCGTACCGGGAATACACTTCCTTCACGAGATCGCCGGCCTTCGGGTTGCCCCAGTCATGCATCCATTCCGAGACCAGCGACTCGACCGTGATCGGGATGACACCGGCCTGCAGCATCCGCTTGATTCCGAAGCGGTGGGCCGCGACCGTTGAATCGCCCGCGGCGTCCATCAGGCCGTATACCTCGTAACCGTCACGGAGCGCGTGCAGGGCCGTGTAGCAGAAGCACATGCTCGTCCAGAGCCCGGAGACAACGATCTTTTTCCGGCCGGTCTTTTTCAGTGCCCCGTACGTCTTCTCGTCCTCGAAGGCATCGAAGCTTGGCACCGCCCGGGCGTACACCTCCCCCTGGAGGAAAAGTTTCGTCACATCCTCGATGAAGTTCCCGTTGTTCTTCGGGTTGATGGCCGAAAGCACGACCGGCACGCCCAAAATCGAGGCGGCCTTCGCAGAGCAGTACGCGGCGTTCCGGATGATCGTCTTGTCACCCGAGCCGACACCGGAGAACATCGTGGGCTGGTAGTCCACGAGCACCAGCGCGCTGTTTTTGTCGGTGAGCAGTTCCAGTTTTGGATTTTTTGGATTTTGCATGTTTTCCTCCCTTATTCTGGTGTTCACCCGGGGCCGGAATCCATGAGTCCATTCCGCAGGGACTCCACCCCGGTTATTCAGTCACCGCGATAATCTGCGCGGGACAGAGGTCCGCAGCCTCCTTCACGCAGTCTTCCATTTCATCCGGAACGGATCCCTCTGCCTTTGATCCGTCAAGCCGGAATTTCCCGATGATGCGGCTGAAGTGATCGTCCGGGTCCTCCTCGAAGAACTTTGGGCAGGTGTCCCAGCAGGTCCCGCAGCTCGTGCAGTTCGGCCGGTCTATACTGGCTTTCATGAATGTTCACCGGTCGTCACGGCCTCCGGTGGATTATACCGGAACTGGTAGATGATCTGCCGCATGTCGCGGATGTTCATCTTCTCGATGATCATCTTGTTCTCCTTGAGCTTCCGCAGGGCGTACCGGACGGTTCTCGGATTGCAGTGGGTTTTTCTCACGATGTCTCCGTGGGTCATCGCGCCTTCCTTCCCGAGCGCTTTGAGCACGGTCTTTGATGATGGCGGTAATCGGTTCACCTTTTTTCCTCCGTCTGGTTTTTCAGCTGCAGCCTGTGCCACAGCCTTCCTCTGTCCTCTGGCTCGCCGCAGTCCTGTCCACAAGGATCTGTGCGAGCGCTTTTTTCACGAAATCGTCGGTTGTCTCCATCGGTCCCCACGATTCGACACTATAGGCATCGGAGATGAACGGGTCCCGGAGGACAAGCACGTTGCCTTCTTCGTTCGGGCCCGATACTGTCAGGAATTCAGCATCGATTGCCTTCGCCAGATCGCCTGCCGGCGCACTGCCGCCGTGCTTTCCTGCGGACGCAAGGTTCTCCCAGAACAGGGTGTGGAGTCTGAACCCCCCGATGTGGAACGACAGTTCCTTCAGGGCCGCCTTCATATCGAGGTCGGCAGTATCCTTCCTTGCCTCGTCCGGTTTTTCAAAGAGCGCATTTGCACTGTTGACATAAGCCTGGTGATGTTTCTGGTGGTGGATTTTGAGCTGCTTTTCCGAGATATAGGGTGCCAGGGCTGCGTAATCGTGCGGCAGTTTCGGGAGTGAATATATCCTGCTTTCTTCCATGGTTCGCTCCTGTAGGGAACTGCCGGTCCCGGCCCGCTCCCCGCCTGCATGGGAATGGACAATATGATGGTATAGGCTCTTTGTCAAAACCCGGATTATGAAACAAAATTTGAAACTATGGCAGGAGAAAAGGGGTACAGGATTCCTGTTTGGCAGGTGGACGGTTTTGTCAACCCGGCCGGTATTTTTTATGACCCTGCCTTACTTGCGTCACGGGTGATGTTCCCTGTCGTGTTTTTAGCCGGTGACAACGCGATCATCCGGACATATTCGTTCTCATCGCGGGATGCTGTTTTGAGATACCCAAGGCTCTTCTCATCACCGATCGCAGCAAGGGCAAGGGCCGCACCCATCCTTACTCTCCAGTCTTTATCCTTCAGGGTATCCCCGAGACGGTCAGCGGAACCCGGGTCCGCAATCTTTGTCAGCGCAGCGATCGCGTGCCTCCGCACATCCGTATTCCTGTCCCGCAGGAGGAGCAGCAGCTCTGCAGTTGCCCCGTGCGCACGGAGTGCCCCGAGTGCATCGGCCGCACGCACCCGCACCGACCAGTCGCCGTCCCGGAGCGTTTGTATCAGTTTTTTTGTTGCCCGCACATCACCGATCCGGCCAAGTGCCCAGGCAGCTCTCAGGCGCACGACGCTGTCCAGGTCATCGAGTGCAGCAATGAGAGGTTCTACTGCCGGTTTCCCGATCCGTGCCAGCGCAATGGCGGCTGCCCAGCGGATATCCTTATTCCGGTGGGATAATTCTTTAACCAGTTCCTGAATCCTGTTTTCCGCATTCTCCATTGTCACAACCTTCCTGTTATGTAAAATGAGAGTTATAGTCTCCAGACCCGGCTACTCGCGGGATTCGAAGTATTTCAGTGCTGAGGGGACGTGCTTCTCCACTTCCTCAAAGAAATACCTGACCTGTTTTTTATCTGAATCTGCTATCGAACCGTTGAGTGTCATGATGAGCCAGTTTGGCAGGTCCGGGTTCTTGTCCAGAACATTCATGATCACAACCACTGACTCATCCACATCAACCTTTTTTTTCCATCGGTAGGGCATAATTCACTTCCGTTTGTACTTCATCATCCTGTTCTTCCGCTGTATTGTACACGGACCGGTCATCCGGTGCATGCAGAGCCATCAGTCAACAGCGATCTTTCCCCGGGTCTCCTTTGTTGCCTTTTTCAGGTGTACTTCCAGGACGCCGTTTTTGAATGTGGAAGAAGACCCGTCTTCAGTCACCGGTTTCGGGAGAGGGATGACCCGTGTCATCGACCCGAAGGTACGCTCGCGCATGTAGTAGCCCTCCTTCTCCTCTTTCTTCTCCTCCCTGCGTTCGCAGGAGATCTCCAGCGCCTGCGGGTTGATCAGGTCGAGCGAGATATCCTTTTTTGTAACGCCGGGGATCATGTCGGCGGTGACAACAATCTCGTTCTCTTTATCGGCCACGTCCACATGCAGGGGTGCCCGTGCTGCGGGCAGCATCTTTGCCGCGGCATCGCCGGTAGCGGGTAACAAGGCAACCGGACTCGTCTCGTACATCTGACGGGTCAGTGATTCCATGTAGTTTCTCATGTCTTCCAGTTCGTCAAAGAGCGATCGGTAATACCATCGTACCATACTCTGCCTCCCGGCCCCGCCAGGGCCGAGATCTCCCGGCCGCCCGGTTTTCAGCAGGATACCGGGAGGAACCGGACCTGACAGGGCCTTATGGCCCGGATCTTCCGGGCCGGTGATGTGACAAGGGGCTGTTGTGCCGATGAAGGTTGTGGAGAACAAAAGCTCCTTATCCGGACGTGAGATGCACCTTCAGTAAAATCAACATATGGCAGGAGAGCAATTTTTGAAACATATACTGAGACAAATTCCTGGCCCGCTCTCGTTCATTGCATATTTTAAGGCAATATCTGAGGTATGGTTACTGCGCCGGATGCCCCCCACTCACCGGAATTCATCTCTGCCTGTACCGGGGTCATTTTTTTCCATGAACATCTTCAGTGCCACCGCGATATTATGTTCTGGATCGGGCGATGCGTGAAGAACGGTGAGCACCCCGCTGCGGTTATAGTCCTGCAGGTCCCGGAAATACCCGGTGCACCGTTCAAGCTCACGGTGGTACCGGACAAGAAAATCTTCCCATTTCAAGATGCCGGATAAATAGCGCGAGTACAGTTCAGGACCGGGTGCAAGATCCCGGAACCAGATATCCGGGATCCTTTTTTCATTGGGGGCCTGTCCGGGCCAGACCGGCTCCACGAAAACCCGGAACCCGTCGTCATCCGATGGTTCTGCAACGATGCTTTTTACCTTGATCATGGTTTCACCTGAACCAGGTTCAGCGTACGAATCATGGGTTCCTCCGGTCGTATCGCCCGGTCGGCATGCTCATGCCGGTGCGTATGCCGGATCCCGCTTCTGGGCGGGGAACGGACCCGGCACCGTCCCTGAGATCTTCCGGTTTCATCAGTGCGAGGAGGGATGCGATGCCGGCAATCTCGCTTCTGAGGATCTCTTCCTGCAGGTATTCACCCATCTTCACGACGAACCTTTGTGTGTATTCCCGCTTCCACCCGGTTTTCGGATCGTACTGCTGCCTGAGATAGTACTTGAGTTCTTCCAGGTCATCGCGGGAGATCCTGTCTATGAAAAGGACCCGGTATTTGTTCAGCAAATACCATTTAAGATCCTCTTTTGCCACCCGTTCTGCCACCGGGCGCCGGATGAATGCCCCATCGCGCCAGCCGGATGCGGAGGGACGATCGTACTGTACCGGTTCTGTGACCGGGTATGCAGGCGAAAGAGTGTGTGCAGCCATTTTGTATCATGAGGCTGGTTTACCGCAGGATCCATCAAGGTATTCCGGTGTCACAAAAATTGAAACAATTTCTGAAAATAGCGGCTACCGTTATGTCAGCCCCGCACTATTTTCAACCATAATACCATATCCCGGCGGATCGACGGCTCTGTTTTTTCCGGCTCGTAGATATACCCGCAGACCAGGCACTCGCAGGGAACCATCCTGCCTGTCATGCCATTCCTTCTTCTACACCCTTTTTTTTGTACACTGCCTGCCCCAGGACACCGGTAAGCTTGTCCATGGATTCGTTCCAGCCGGCCCTTGCCAGATCCTGCATCTCCCCGGCAGGGATTCCGACATGGCGCTGGGTAACCCTGGTCCTGCCTGCCTGGACTGCGAAGGTTGTCGTGGCGAGCATCTCCAGGGGAAGGGCTTCGCTCATGCCATAGTAGGTTGCCGGGACCACGTTGCCGTTTTCATCGGCAAAACTGTCTGTGCACACAATCCGTTCCGGTCTCCTGATCTCCCGGAAAACCCCGGTACTCCAGAAGTCTTTACCTTCGGGTGATCGCATACAGAAGAGATAGGTCCCGCCCACCCGGAGATCGATCTTACAGGAGGGCGATGTGAAATTTTTCGGCCCCCACCATTGCATGACGAACTCCGGCTCGGTCCATGCCCTCCAGACAAGATCGCGGGGGGCATCGAAGAGGCGGGTGATGAGGATCTCGTCCTCGCAGGTCTTCGTAGTAAAACTGCATCCGGCTGCAGCCGACTCAATCTGGTGGCCAGGCGCGTTCATGAGATAGAGCCGGGGGTTATTCAGTAAATCCAGTGCATTGATTTTCTTCTCAATGAGGTCGTCGTACGAGAAGAAGTCGTTCCTGTCATTTCCATCCTCAGTCCAGAACACCTGGATCCCGTTCTGGTACTTTTTGCTGCTTGTTATCTGCTGCACAGGTTTCCTCCTGTTTTCCTGATTCCGTTCGTTAGCCGGGTACATTCCGGGCGAACCATGATCACAATCCCTAGATGGTTTTTTGGATTTACCCGGGTCTCACGACGACCCTCCCGTAAATGCCTTTTTCATGAGCGCCTCCTGCTGGTGCGTCAGGTTTACCGGAATCTTCACGATAACCCTGACAAGGAGGTCCCCCCGGTTGTCGGCATTTATGAACGGCATGCCCTGCCCCCGGAGCCGGAAGAGGGTGTGGCTCTGCGTGCCACGGGGAATTTTCAGAACGGCACTCCCGGTTAAGGTCGGCACGGTGATCTCCCCGCCGAAAAGTGCGGTGGGAAGCCCTACCATCGCTGTCGTATGCAGGTCTGCCCCCTGCCGTTCGAACCGGTCATGTTTTCTGATATGCACGACCGCATAGAGGTCC
>Ga0302253_1001209_pt1 | contig 16532 bp, 11 predicted proteins | sample AAG_RA_Trp_MG_FD_193537 | JGI IMG/M metagenome (GOLD analysis project Ga0302253, IMG submission 193537) | Enriched activated sludge microbial communities from anaerobic digester in WTTP, New Holstein, Wisconsin, United States - AAG_RA_Trp | ecosystem: Engineered > Bioreactor > Anaerobic >...
TTTTGAAATGACGGAACAGGACCTTATGACTTCATCGATGCATTCAAGGGCTACAAAAGATCTTCCCTGCTCCGGCGGGCCGCTTCCAGGGTGTTGTTGAGAAGCATGGCAATCGTCATGGGGCCGACGCCGCCGGGCACGGGCGTGATAAACGAACTGCGGGCCGCGACTTCCGGAAACGCCACATCGCCGACCAGGCGTCCGTCATCCAGGCGGTTGATTCCCACATCGATCACGACGGTCCCGTCGGATACCATGTCTCCCCGGATCATTTCCGCCTTTCCCGCGGCGGCGATGAGAATGTCGGCCCGTCGGGTCACCTCCGCCAGAGCTTTCGTTTTCGTGTGGCAGACCGTCACCGTCGCGTTCCGGGCCAGCAGCATCAGGAAAAGGGGTTTCCCGACGATGTTGCTCCGTCCGACGATGACCGCCTCCTTTCCTTCTATCGGGATGCCCGACCGATCGAGCAGTTCCATGATCCCCCTGGGGGTACAGGCCATGTGGCAGGGCTGACCCGTCAGCAGGCGGCCGATGTTGACGGGATGGAATCCGTCGACATCCTTCGCCGGGTCGATCGCCTCAATGATATGGGCGGGATCAATGTGACGGGGCAGGGGCAACTGGACGAGAATGCCGTGAATTTCGGAATCGCGGTTGAGTTCATCGATCAGGGCCAGGACGGTTTTTTCGTCCGTTTCCGCGGACAGCTTATATTCACGCGAATAAAACCCCACTTCGGCGCAGGCATTCTCCTTGCGTTTCACATAGATCCTGGACGCCGGGTCGTCTCCCACGAGCATGACGGCCAGGCCCGGCACAATGCCCGTATCTTTTTTCAACTGGTCCGTTTTTACCTTGATTTCGTTTCGAATTGCCTGGGATATTTTGTTGCCGTCGATGATGTTGGCCATGAAATCACCTCTCTGATATGTGGATACCTGAAGGGACACACTCCCCTCCCCCTCCCGGAACCTTGCAAGGGCTTATAGCGGAAAAGGGATAACCAGGCAAGAAAAAAGCGGATTGAGCCGGAGCGGGGCAGAGGGGGTTCCCATTTTATTTATTGATAAATATTGCCGTCTTGTGCTAAGAGGAGCCCAAACTAAAAAGGCGGTTTGTCAGTATGGATTTGGGAAGCATGCTCGAGGCGAGCAGGGAGCGGTTCGGTTCCAATATTGCGCTCATCTACGAAGGAAAGCATTACACCTACGGGGAACTGGACAACGCCGTCAATGCCATGGCAAACCACTTTCTTGCCTCAGGCATCGCGAAGGGTGACAAGGTCGTCCTGATGCTCCCCAATTGCCCGGAGTTTGTCATCACCTACTTCGCCGCCGCGAAGATCGGGGCCGTCGCCGTGACCCTCAATATCATGTCGACTTCCCATGAACTCCTGCACCTCCTCAACGACTGCGACGCCAGATGTTTTGTCACGGAGGAAATCCTGACCGGGAAGTTCGAAGTCATCCGGGACCGGTTATCCCTGAACCCGGAATTGATTTCGACCAAAGGTCCCGAAAAGGAATGCCTCTTCTGGAATATCGTTGAAAAAGGCAACCGCACCCTTGAAAGACCGGAAATGGCGCCGGACGATCCGGCGGTCATGATCTATACGGCCGGTTTGACGGGGAAACCCCTCGGGGCGGTCCTCACCCATCGGAATCTCCTGAGCCAATCCACCCTGGTCCGTGATCTCTACCAATCGACGGAAAAAGACCGCAGCCTGGCCGTGATTCCCCTGTTCCACTCCTTCGGCGCTGCCGTGAACATGCTCGCGGCGCTCCGCATCGGCGCGGGAATCGTTCTGATGGACCGGTTCAGTGTCGAGGCGATTCTGAAAAGCATCGAACAGGACAAGGTCACGTATATCGCCGCCGTACCCCGCCTCTTCCTTGGAATGGCCATGAGTTCCGAGATTGCCGACTACGATGTCAGTTCGCTCAGTTTCTGCATCACCGGCGGTGCCGCCATGCCGCCCGAATATATTTCCGTTTTTGAACAAAAATTCCCCGTCATCCTGCGGGAAGGCTATGGCCTGACAGAGGCGTCTCCCGTCTGCGCCTGTCACCGCAGGGGCGAAGTTCACAAACCCGGTTCGATCGGGGTCCCCATTCCCGGTGCGGAAGTGAAAATCATCGCTGACGACGGGAACGAAGTTCCCCGTAACACGGTCGGGGAGGTCATCGTCAAGGGCGATAACGTCATGAAGGGCTATTACAAGGACGAGGCCTCGACCGCCCAGGTTCTCCGAAACGGATGGCTTTATACAGGGGATCTGGGAAAGATGGATGAAGACGGCTTTATTTTCCTCACGGGCCGCAAGAAACGCATGATCATCACCAGCGGATACAACGTTTATCCCCGTGAGGTGGAAATGGTTCTCGAGCTCCATCCCGATGTGCTCAAGGCCAGGGTCGTCGGTAAGCCGGACCTGATGCGGGGGGAGATCGTCAAGGCCCTCGTCGTCAGAAATGATGGCGCCACCTCCAGTGAGAGGGAAATCATGAAGCACTGCCGGTCCTACCTGGCCTCCTACAAGCTCCCCCGGGAACTGGAGTTTGTCGAAGAGATCGCGGACTAAGCCATGGCAATCGGATATCTCCGAATGAACGAAAACCGTTGTCGTTAAACGTAAATACTAAAACCGATATTTTGAAAGGAGAAGGGATATGAAAGAAGTAGTTATTGTTAGCGGAGCAAGAACGGCCGTCGGTACTTTCGGCGCATCGTTGAAAGGGGTACGCACGGTCGATCTGGGCGCCCTGGTCATCAAGGAAGCCATTAAGAGAGCCGGTCTGCGGCCCTCCACCAGCGATTTCATCAATGCATGCCGTCCCGACGTGTTCGCCGGTGTCGACATGACGGACATCAACAAGAAATACTACGATTACGATTCATCGCTGAATCCCGTGTACTTCGACGAATGTATCATGGGGAACGTCCTTCAGGGCGGCCAGGGTCAGAACACGGCCCGCCAGGCAGGCATCTATGCCGGTCTTCCCGAAGAAACCAACGCCTTTACCGTCAACAAGATCTGCGCCTCCGGTCTGAAGGCCATCACCCTGGCCGCCCAGTCCATCATGGCAGGCATGTCGGACATCGTTGTCGCTGGCGGTATGGAAAACATGAGCAACGCACCTTATCTCGTTCCCGATGCCCGCTGGGGATACCGGATGAACATGCCTTACGGCTCCATCGTCGACCTGATGGTCATGGACGGCCTGTTTGAGATCTTCAACGGCTACCACATGGGCATGACGGCGGAAAACATCGCCACCAAGTACGGCATCTCCCGCCAGGAACAGGATGAAATAGCCCTTCTCAGCCATCAGCGCGCCCGTGCCGCCATTGCATCCGGAGCGGTCAAGGACGAAATCGTCCCGGTCGTCATTCCTTCCAAGAAAGGCGACACGATTTTCGAGGTGGACGAAAGACCGATGGATACCAGCCTCGAGAAGATGGCGAAACTGTCCCCGGCTTTCATCAAAACCGGTACCGTCACGGCCGGTAACGCCTCCGGCATCAACGACGCGGCCGCCGCGGTCGTCGTCATGAGCGCGGACAAGGCGAAGGAACTGGGTCTCAAACCCCTCGCGAAAATCAAGGGCTTTGCCGCCGGCGGCGTCGATCCCGCATACATGGGCCTCGGTCCCATTCCGGCCACGAGAAAGCTCTTCAAGCAGCTGGGCCTCACCATGAAGGACATCGACGTCATCGAGCTGAACGAAGCCTTCGCCGTCCAGGCCATTGCCTGTATCCGCGAGCTGGGTGTCGACATGGATAAGTGCAATTTGAACGGCAGCGGTATTTCCATCGGTCATCCCATCGGCTGCACCGGCGCCCGGATTACCTACAGCCTGGCCATGCAGATGCAGAAGAAAAACGCCGGCCTCGGTCTCGCCACGCTGTGTATCGGCGGCGGACAGGGTATGGCGATTGTCCTGGAAAGAGCGTAATTCCTGCGTAGTTTCGGAATCCAGTCTTCTGTAATCGACGTTAACAAAGTATCTCACGCCCCGTGATATTCCTTCGGGGCGTGAGATTTCTTTCTCCCCAAATTAAAATTCAAGGAGCATTTCTATGGAATACAAGAATATCTTATTTTCTGTTGAAGATGGAATTGCCACCATTGCCTTCAACAGGCCCAAGGCCATGAACGCCATGAACGGCGAGACCATGGAAGAACTGTACGATGCGGCATCAGTCTGCAAAAAAGACAGCGCCGTCAAAGCAATCATCCTGACCGGTGCGGGCGAAAAGGCCTTCGTCGCCGGCGCGGACATCGCCCAGATGCAGAACATGAAACCCGCCGATATCCTGTCCTTCATGGAACTGGGTCATGAAACGATGCGTCTGATCGAAACCATGCCGAAACCCTCCATCGCCGCCGTAAACGGCTATGCCCTGGGCGGGGGAACGGAAATCACCATGGCCTGCGACATGCGGTTCGCCTCCGAGAAGGCCGTCTTCGGGCAGCCCGAAATTCTCCTGGGCATCATTCCCGGATGGGGCGGGACCCAGCGCCTGGCGAGACTCGTCGGCATGGGCCGGGCAAAGGAACTCATCCTGAGCGGTGAACAGATCAATGCCCAGCGTGCCTTCGATATCGGGTTGGTGAATCGCGTATACCCGCCGGAAGCACTCATGGACGAAACCCGCAAGTTCGCCAGGAAACTGGCCGCCCTTTCCGGCTTCGCCGTGAAGATGGCCAAGCACGCCATCAATTACGGTTACGACATCTCCATCGATTCCGCCAACCGGCTCGAGATGCAGTGTATCGCCCAGTGCTTCAGCACGGACGACCAGAAGGAGGGCATGTCCGCTTTTCTGGAAAAGAGAAAACCTGCCTTCACAGGCCGTTAAATCGGGAGGAAAGGCGCCTTATGGATCCGGAGCTGATTGACAGCCTGATTCTCAAGAACGAATCGAAAATCGTTTATCTCATTATGGACGGCCTGGGAGGACTGCCCCGGGAAGAAGGGGGGCGCACGGAGCTGGAAACGGCCCGTAAACCTTATCTGGATAACCTGGCCCGGCAGTCCGTCTGCGGCCTCCTCGATCCGATCGGCTACGGCATCACGCCGGGCAGCGGTCCGGCCCACTTTTCCCTGTTCGGTTACGATCCCGTCAAAACGAACGTCGGCAGGGGCCTTCTGTCCGCCGCCGGGGTGGATTTCCCGATCACGGAACGGGACCTTTTCATGCGGGTCAATTTCGCGACCATCGACCGGGAAGGCCGGGTGATCGATCGCCGGGCCGGACGGATCGACACGGAGGAGAACCGGCGCATCTGCCGGAAGCTCAAAAGCAACGTGAAACTCCCGGACGGAATCGAAGCCTTCTTCGAAACGGAGAAGGAACACCGGGCCCTTTTTGTCCTCCGGGGGGATGATCTCCGGGAAGAGATCGGTGAAACGGATCCCCAGAAAACCCGGGAATTTCCGCATGCACCCGTCGCCCTGATCCCGGAAGCAACGGCGACGGCCGGGCTTATCCGTTCCCTCATGGACCAGAGCAAAGCCATCCTTGCCGATGAAGAAAAGGCCAACATGGTCCTGTTCCGGGGTTATTCTCGGTTTCATCGTTTCGCCGGCATGGAGGAGCGTTTCGGCCTCAACGCCCTGGCCATCGCCGGCTATCCCATGTACCGGGGTATCGCGCGACTTCTGGGAATGACCGTCGGCCCTCAGACGTCAACGATCGAAGAGGAAATTCAGACCCTGGAAAAATGCTACAATGATTACGATTTCTTCTTTATCCATGTCAAGCCCACGGACTCCCGGGGCGAAGACGGCAACTTTGACGCGAAAGTCAAGGTCATCGAAGAAGTGGACACGTTCATACCCAGGATCATGGCCCTGGACCCGGATGTCCTGGTCGTGACGGGGGACCATTCGACACCGGCGGCCTTGTCCGGTCACAGCTGGCATCCGGTCCCGGCGATTCTTTTTGCGAAAACCTGCCGGCCTGACGGAGTTTCCCGCTTCGGAGAAAGAGACTGCATCGCAGGCGGCCTGGGAAGGATGCCCATGGTTTATTTGATGGGCCTGGCCCTGGCCCATGCCAGGCGACTGGAAAAATTCGGCGCGTAAGTAATAAAACATTACATTGAGACAGCAGCCATACGGGTCCTGGAAATAAGCGGTATGGTGCCCTCATATTCGATTCGAACCATCTTAGACAAACGGGGACTGATTCCAAATCGGTCCCCGTTTGTTTTGCAGGGTGGGCGCTGCCCGTCCAATTGTCAAGATTAAAGATTTGACCCCTTGGCTCTTTTGGCCATTTCTTCATCCCGGAGTTCTTTCCTTAAAACTTTTCCCACCGCCGTCTTGGGCAGTTCGCTGCGGAACTCGATTTCCGTCGGCAGCTTGTAAACCGCAAGTCTCTTTTTACAGTAATCGATAAATTCCTGCGGGGTCGCCGTCTCCCCTGCCTTCAACACGACGAACACCTTCACGTTTTCCCCCCGTTTGGGATCGGGGATGCCAATGGCACAGGCCTCCTGCACCTTCGGATGGGAATAGAATACCTCGTCGATTTCCCGTGGATAGACGTTGAACCCGCCGGAAAGGATCATGTCCTTTTTCCGGTCCACGATGAAGAAATAGCCGTCCTCGTCCATGACGGCGATATCCCCGGTGTAGCACCAGCCGTCACGCAGGGTATTGGCTGTTTCGTCGGGTTTGTCCTTGTATCCCCGCATCACCTGAGGACCTTTGATGACCAGTTCACCCGATTCACCGACGGGCATTTCCCGGGTCCCTTCCTCGATGTCCACAATCCGCGCCAGGGTATCGGAAATAGGAATCCCCACGCTTCCCACTTTCCGGGCACCGCCGGCAAAGGGATTGATATGGGTCACAGGCGATGTCTCGGTCATGCCGAAGCCCTCAACGATGACGGCCCCGGTCGCCGCTTCAAAATCCCGGATGACTTCCACCGGCAGGGGCGCACTGCCGGAAAACGCCCCTTTCATGCACTTGATGTCGGTTTTCTTGAGCTCAGGATGGCTGAGAAGCCCCACATACATGGTGGGAACCAGGGGCGCAAACGTCGGCCGGTACTTCGTGATGGCTTTCAGGAGCGGCTCCGGCTGGGGCTTGGGAATGAGGATCTGGGGCCAGCCCATGGCGATCGCGAAATTCATGCAGGCCGTCAAACCGAAAACATGAAAATAGGGAAGCGCCCCGAGCATGATTTCCTTGCCCGGCTCAAGCTTCGGAAACCAGGCCGCCGCCTGCTGGACCTGCGAACTTAAATTGGCATGAGTCAACTCCACTCCTTTCGAAACCCCTGTCGTTCCCCCCGTGTACTGGTACATGGCAACGTCCCGGAAGCCGACCTTTACCTCCTGCCGATAGGGTTCATGATTTGCAGTACAAGTCTTCCAGAAATGGACATCCGGTGCGGGCTTTACCGACGCTGCAAGGCGCTTTTTTTTCGCCACCAGCGGGAAGAGGAGATTCTTGGGAAAGGGCAGATAATCGCCGATCGAGGTGATCACAATCTGCTTGATTTTTGTCCTGGGCCGGAGATCGATCATCCGGTTCCCCAACAGATCGATGGCAATCAACACCTTTGCCCCCGAATCGTTGAACTGATATTCCAGTTCCCGGTCCGAGTACAGGGGATTGTTCATGACCGCAATGGCCCCGATCTTCATGATCGCATAGTAGGCCACAACGCAGGGGATCATGTTGGGAAGGATGATCGCCACGGCATCGCCCCGTTTAACGCCGAACGACACGAGACATCCGGCAAAACGGTCGACCATGTCCTGCACCTGCAGGAAAGACAGCTTATAGCCTTCAAAAATGAGCGCCGTCCGGTCGGGGAAATTTCTCGCCGTCCGTTGCAGGATTTCCGGAAGGCAGATCTCCTCATACCGGAGGAACTCGGGCACCCCCTTCTCATAGTGTTTCAACCACGGTTTTTTCAGATAGGGACTTTCTTCCACCACCATGTCCTCCCGGCCTTTCCGACCGCTGCATTCTCCATTCAGAGACTGTGTCATAACGTCATTCTGAGCCGTCAGGCGAAGAATCTCTTCATCTCAACATTCCGTCATCATTAGATTCTTCACTTCGTTCGGAATGACCACAAACGTAAATCAAGTATGGCGACACAGTCTCTGATTCCTGAGCGCCTGGTTTCATACCGAACACAGCACTGCGTGAAAATCAGAACTTGTAACTCATCGTCAGGGCACCACCCCAGAGGTGGCCGTCCGCCTCCAGGGAAACCTTGGGATTAAGCCCGCCATTGTGATACGCACCGTTGAGATTTTCGCTTTCCCCGTTGACCTGCAACTGCCGGGTCGGAATCCAGGTATATTGAACCGTGGCATCGATACCGAGATTGCCGAAATTCAAGCCTGTCCCCAGGGCAAAGGTGTGTTTGTCCGCATCGGGCCACTGCAGGTCTACCGTATCGTCGGGAATGGGCGTCGGATCGTAAAAATAGGATCCGCGGAGGGTGAACATCGTGTTGACCTTCCACTCCGCTCCCAGGCGCACCTGATATGTATTGTCCCAGTCCCGTGGAAAATATTCGGAAGCGATTTTGCCGATTAAAGGCCGGTCGAACTTCACCGTATAATTTTTAACCGTCGACCAGTGGGTCCAGACCAGGTCCGCTTCCACGGAAACGTTTTCGCTGGGCATATACCGGATGCCGGCCTGAATTTGGTCGGGGCTGTCGATTTCCGTTTTCGCATGCACCTTGCTGCCGGGAATGGGCGTTCCCTTCACTTCCGTCGTTCCCTCGAGTTCCGTATCCGTCTTTCCCCGATAAGTGAGGCCCATCGCCAGAGACTTCACGGGCCTGAACATCAACCCGACATTGAACGACCAGTTGAAATCGTCTTCCAGGTCCGTCAGCACCCTTTTATTATGCAAGGAGGCTTTGGTCGGGGCGAACATGAGTCTTTCGACGCCGCTTTTGGTCTTGCCCAGGGAAATACCCGCCCCGACAGAAAAATAGTCGTTGAACCGATAGGCGACGGTCGGCGTGACCACTTCCCGCATGTACCAGGATCGATAAGAATCGTATGCTCCCGGGTTGCTGCAATATCCGGCGGCCGGAATGTCATGTTTCCACTGGATATCGAGGCCGAAGGGCACATAGGCGGCAATCCCGGCGGAAAAGCCCTTCCCGACCGGCATGGTGAAGCCCAGGTGGGGGACGGCCAGCAGGCGTGACTGGTCATACATGTCGGCCGGTCCCGCATTGGGAACAGCCATGTTCGTCACCTGATAGTTGTGAACCCGCAGGACCGGTTTGATGACATTGGCACCCACCGAAAGCATGGGCTGCTTAATCTGCGTGAGGCCTGCCGGGTTGTAATAGATCGCGAAGGGATCATCCGCATAGGCGCTGAATGCACCGCCCAGGGCCGTCGCTTTCGCACCGATGCCGTAGGTGTCGACATTTCCCGCCCAGGATGCAACCGCCAGGCACAGTACAGCGAACAGCATCACAATCGACGTGAATCCGTATTTTCTCATCCTTCCTCCCCATCTCCCGGATTTATTTTAAAACCTGACCCTGCTCCTCCCCCCAGGGTTAATAAACCGCCGCAATCGGCCCCTCGCTTGGATCAGGACCGGTCATCAGAAAAGAAGATTGCTTTCCCCCGGTATTTGAGCTGTTTTTGATTGGATTAGCGCTGAGAAACATGAACTCCCTTAGCACAGGGAGCCGCCGGAAATCAAGGCGCAATCATTTATTTGGAATGCCGCGCAATAAAAAGCACCCCTTGACCGGAAACCGGTTCAAGGGGTGCTTTTTTATTTCCTATGAATCCGAATGGCCTATTCCAGATCCATGGCCTTCCAGACGATCTCGGCAATATCCAGGGCCGCCATGCTTTCCTCTTTCTTATGGTCCTTGATACCGTCACTCATCATGGTCAGGCAGAAGGGACAGCCGACGGCAATCGTATCGGCCCCTGCTTCAATAGCCTGCGCCGTTCTCATGTCGTTGATGCGATCTCCGATGTCCTCTTCCATCCACATCCTCGCACCGCCGGCGCCGCAGCAGAAGCTCCGGGCCATGTTACGTTCCATCTCCGTCAGCTTCAAGCCGGGTACAGCCTTGAGGATTCTTCTCGGCTGATCATAGATTTCGTTGTAACGGCCGAGGAAACAGGAATCATGGTACGTAAAGCTCCCTTCCACGGGTTTCTTCAGGCTGATCTTACCCTTTGCAATCAAATCGGCAATAATCTCAGTGTGATGATAGACCTCGAAGTTTCCGCCGAAATGGGGGTAATCCTTTTTCAGGGCGTTGTAGCCATGGGGACAGGTGGCGATGACCTTCTTCACGCCGTAGCCGTTCATGACCTCGATGTTCATCTGAGCCATCGTCTGGTAGAGATATTCATTACCGCCGCGCATGGCCGAATCGCCGCAGCAGCCTTCCTCCGTCCCGAGGATACCGAAGCTGACACCCGCCGCCTGGAGAATCTTCGCAAACGCTACCGTGACCTTCTTGCCCCGGTCGTCGAATGAGCCCGAACAACCGACGTAGAAAAGGTATTCGACGTTGGGGTCTTCCGCCAGTGATTTGACACCCAGTTCCTTCGCCCAGTCGGCCCGCAGATGGGCGCCGATGCCCCAGGGGTTGCTGTTGTTTTCCATGTTCCGGAAGGTCAGTTGCAATTCCGGCGCAAAATCGGCCTCCATGAGTACCTTGTACTGCCGCATCCCGACGACCTTCGGCACATGCTCGATGTTCGCGGGGCAGTTTTCCATGCAGTACATGCAGTTCGTACAGGCCCAGAGTTCGTGAAGATCGATCGCCTCCCCGACCAGGGCTTTTTCCTCCGCAGCCGCCGGTTTCAGGCCGTCAACGACATTGTCCACCTTTTCCAGCCACTGGCAGAACACGCCCTTCTTCGCAGGCGTTTTGGGATTGCCTTCTTCATCCGTTTCCACCATTGCCTTCTGCTCGGCAATCGCGGCCGGAACCTTTTCGAGCCAGTAATTCTTGATATCCTGGGTCAGCTTCTTCGGCGACAGGGGCTTTCCGGACAGGTAAGCCGGGCAGCCATCCTGGCAGCGTCCGCACTTCGTACAGGCGTCACCGTCGAAAATCTGCTTCCACGTGAAATCCTGAACCTGGCCGACACCAAACGACTCGGCATTCTCGAAATCGCGGATCGGCTCGATCTGGCCGACGGGCAGCATGGTCTTCATGTACTGGTTGGCCGGGGTGGTGAAAATATGGAGCAATCTTGAATAAGGGATATAGGCGATGAATCCGAGGGCGAAGAACGTGTGAATCCACCAGGTGGCCTTGTGCATGGCCTTGGCCGTTTCCGGCTCGACACCGGCGAACATTTTCGAAATCCCGAACCCGATAATGGACCAGACTTCCCAGGAGGGTTTGGTAACATGGATGCGCAGCGCTTCGATGATGAATCCCGTGATGATGATACCCGCCAGAAGAAGCAGAACGACGGCGTCATCGGCTTCATTGTCCGGCTTTCCCTTATATCCCAGGCGGTCCGGCCTGGTCAGGTAACGCCGGTCGAAAAACATGACGGTTCCGGCAAGAACACACAGACCGAATATCTCCATGATGAGGGAGAAGACCAGGTAGAAATTCCCCCGCAGAAAGGCCCAGCCCAGGGGTTCCGTGATATGGAATTCCGTTGCATCAAACGCGGCCCCCCAAATCAACACGAAAAAGCCGAAAAAGATCAGTCCATGCATGATGCCGGGATAAGGTTCTTTAAACGTGTTGATCTGTAAAACGACATTCCTGAACAGATACTTGAGCCGCTCGTTCCGGTTTGCGAACCGGTTCTCTGTCTCGGGTTTTCCCAGGGCTTTCCACATGCGCCAGCGCCGGTAGAAGCCGTAAGCCATGATCGCCAGGGCAATCGCCGTGAAGGAGAAGAGAACGGGTTCGAAGTATTCCGCATTCCAAAATACCTGCCTCCCCTCGTTCCCGATGGAAAAGGTTGCATGTTCCATAACGCCTCCGTGAATATATATTTTAAAGGATGAAAGACCTCGTAAAATTCTTCCAGCTCCTTGGAAGGAGATGGGAGAGAGGGGAAAGATAACGAACGTAAATGCCCGCCTGACACCCCCACGCTCACCCTCCTCCTTGAAGGAGAAGGGATCCCGGACATTACGGGTTCGTCATCATTTGCTTCTCTGAGAAAACCCCGCCCATCATGACGACAGGCGGGGCGTTCAGTTATCACCAAGCGCTTCCACTGAAAACGGGAAGCGAAATCAAGAGCCCCCGTTTATGCCAGGAGCTTCTTGCATTCCTTCGTCAGTTCGGGCACGACCTTGAACAGATCGTCCACGATACCGTAATCCGCCTTCGAGAAGATGGGGGCCTCGGCATCCTTGTTGACGGCCACGATCACCTTGGAAGAACTCATGCCCGCCAGATGCTGAATCGAACCGGAAATACCGCAGGCAACATACAGGTTCGGGGACACGACCTTACCCGTCTGACCGACCTGATCCGTCTGGGGTCTCCAACCGGCGTCCACCGCCGCGCGGGAGGCACCGACCGTGGCACCGAGAACGCCTGCCAGCTCTTCCAGAACCGCGTAACCTTCCGGCCCCTGCATACCGCGTCCACCGGACACGATGAAGTTGGCTTCCGTCAGGTCAACCTTGCCGCTCGTTTCTTTCTGCACTTCCAGGACCTTCGTCTTCAGCTGGGAAGCGTCGATACCGGCGTCGAATTTCTCGACGGCCCCGGCCTTCGCGTTTTCCGCCGCGGCGAACACATTGGGACGCAGGGACGCCATCTGGGGGAAAGAAGAAACCATGATTTCCCCGAAACACTTGCCTGCGTACATGGGCCGAACCGCCACCATTTTCCCGCCGTCAAGCCTCAAAGCCGTGCAGTCCGTCGCCATACCCGTGGCCAGCTTCCCGACCAGCCGGGAGGACAGATCCTTTCCCTGTGCCGATGCACCCAGCAGCAGGATCGCCGGATCCTTTTCCTTGACGATTTTCGCGACCGCCAGGGCGTGCGCATCCGTCGTATAGGGTTCAAACATGGCGTTATCCGCCACATATACCTTATCCACCCCGTATTTTCCCAATTCGCCTGCAATTCCTTCCACGCCGGAACCGACGAGAACGGCACATACCTCGTCACCCAGTTCGTCGGCCAGCTTTCTCGCCGCGCTTGCAAGTTCGAAGGAGATCTTACGGAAGGCGCCTTCTCTCTGCTCTGCTACTATCCATACACCTTTAGCCATTTTATTTACCTCCGTATGTCCTTTGATTAAATAACCTTCGCCTCTTCCCGCAGCAACTTGGCAAGCTGAGCGGCCTTCGCAGCCGGATCATCACCCGCGATGATCTTTCCGGGAGGCCTGGCCGGAGGGGGTATGAATTTGGCAACTTTCGCCTTATCCGACGCGGCCACACCCAGCGCGGCGGCATCCTTGATATCCACGGGCTTCTTCTTCGCCTTCATGATCCCCGGCAGGGAGGCGTAACGGGGTTCGTTCAAACCCTTCTGCGCCGTCAACACACAGGGGAGGGGACTCTCGATCACGAGCTGGGCGCCTTCAATGGCCCGCATGACCTTCACCGAACTGCCCGCGACCTCAACCTTGGTCACCAGGGTTGCCTGGGGCAAATCCAGGAGCTCCGCCAGGATCGAACCGACCTGACCGCTGTCGTCGTCAATGGCCCGCTGTCCACAGAAAATCAAATCGTAGGGAACGGTCTTGATGGCCGCTGCCAGCGCCGCTGCCGTCGTGTAGGCGTCGGCATTGTTCAGGGACGGATCGTCGATATGGATTCCCTTATCCGCACCCATCGCCAGGGCCGTCCGAATGCTTTCCATCGCTCTTGCCGGTCCGAGGGTCACGATTGTCACCTCTCCGCCGAGCTTTTCTTTCAACCTGAGGGCTTCTTCCACGCCGAATTCGTCGTAGGGATTCATGACCCACTTGATGCCGCCTTCTTCAATCCCGGAACCGTCGGTTTTCACCTTGATCAGGGTTTCCGTATCGGGCACCTGCTTTACGCATGCAATGATATTCACTTCATCCTCCTCGATGTCATGTACTTCGGGTGCAAGGTCGTCCTCACCCCTGGTACATCTAATTAAGTTTCCGGTTCCCCGGGGAAAACGGGGGAACCGGAAACATTTTCAACCATTACTGCCTGTTCTTAACCAGATCATCGACCACGGCGGGATCGGCCAGGGTGCTCGTATCGCCCAGATCGTCGATTTCATTGGCGGCAACCTTCTTGAGAATTCTTCTCATGATCTTGCCGCTTCTGGTCTTGGGCAGACCGTCGGCCCACTGGATCTTCTCCGGGGTCGCGATGGGACCGATGATGGTCCGGACGTACGCAACCAGTTCCTTCTTCAAAGCCTCTGAAGGCTCATTGCCGGATTTCAGGGTCACATAGGCATAGATCGACTGTCCCTTGAGCTCGTGGGGATAACCGACAACGGCGGACTCGGCCACTTTCTCATGGGCATTGAGGGTCGCCTCGATCTCGGCGGTCCCCATCCGGTGACCGGAGACGTTGATAACGTCATCGATACGTCCGGTGATCCGGTAATAACCATCTTCGTCACGCAACGCGCCGTCACCGGAGAAATAGAGGCCCGGATAGGGTTCGAAATAGGTTTCTTCGTAGCGTTTGTGATCGCCATAGATGGTCCGGGTGATGCCGGGCCACGCCGTCTTGAAGCACAGGGCGCCCCGGGCGGCCGGCTCGGTCTGCACTTCGCCGGTCACATCGTCGCAGAGAACCGGGATGACGCCCATGATGGGGAACGCCGGCATGGCCGGTTTGATGTCAATCGCACCGGGCAGGGGCAGGATCATGTGGCCGCCCGTTTCGGTCTGCCACCAGGTATCGACGATGGGGCACTGGCCGTGGCCGATCTTGTTGAAGAACCAATGCCATGCCTCGGGATTCAGGGGCTCGCCCACCGAAGACAGAATTCTCAGCGAGGACAGGTCGATTCCTTCCAGGAACTCGTCGCCTTCCTTGGCGATGGCGCGGATGGCCGTGGGGGCCGTATAGAAGGACGTAACCTTGTACTTCTCGACAACCTGCCAGAAGCGGCTGTAGGTCGGGTAGTTCGGAACGCCTTCAAACATGATGGAGGTTGCGCCCAGACAGAGGGGACCATAGACAACGTAGCTGTGACCGGTCACCCAGCCGACGTCGGCGGTGCACCAATGGATGTCTTCCTCGTGGAGATCGAAGGCATACTTTGAGGTATAGGCGGAATAAAGGAGATAGCCGGCCGTGGTATGGAGGGCGCCCTTGGGCTGTCCCGTGGAACCGGAGGTGTAGAGAATGAACAGGGTATCTTCCGCATCCATCCACTCGGGTTCGCATTTGTCATCCACGGAGGCCATTTCATCATGCCACCAGAGATCTCTGCCCGGGGTCCATTCACATTTGATCTTGTCGCCCACGCGATCGACGACGATCACCTTCTCCACGGAAGGACATTCCTTCAGGGCCTCATCGGCGGAGGCTTTCGCGGGAACGGCCTTGGCACCGCGCATGGTGCCGTTGCAAACGACCAGAACCTTTGACTCGGAATCCTGAATACGAACGGCCAGGGCGTCGGAGCTGAAGCCTCCGAACACGACTGCATGAATGGCACCGATACGGGTGCAGGCCAGCATGGCAATGGCTGCTTCCGGAACCATGGGCAGGTAAAGACATACGCGATCGCCCTTCTTGACGCCGTGCTTCTTCAGAACGTTGGCGAACTTGCAGACCTCGGTGTACAGGGCCTTGTAGGTGAATGCTTTCTCCTCGCCGGGCTCGTTGCCTTCCCATTGAATGGCGATCTTGTCGCCTCTTTTTTCCAGCTGGCGGTCCAGGCAGTTGTAGGCTACGTTGAGTTTGGCGCCCTCGAAATACTTCGCATAAATGGGCCCCTTGCGGATATCGAAATTGTACTCCTCGACCTTGTCCCACTTTTTGAAGAAGGTCAGGAGCTCATCGGCCTGCTTGGCCCACCAGGCCGCCGAATCCTTGATGGATTCCGCATAAAGCTTGTTGTACTCTTCCATGCCCTTGACATAGGCAATCTTTTTCACTCTCTCGGGTACCGGATAACGATCCTTCAATACGACTTCATCTGCCATTTCTTTCAATTACCTCCCTTTGTTGTTGTTAGAAATCACTTTGATTCTTCCTCCCCTAAGACGAGGAAGATGCAGGGTGGAAACCTGCCTGACCTCTTTTCATCCGTCTTTACCCCCCGAACCGCCCTCCCCCCGGTTGCCCCTGCCGGACATGATATCCGGGAAGGTCTTCTTTGTCGCCGGCCGTTTTGGAACGCATCCGCTTTCTCCCGGAAACGTCGGGCAAGACCTTTGCTGCCGGAGCCTCCCCGCCTTGGAAAACGGGATGGCGCCTCTCCGGCGGAGCTCCTTTTCTTTAAGAAAAACCGCCTTTTGCGCCGAGATCGAAATACCTCTGCTCCTGTAACGATAACCGCCAGTGGGTATACCAAACTATGCTGAATGTCAAGCATAATTTCATGACCGG
>Ga0302253_1001211_pt1 | contig 16510 bp, 15 predicted proteins | sample AAG_RA_Trp_MG_FD_193537 | JGI IMG/M metagenome (GOLD analysis project Ga0302253, IMG submission 193537) | Enriched activated sludge microbial communities from anaerobic digester in WTTP, New Holstein, Wisconsin, United States - AAG_RA_Trp | ecosystem: Engineered > Bioreactor > Anaerobic >...
CATGTATTTCAAGGAAGCGAACTTTTTGGCCTTCTTGTTCTTCATGGGATCGTCCGAATAGACGCCGTCGACTTTCGTCGCCTTCAGGATCGCGTCGGCACTGATCTCCATGGCCCGCAGTGCGGCGGCCGTATCGGTCGTAAAATAAGGGTTCCCCGTCCCGGCAACAAAGATGATGACGCGCCCCTGCTCCAGGTGCCGGATGGCCCTGCGGCGGATATACGGCTCGGCGATCTGGTGCATCTCGATCGCGGTCATGACGCGCGTGGCCACGTCCTTTTTCTCCAGGGCATCCTGGAATGCCAGCCCGTTGATGACGGTCGCCAGCATCCCCATGTAATCGCCGACGGCCCGCTCGATCTTGTAGCGCGTCGTGCCGGACTGCCCGCGGAAGATATTGCCTCCGCCCAAAACGACGGCGACTTCCACGCCCATACGCCGGATCTCGGCGATCTGTTCCGCCAGGGAATCCAGGATGGAAGCGTCAATGCCGTGGGCCTGGCGGCCCTGCAGGGCCTCGCCGCTCAGCTTCAGGACCACGCGCTTGTAAACGGGTTTATTTTTCATCTTCGCCCAGCTTGAAGCGGCAATACCGGCGGACCACGATGTTCTCGCCGATCTTGGCCACCGTCGCGGTCAGATAATCCTTGATCGATTGTTTCGGGTCCTTGATGAACGGCTGGTCCATCAGACAACGGACCTTGAAGAAATCTTCCTTCTGCGCATCGTTCAAATCCTTGATCTCATCCGCCGGCACGTCTTCACGCTTGAGGCACTGCGGATCTGTCGCCGCCACCTGCATAGCGATGTCCTTGGCAAAACGGGCGAACTCCTCATTGCGGGCGACGAAATCCGTCTCGCAGTTGATCTCGACCATGACACCGATCTTGTTGCCCGTATGCACGTAGGCCTCGATACGGCCTTGATTGGCCGCGCGCGACGACTTTTTGGCGGCGATCTCCAGCCCCCGCTGCTTGAGCAGTTCCGAGGCCTTCTTGATGTCGCCCTTGGCGTCATCCAAGGCTTTCTTGCAGTCCGAAACCGAAGCCGACGTCAACTCTCTCAACTCTTTGATGATCTCTATCGAAACAGCCATTGCGAAACTCCTTGATTTTGCCTATAAACAGGTAACTTCCTTACAAAATCAACCCCGAGCTTGCGAAGTAAATTTTTACCGGCTCACCCTGGTAAAAATTTACGAGCGCTTAAGCGAGGGGTGATACATCTTAATCCTTCTCCCTACCCTTCTTCACCTTGGAGACTTTGTCCTTCCCCGCCCCTTCCTGGTCGATGGCCAGCTTCTTGATCACCTCTTCTTCGGCCTCGATCACGCTGGACGCGGTCGTCTCTTCCTCTCCCGCCTCTTCCGTCTCCGCTTCCTTCACTTTCATGGCCGCCTTGACTTCGTCAAAACGCCTGCGGCCGTCCAGGACGCTGTCGGCCATGAACTTGCTCACCAGGCGGATCGATTTGATCGCGTCGTCATTGCCAGGGATCGGATGCGTAATCAGGTCGGGATCGCAGTTCGTATCGATCAGGGCCACGATCGGAATGCCCAGCCTCTTGGCCTCCAACACCGCCGTCTCTTCTTTTTTTGAATCGACGACAAAGATGGCGCCGGGAAGCCTGTCCATCTCGATGACCCCCGACAGGTTCTTGACGAGCTTCTCGCGTTCTTTCGTGAGCGCGGCAATCTCCTTTTTCGTCAAACTCTCGAAGATGCCGTCTTTTTCCATCTGTTCAATCTCTTTGTAACGACGGATGCTCTTCTTGATGGTCTGAAAGTTCGTCAGGAGCCCCCCCAGCCAGCGGTGATTCACGTAAAACGCCCCGCACCGCTTCGCCTCTTCCTCAATGACCTCCTGGGCCTGCTTCTTGGTGCCGACAAAAAGGACCGGCTTGCCCTGGGCCGCCATCTCGGAAATGAATTCCCGGGCCTCATTGAGAAACGCCTCCGTCTTCTGGAGATCAATAATGTAGATACCACTCTTTTCACCGAAGATATAATTCTTCATCTTCGGGTTCCAGCGCCTGGTCTGGTGGCCGAAATGGACCCCCGCCTCAAGTAATTGTTTGATGAGTTCTGTGGTAGTCAATGTCTGTTTCTCCTTTCCTTACCTTATATGCGTCTTTCCGATACCTTCCCAATCCTTGATTTATGCTTAACTTAAACCCACATAATATAACACAAGAGCTTTTGAATTCAAATAATTTTTTAACGACGGCGGCCTTGCGGCTTCGACAGCAAAGGGGCGCTCGTTTCGTGCCGGAACGACACCGATTTTCTTCGATGAAATCTTCAGACGATGGATATTTCCTGCGGATCCCCCTGGCGCCGGCTGTTACGCCTGGAATTGTAAGTCATAGAGACGCTTATAGACGCCCCCTCTTTTCAGGAGTTCCTCGTGGCACCCCTCTTCCACGATCCGGCCTTCCTGCAAAACAACGATTTTTGTCGCATTCTTGACCGTAGAGAGCCTGTGGGCGATCACAAAAACAGTCCGGCCGGCCATCAGCGTATCCAGCGCTCCCTGGACAAGCCGCTCGGCCTGAGAATCCAGTTGGGAAGTCGCTTCATCCAAGATCAGGATGGGCGGATTTTTCAGGATGGCGCGGGCAATGGCCAGGCGCTGGCGCTCGCCCCCGGAAAGCTTAACGCCCCTGTCGCCGATATAGGTGTCGTAGCCCTGCGGCAGATTCAGGATAAACTCGTGCGCAAACGCCTTTTTGGCCGCATCGACAATTTCGTCGTAACCCGCCCCCGGCTTGCCGTAAGCGATGTTGTCTTTCACAGAATCATTGAACAGGATGGTCTCCTGCGTCACCATGCCGATCAATCCTCTCAACGAGTTGACGCTGAGCGTGCGGATGTCCCTGCCGTCGATATAGACGCCGCCCTTTTGCGGATCGTAGAAACGCGGGATCAGGTCCACCAGCGTGCTCTTTCCGGCGCCGCTGGCGCCCACCAAAGCCACCACCTCGCCCTTGCGGCACCTGACACTGATGTCTTTGAGCACTTCAGCCTCTTCATAACGGAACCAGACACCCCGCAGCTCTACCTGGTCGCGGATCTCCTTGATCTCCCAGGCATCGGGCACGGATTTGATCTTTGGCTCGATCTTCAAGACATCATAGATCCTTGTCGAGGCGGCAAAGGCCTTCTGCATGATGGCATTGACCGCGCTCAATTTCTTGAACGGCCGGATCATCATCATGACCGACCCCAGAAAAAGACCAAAGACGCCAAAAGACAAAACACCAGCTACAACCTGACGGCCGATATACAATAGAATGGCCACGCCCCCCAGGACGCCGATAAACTCCGTTGCCGGCCCCAGGGCCAGGGTGCGCCTGATGGATTTCATGTTGAGCTTATAAAAATCCTGGTTTTGGCGGCTGTATTTATCGACTTCATGATTTTCCGCGCCGAAAGCCCTGACGATCCTGACGCCGGAGATCGTCTCAATAAGCAGGGAATTGATGTCCGCAACCTTCTCTTGGGTAGACGTGCTGATCTTGCGAAGTTTTTTACCCACCAGGACGATCGGAATGGAAATGAACGGGACCATCAGGATGGCCACGATCGCCAGCCGCCAGTAAATCAACAGGACGATCGCCGAAAAAAGGACGATCTGCAGCGTCTGATACACCAGGTCCGTAAACCCGTACGAAACGGCGTTCTCGACGTTCCCGACGTCGTTGGTGATGCGGGAGATCAGCTCGCCCGAACGTTTGCGGGTGAAATACTCGAGATCAAGGGCCTGATACTTTTTATAAAGCATGATCCGCATGTCGCGCATGACGCGCTGACCGACATCCGACATGAGCATCCCCTGGAGATAGGTAAAAAGGCCCTTGAGAAGGAACATGACGATCAGGAATCCCGCCATATAATAAAGAAGGCTGATCTGCGACATACTGTTGAGCTTGGCGATAAACTGCTCGGCAAAGGCGGGAAGCTTGCTGGGAACAATGATCTTGCCGTTGGAAAGGATCTTGTCGGAAAACGGCACGATCATGCTCATCGAGACGCCGTCAAAAATGGTCGAAATCATCATGCAGAGGACGGCCCAGCCCAACAGACCGAGCTGCGGACGGGTAAAAGCGAACAGATCGTAATAGTCCTGAAACAAACGCTTCTTTTGCTTAGGCACAAAACTCCTTTAAATGTAAGTTATTACGGTTATTGAGCTTCCTGTTTTCTTTTGGGATTATTTCCCCTGAAAGATTTTCCCTAATCGCATACCCGGCAAGGGTTTTTCATATTATCACACTTATTGACATCCCACAAGATATTTGTTATTATGTGAGGCCTTAAGTTAGGGAGCAATCAAAATACCATCAGCGACCTAACTTAATGGCCGAACATAACCCGCCGAAGCATTAATGGCGGGTCAAAATAGAAACCTTAGCCTAGGGAGCCTCCGGAAGCAGCAAGCGACCTAAGCTAACCGGTCGAACATCATCCGCCAATGTTCTAGTGGCGGATCAAATATAGAGGCTTTAACTTGTGCGACCGGCAAGAAGCGCAAGTTATGAGCCGAATATGACCCGCCAGCGCCTTGCGGCGGATCAAAAATAGAGATCTTTCATGCCTCACGAACTTAAGGTAGCTGTCATCGGTTGCGGCCGGCTGGGGTCCATCCACACGCGTGTGTACACGGAGATCCCCTACATCAGACTCGTCGGCGTCTGCGACATCGACGCTGTCCGGGCCGAGCAACTCGCGCAAACCCACCACACGCAGGCCTTCACGGATTACAAGACGCTCATCCCCCAGGCCGACATTGTCAGCATCGCCACCCCCACCAGCACCCATTTTGAGGTCGCGAAGTTCGCGATCACGCACAAAAAGCACGTCCTGATCGAAAAACCCATCACGAACGACCTGCACCAGGCACGCAAGCTCATTCGCCTCGCCCGCAGGTTTCGCGTCATCCTTCAGGTCGGCCATGTCGAACGTTTTAATTCCGCATTCATCGCGGCACAGAAGATCGTGCACCAACCGCGCTTTATCGAATGTCACCGCCTCAGCCCCTTCCCGAACAGGTCGCTGGACATCGGCGTGGTCTTCGACCTCATGATCCACGACATCGACATCATCCTGGGGCTTATCCAGTCGAAGATCACGCACATCGACGCCGTCGGCGTCAACGTGCTGACACCGTTCGAGGACATCGCCAACGTCCGCCTGCATTTCAGGAACGGCTGCATCGTCAACCTGACGGCCTCGCGCATCTCCGACGAAGTCATGCGCAAGATCCGCATCTTCCTCAAGGACACCTACATCTCACTCGACTACCAGGCCCAGGAGGCCTTTGCCTACAAAAAAGAAAACCACTCCATCACCAAGACCGCCATCCCCATCGAGAAAGAAGAACCGATCAAAAAAGAGATCGAATCTTTCACTGTCTGCGTGCGCAACCACCGTCAGCCGGTCGTCTCCGGCATCGAAGCCTACGAGGCCCTGAGGCTTGCCACCAAGATCACGCGCATCATCCGTCACAGGGCGACAAAGATCATCTAGAACACTCCCGACAGAAACCATGCCTAAAAAAATCCTGATCATCGCCGGGGAAGCATCCGGAGACCTTCACGCCTCGAATCTCCTTTTAGAACTCAAAAAACAGTATCCCGGCCTCTACGCCTTCGGCCTGGGCGGCGAAAAGCTCAAAAATGCCGGCGCCGAGATCATGACGGACCTGACGAAACTGGCGGTCGTGGGGTTCTTCGAGATCCTCAAGAACTACTGGAAATTCCGCAGGATATTCTATGACGTCCTTAAAAAAACAGATGCTGTCAGACCTGATGCGGCGATCCTGGTCGACTATCCGGGCTTCAACCTGAAGCTCGCGGCGGAGCTCAAGAAACGGAACATCAAGATCGTCTACTTCATCAGCCCGCAGGTCTGGGCGTGGGGCAAAAAACGCGTGGACTTCATCCGCAGCCACATCGACCTAATGCTGGTGCTCTTCAAGTTCGAAGAGATCCTTTACGGCGGCCATGCCGAGGGAGGCTTCAAGGTCAGGTTCGTGGGCCACCCTCTCCTCGACGCGATCAAACCGACAAAATCAGCTCAAGAACTTCTGGACGAATTCGGCCTGCGCCGGACCGGCCGGACCATCGCCCTCCTTCCGGGCTCGCGCATGAAAGAGGTCACACAACTCCTCCCTGTCATGCTTAAGAGCGCGCAGATCATCTTCCGCAAAGAACCGCAGGCGCAATTCCTCATCTGCCGCGCCCCGACGATCCCGCGCCAGATCGTCAAAGACCTGATCGATGCGGCCAGCATAGACTTCCCATATAAAGTCATGGAGAACGAAACCACCAATGGCCTGGAGGCCTCGGATTTTGCCATTGTCGCATCGGGAACGGCGACCCTCGAGACGGCCATCCTCAATAAACCGATGGTCATCGTCTACAAGACGTCGCTGTTGACCTGGCTTTTGGCCAGACTCCTCATCAAGATCCCGTATATAGGCCTGGTGAATGTGGTGGCGGGAGAAAAAATCGTGCCTGAACTGGTGCAGTTCGATGCAACGCCCAGGAAGATCGCCTCAACCGTCCTGGCCATCCTCGGCGACAAGCAGAAGATGGAAAAGATCAACGCGGAGCTCTACGCCCTCAAGAACACCCTCGGCATCCCCGGCGCCTGCCGGCGGGCATCGGAAGAAATTTCAAAATTCCTCGGTTAGGGTTACGGCCATGAGGCCCGTTTGGGTTACGTTGTTGGGTCACGTGTTTGACAAACAACCTTACCGAACGACGACACGGGCTTCGTCGCCGTTACCGAACTACTTGACCGATATCTCCTGCCAAATCTTGCGGTATATTTCCAGATCACTCTTCGAGAAACAGATATACCGGATCTCGTCAAAATCCTTTTCAAACTCCCTGCCGGCAGACAAGGCGATCCGCGTCGCCCCTTCGATGGGATATCCGTAAATACCTGTGCTGACGGCGGGGAATGCGATTGTCTTCAAAAGGTTTTTCCTGGCAAGAAGAAAACAGTTGCGGTAACAATTACGCAGGAGCCCGGCCTCATTCTCCCTGCCTCCATGCCACACCGGGCCCGCCGTATGGATGATCTTTTTGGCCTTGAGGTTTCCGGCATTCGTGATGACCGCTTCGCCTGTGGGGCAGGAGCCGATCTTGCGGCACTCCTCCATCACCGTCGGGCCTGCGGCCCTATGGATCGCTCCGTCCACGCCCCCGCCTCCGCGCAGGCCGGTATTGGCGGCATTAACGATCGCCTCCACGTCTTCCCGGGTAATATCGCCGAGCTTGATCGTGATCATATACAAGTTAGCGGGTAAGCGGATCAACGAGCTAAAAACTGCCGAAAAGACTTCTAGCAAGGCTTTATTCTATACTCATCCGGGTTACGGTAACGGCCACGAAGCCCGTTATGTTGTTCGTCTAAAAATCGGGTTTCGTCTTTCTGCCGCTTTTTCACACGTCACCGAACGACCTTGCCCAAACCGGCTCCCTGATCCTTACCGTTGCCCGGTATCTGAATAATCGAGACCGGGTCTCAATCAGGACACCGCTTGTTCAACTCATACACTCGTTTACTTATTTTATATTTTCTCCAGATCATACTCCAGACTTCCCAATCCTGTCTTCTGGGCATACTGGAACATCCCGCGATACGCCTGATGTTGTCCCAGAAAACCAAGTGTGTCCTTCATCAGATCGGTCGTCGCCCGGTCTAAAGCAAGGGGGTCTTGCGACGCCAGGATGCCGACGTCGGGGCTGATGAGCTTATCGTCTTTCGTCGAGATGCAATCGCAATCCTGAGTGATCCCAAAAGCAAACGTGATGAAAACTTTCTTCTTAAAATGCGACAGGATCCCGGCAGCGGCCTCGACCATGCGGCTGCAGAAGACGTCCATTTCTTCATCCCAGTTCACCAACACCGCCTCAAATCTGCAGGCGCACAAACATTCCCCGCAGCCGATGCATTTCCTGGTGTCGATGACGGCCCTTTCCGCCATTTGGCCGCCCTGGCCGAAGGCCGGCCCCGGGCTTCGGTGCCGCTTCGGCCTGAAGGCGATCGCGTTGACGGGGCATGAGCGGATACAGGCGCCGCACGCCGTGCACTTCTCTTCGGCAATGGACGGCTTCACGGACGAATGTTGGACCTGTTTTGTGGACCGGCAGCTCATGCCCATGGCCACATTCTTGATCGCGCCCGCATAGCCGCTAAAGACATGGCCTGTGGCATGCGACAGGACGACAAGGTTTTCCAGGATCCCCACGAACGACGGCACGCGGATCTTCTTGATGTGCGCGGCATTGATCTCGTACTCCCGGCCGTCGTGGCCCAGGAGCCCGTCGGCCACGATAAAAGGCGCGCCCACGGCCGCTTCATGGAACCCCTTTTTATACGCGAGACTCATGTGGTCCACGGCATTCTGGCGCGAGCCGTGATAGATGACGCTCGTGTCGAACAGGAACGGCCTGGCGCCTTGCGCGCGGATGGCCTCCACGACGAGGCGGACGAGCTCAGGCGGCATATGATGCACGCATGCGCTGTCGCCGATGGTCAGCTTGATGGGAACAAACGCACCCTCGTCATATTGCATCGCCGGCCGCAAGGCATCGAGCGCCTTCACAAGCGCCGCCTGCCTGGCATGGTGCGTGTCCTCCGCTATGGGGACCAGATAAACCTTGGATTTCATTTCTCTTCCTTAACCCGCAAGGCGCCCGTTGTCCTTTCTTTTTCGATCCATGCCATGATGAGCTTGACGATAAAATCCTGGTGCTCTTCATTCAGCATGATCCCCTGCCGTATCTTGTGCCACTTCTCAAGGCAGGAACGGCAACAAGTCCCCGTGGCATGCTGGGCGACGAATACAGGATGTCCGGAAAACGGCGTCTGGCGGCCGTCATTGGCGGGGCTGCGCGGCGCAATGCGCGCCGCGATAAACTCACGGGCGTGCCTGCGGATCGTCTCGATCCCCTTCTCTTCGATATAGGTGACGTCGGTGTCCTTGAGACGGAACCGGCTGCGGAAATGCGAACCTTTCAGCCTGTTAAAAATGCTCTCGTGGGATTCGTTCATCTTCTCAGGCCTCCGAAAGCGGCCATGCGGCAAAAGCATGCCGCAAAAAATGTTCCGGCCGGTTTTTACGACGGCGGTATTTCGTGGGAATATTTCGAGGTATAATAGAGGAGCCTTTCGCGGTCTTCGTCGGATATCTCGACAAAATCGACGCCCACATCATAATGCTGCCTGTCTTTGGCCATCACAAAAACCGAAGGCCGCACCCACACGACCCGCCCCTTGACTTCAATAGGATTGCTGCCGTCCAGGAGAAAAACCGTTATCGACAGGATGGTGTTCGGCTTGATCTCTTCATTCACAAAGATGCAGATCCCCGTCGCGCTGACATTCTCCGCGAAAGCCTGGTACTTCTGTTCAGGGACGCCTTCTGTGCGGCAATATTCCACAAAACTCGCATAAACGCGCCTGGCCCTGCGGCGTTCGCTTCCATCTTTTTTGGGAACTGTGTCCATAGCATCTCATCTTACTTCAACTACGCGAATCTTTCAACGGAAAGAGTTGGCGGACATCGCCAGCCTTATCACCGTCCCAAGCCCTTCAAACACATAAGGGGCGATCCTGACCTTGCTTCTCCCCTTGTCCCTTTCCTGCCACGGCAAAGGGACCTCTTTGACCCTGAGCCCCCTTTTCAAGGCAAAAAACAACAATTCCGTATCAAAACACCAGTGATCGCTTTTGACAAAAGGCAAAATGCCAAGCACCGGGCCGCGACTGAAGAGCTTGAAACCGCACTGCGCGTCGCTAACGTCGATCTTCAATATTTTTTTGACCAGCGCATTATAGCCGCATGACAGGGCTTTCCTGAAAGGCGAACGCGTCACGCAAGACCCTTGGCTCAAACGCGTACCGACGGCGATATCGCAGCCGTCCGCCATAGCGGCATAGAGTTCATCAAAAGCCCTCAGGTCACTCGACAAATCTATGTCCATATATCCGACCATTGGCGCTTTTGACTGCAGGAGGCCGTATCTCAAGGCCCTGCCGCGGCCCTTGGCATCCAGCCGCATCATCCCCACGCGTCCCGCGAACTTTCCGCAAAGCGCTTTTGAAACCTCCGGCGTCTTGTCCGTCGAGCCGTTATCAATGATCGTCAGCCTATAATCCCACTTCTTTTCGGCGTCAAGATACCTCACCACCCTACCCACATTCTCTTCCAATATGTCGGATTCGTTATAAACAGGCAGTAAGATTTCGAGTTGGGGATTGGACATGGGGGTATTATAGCATAGAGATTAACAAGAAGGACAAACAGAGAAGTTGCGGATTAACGGGTTGGCGAGCGCGGGAAAACGTAAGAACATTCCCTGCACTAGAACGAAAGAACAAAAATGGGCGGAGATTATTTTGTCACTATCGAAGCTAAGCTCTGATAAAAGACTATCGAAGCTAAGCTCTGATAAAAGACAGACCGATCGAAGCCGAGCCGCCGGAGGCAGGCCCGGCCCAAACCCTTAACGCGAAAGCCAGGACACGAAGTTGTAGCTGAAGTGATAGCTGATCTGATAGAGAAACAGGGCCACCAGATACATGGTGATGTATTGCGGCGAGAACAACAGGCTGATGAGACACACCCCGTAAAACCAGAGGTAAAGAGAAAAAACAGGCATATTTTTCGGCTTATAGACGCAGTTGAAAAAATTATATCGCGTCCAGTTGAAGGAAAAGATGCGGCCCTCGGCGTTGAGCCTCTCAAAAAGCCTGGAGCCGGGAAACGGCGTCAGGAGCGTAAGATAAGAACGCCACAGGCGCGCCCGGGCCAAGAACCACAGCAATTTGAGGTAATCCGCCGGCCTGTCCTCATCGGCCCCCACGATAAAAGAACCGACCGCGCCGATCTTGTGCCTCCGGAGGTTCCTGAGGGCCGTCAGGTAATCTTCGCTGCTGCGCACCTGCCGCAGGGACGTCTTCTTGTACTTCTGGGGATGGATGGTCTCAAAACCGATCAAAAGGACCCGGCAGCCGCTCTCTTCGGCCAGACGCAAGGCCTCCTCATCAAAGCACATGTCGATGGAACAATTCGCCCCCCAATCGACGCCGAGGGCCGCAAGTTTCCGGAAAAACTCCTTGGCATAGGCGGGATTTGAAAAAATATTGTCGCAGCGGAAGACGACAAAAGGTTTTCTGAGATAAAACGGACGCGGCGCCTGTTTGATCCTCTCGACCAGCTGTAAAACCTGCTCCATTTTGATCGAACGGCACCACTCCGAGATCCTGGCGCAGAAATCGCAGCGATACTTGCACCCCCGGTCGATATGAAGGCCCAGCCGGCTCAGGAACGCCGGTTCCATGCGGCGGTAATAATCATACACAGGCGAGAAAAAATCCTCCAGCGGCTCGCCCTGGTATCGGGCTTTGAGCCTGCCCGCCTCAAAATCAGCCAGCACGTCCTTCCAGACGGACTCCGCCTCCCCGATCACGACAGCGTCGGCGTGCTGGAGGGCCTCCTGCGGCAATGCGCTCACATGAGGACCGCCTAAAACAACCCTGGAGCCGGCGCGGCGAAAACAGTCGGCGATCCGGTAGGCATGGCGGGCCGCAGACGTCAAACACGTGATCGCCACAAGCTTGCCCGCGCTGAAATCTTTCTTCTTCCAGAAAATCTTTTTATTGATGAAGGTGACGCGGTATGAGGCGGGGGTCAGGGCGGCCAGCGTCACCAGCGCGTGCGGAAAAGGATTGCCGGTAAAACTATTTTGGATCGCGTCGATCATGCGATACGACGCGCAAGGATTGATGAGAAGGAGTTCGTTTTGAGGAAGCGTTGTCATCTCTGCGGCACGAAACCTCATGTTCGATGATGGACGAAAAGGTCAAAAAGAATGATGTGTAAGCATTATACAATAATCGCGGCTAAAGGGATAGGCCTGCTTGATCAAGACGATCAGGGACCATTAAAATCCGGCCGCGAAGGACTCGAGTCTCGCTTGGCCTTGAAAAACAAAAAACAACGCAAAAAGCGTGGCTTGATTGGTCCCTCGCATCAGCGCTCAATTAAGATCGCCTTCTATCTCCCTGCCGCTCTCGACTAAGCCGCAAGGACTGCGGCAGGGGCCGCGAAGGACTCGAGTCTCGCTTGGCCTTTGGCCTGCGCTCGACACCGGCCGCCTCACCGACCTGGATAAACTTCTTGGAAATCCTCGGCGGCGCGCTAAACGGCGCTCCTTACTCGTCGCGCCAGCGCCCTCCGGTTCGAGTCCTTCGTGTAGGGTTGACCAAAAATTTGACCCATCCAGAAAACCTGGATGGGTCAAATTTTGGTGAGCCGCGAAGGACTCGAACCTTCAACCCCCTGATTAAGAGTCAGATGCTCTACCGATTGAGCTAGCGGCCCGAATAATGCTTTGCTGCTTATCTATGATTTTATTTCCGAACAAACCACAGCTCTACCTCCGCCACCAAAACGCCGGCGGATCTTCGCCAAAAAACATGGCTTCGAGATTGAGCTAGCGGCCCGAAACATTCCTTAACATGCACCCTCTGGATGCATCAAGAAGTTCCTTAATGGTAACGTCCTGAGCGAAGCCCTTCGCTCTGCGAAGGGCGGAGTCGAAGGGCGGCCACGTAAAACGACCTTTGCTCATCACGTGGCAAGCTCGAAATAATCTTCTTTCTCTATTCTACCTCAAAAGAAGTGTAAATATTACCAGATTTCAAACGGGGTGTAAAGAAAATTCACTGGGCGTCCCGTCACTCTTTTTCAAACTTGATCTTGGCGATGAAATAACCGAGACCGACCCCTAACACAAAGATACCAAAAACATAATTGGGATAATTGTTCTTCAGGGCGAAATCCACCAGCAAATACGTGTAAATCCAGATCAGCAGGCCGTGAAGCAAGATCTTAAGGAAAATCTTGAGCTTGAGCCCTTTCATCTCTCCCCTTCCTTTCTTGGAGCTGGTCCCATTCTTCCCATCCATGAGCCCCGGCGCCTCCCGGAGGCAGACCATGACGGATGGATGGGAGCCTAGCCCATCTTCCTCTTGAACTGGAGCGTGCTCAGGACGATGACGCACAGCCCGATGAACAACAGCGGCACCATCTGCTGGCGGAGGACCGCGATGCCGACGCCCTTCAAAAAAATCCCGCGGATGATGATCATAAAATACCTCAAGGGGTTGAGGTACGTAAAGACCTGGATGGCCTGGGGCATGTTGGCGATAGGATACGCAAACCCGGACAACAGGACCGTCGGCAGATAAAAGAGGAACACCGACATCATGGACTCCTGCTGGGTGGAGGAGATCGTCGAGATAAAAAGCCCTATGCCCAGGGTCGTAAACAAGTAGATGCAGGTGGTCAACAACAGCAATAGAAGGTTTCCTCTCAAGGGGATGTGGAACCACAGGACGCCGAGCGCGGTGATCAGGACGATCTGCACGAGGGCGATGATGCCGAAGGGCAAAAGCTTTCCCAGGATCAGCTCTATGGGCCGCAGAGGGCTGACAATCAACTGTTCCATGGTGCCGATCTCTTTTTCCTTGACGATGGCCATGGACGACAGAAGCAAAGACATCATGGTCACGATGATCGCGATGACGCCGGGAAGGTAATAATTACGCGAGATGAGGTTGCCGTTGAACCACGCCCGGTCGCGCAGGTCCACGCTGGGGGCGTATTTGATGCCGCCGCGCTCCAGGGCTTCCTGTTTGAGAAGGTTGTACTGGTAATCCTGCATGATCGTGTTCGCATAGCCCATCACCACCATCGCCGTGTTGGAGTCCGTTCCGTCGTAGGCCAGCTGGATCTGGGCATCCTTGCCCGCCTCGAGGTTGCGGCCGTAGCCGCGGTCGATGCGGATGACGACGCTCGCCTGGCCCTTGTCCAGGACAAGATTCTCGGCCTCCTCGGTATCGATGAAATACTTGGGGACGAAATATTTGGAATACGTGAAATCACGCAACAGCTCGCGGCTCTCCTTGGTGTTGTCGCGGTCGAAGATCGCCGTCGGGACGAAGTTGATGTCCTTGTTGGCGGCATAGCCGAAGAGGATGATCTGGATGAGCGGCGTGATAAAGATGATCGTCTTCATCCGGGGGTCGCGGAAGATCTGCTTGAATTCCTTGATAAAGATGGATTTGGCGCGTTCCCACATATCCGTTTTGCGTTTTTATATTAGGTGATGACTTTCTTTTTAAACCGTTTCATGGCTAAAAAAAGCATGAAGAAGGCGAACAAAAAAAGGAACGTCGCCTCGTCCCACATGACCCTGAGCCCTCCCGCCTTGAGAAACAGCTCCCGCAGGATGATGATGTAATATTTGGCCGGCACAAAATACGTCACAGCCTGGATCACCTTTGGCATGTTGAAGACCGGATAGATGAAGCCCGACAACAACATTGTCGGGATGAGCGTCGTCAAGCTCGCCAATTGACTAGCCATCAGCTGCGTCCTGGCGACGACCGAAATATAGATCCCCTGCGACAAGGCGCCCGTCAAAAACAAGGCGCTCAAGAACGCCAGCGTCAGGTAATGGCCGCGGAACGGCACGGCAAACAAAAACCGCGCCATGAGGACGCCGACGATCAGGTCGAAGAACCCGATGCAGAAATAAGGGATGAACTTGCCGAAAACCAGCTCCGGCGCCTTGACGGGAGTGGCGATCAGCTGTTCCATGGTGCCCCTCTCCCACTCGCGCGCGATGCACAAGGACGTGACCAAAGCCGAGATGATCATGATGATCATGGCGATGACGCCCGGCACGATGAACCACGTGCTGGTCAGGCCCATGTTGTACCAGACCCGCGTGCGGGCATCCACCGTCCGCTGCGGCGTAACCCCGCGGCTCTCCATGGCGCTCGTCATCAGGTTGACGTTGTACTGGGCGACCACCGAACGCACGTAATTCATGGCGATGGTCGCCGTATTGGCGTCGCTGCCGTCGACGATCAACTGCAAAGGCGCGGTCTTTCCGGCCTCCAGGAAATGCGAAAAATCCTTGGGGATGACGAGCGCCAGCATGGCATCGCCGGAGTCGATCTTGTATTCGATGTCCCTGTAGTTGTCCGTATAGGCGATGATCCTGAAATACTTGGAATTCTTGAAATTCAGGAGAAATTCCCGCGTGACCTCAGAAGAGGCATCCTGGTTCCAGACGATCGTCCTGACGTGGTCGATATCCAGGGAAAGGCCGTAACCGAAGATGAGAAGCATGAAGACCGGAATACCCAGGGCCAGGCCGAGCGAGCGCGTGTCCCGCTTGATCTGGATGAACTCCTTCCAGGCGATCGCCCTGATCCTCTTTACGTTCACGACGCGTGCTCCTTATCGTAGTTCTCGATGGCCGAAACAAAGACGTCCTCGAGGGACGGCATGATCTTGCGGATGCTCTCGACGTTGGCGCCCCTGGACGCCAGATAGGCCTTCAGGGCCGGGATCGCCTTGGCGGCGTCATAAACGACGGCATGGATACTGGCGCCGAAAAGCGCCGCCTCCTTGACCGTCTCAAGCGCATCCAGCCCGTCGATCCAGTCCTGCGCGGCATTGACGACGATCTCCAGGACGTCGTTCTTCATGAACTTGGTCTTCATCTCGGCCGGCGTGCCCATGGCGATGATCGTGCCGTGATAGATCAGGACCATACGGTCGCAATTCTCGGCCTCGTCCATGTAGTGCGTCGTCACGAAGATCGTCACGCCGTTGTGCGCCAGGTCTTTGATGATCGCCCAGAAGTTGGCGCGCGTGATCGGATCGACGCCCGACGTCGGCTCGTCCAAAAAAAGCATCCGGGGATGATGGATGAGCGCGCAGCCCAAAGCCAGGCGCTGTTTCCAGCCGCCGGAGATGACCTTGGTCGGTCGCGTGCGGAAATCCTCCAGCCCCGCCAGCCGGATCACCTCTTCCTTCCTCTCTTTGCGCTTATCATAGGGGATATTGTAGATGCCGGAATAGAAATCGATGTTCTCCTCGACGGTCAGGTCGTCGTAGAGGGAGAATTTCTGGGACATGTAGCCGATGTTTTCCTTGATCTTGCCCTGCTCGTTGATGATGTCGAAACCGCCCACAGTGCCCGAGCCGGATGTCGGGGCGTAGATGCCGCAGAGCATGCGGATGGTCGTGGATTTGCCGGCGCCGTTGGGGCCCAGGAACCCGAAGATCTCGCCGCGGCGGACTTCGAAATTCACCTTGTTGACGGCGGTGAAGCTGCCGAACTTCTTCTCTAAGTCCCGGACGCTGACGATGATATCAGGCGCGCTGTTCATGTTTTTCGGCGTCCTTGATGATAGCGATGAACGCCTCCTCCAACGTCTTGGCGTTCCATTGTTTTTTGATCTTCTCCGGCTCTTCGCAACGCAGGAGCCGGCCTTTGTGGATCATCCCCACTCTCTTGCAGCGCTCGGCCTCGTCGAGATAGGCGGTGGAACAAAAAATCGTTACCTTCTCTTTCAGGAGGTCATAGAGGATCTTCCAGAAATCCCTGCGGGAGACGGGATCGACGCCGT
>Ga0302253_1001216_pt1 | contig 16422 bp, 12 predicted proteins | sample AAG_RA_Trp_MG_FD_193537 | JGI IMG/M metagenome (GOLD analysis project Ga0302253, IMG submission 193537) | Enriched activated sludge microbial communities from anaerobic digester in WTTP, New Holstein, Wisconsin, United States - AAG_RA_Trp | ecosystem: Engineered > Bioreactor > Anaerobic >...
TGGAGAGGAGGTTGAGGGAGACCGCGAGGTTGCGGCTCATGGCTCTGAGGCTTTCGCCGCTTACAAGGCGGGCGACGATGTCGGGTAAAGCCACTGGCCGCTTCACATAGTAGGCTAACGAGAAGGTTTGGGAAGAGAAGGTCCTGTGGCAGGCGGAACACTGGTAGCGTTGGACGCGGCCAAATGCCTTGGTGGTATAAAAGCCCTTGGGCTTCGCCCACGGAAAGGCGGGTGCCTCATTATGCCAGACACAGTGAGGATTCGGGCAGAAAGGGAAAGATTGCATCGGCATCTACCTCCATAGAGAGTGGTGAGTCTTCTCATAGAGGTAGACGCGAGAACGCGAATGCTTACTTCAACTCTGGCACAAGGTTGGAAGCACTACCCGAGGTCTGCCGCTTCAGCTTTTTGGTCGTTGTCATTTCGAGCGGCTCATTGAGCAGTTGTATTCGCGTAATCTTCTGATACGGCCGCAGACGCTGATTGACTTCCGCGATAATTTCCTGGATTCGTGCTTCAATTTGCTCTGATGTGAGCTTATTTTGGGCAGCCCAATCCTGGTTCGGATAGACAAGCGCTTCGATCTCTTCTGCGACAGACTTGCCTTCGGGAATGTATCCACGCACAAGAATCTGTTCGATTTCGTCGTACAGCTGGAATTCATTCTCTATCTCTTCGGGATATACATTCTTGCCGCCTTCGGTGACTATAAGGTTCTTGATCCTGCCTGCGAGATAGAGATAATTTTCGTCATCGAGCTTTCCGAGATCGCCCGTTCTGAGCCAGCCGTCTTCCGAGAGCACTTCGGCTGTTTCTTCGGGCATTTTGTAGTAGCCCTGCATGACCATGGGGCCGCGGACTACAATTTCGCCGATGCCTTCTTCGTTCGGATTGTCGATACGAATTTCGGCGCCAGGGATGACTTTGCCTACAGAGGTTTCCTTGTAGTGCTCCACGGGGTTGAGCGTGAGGATCGGCGAGGTTTCGGTGAGGCCGTACCCCTGCACAAAGTCGATACCGAGCTGGTTATACTGGCGGAATACTTGCGGGTCGAGCGGGCCGCCGCCAGAAATGCAGATGCGAATGGACGACAGGCTCGCCTTCTCAAGCACTGAATGGAAAATCTTCTTGCCTGGATTGACTCCGAATGCTTTCTTGATGAATCCCGAAATGGCCATGAGTGTCCGGATCAGCGCATACGCCACCGCGCCCTTTTCTTTTATGCCTTTCATTATTCCCGACAGCAACTTGTTGAAAAGCATCGGCACGCCGAGGAACATTGTCACTTTAGCTTGCTTGAGATCCGAAAGAATTTGCTTGACCACCATTTTCTTGCCAAACACGGTCTCGGCGCCAACAGAAAGCGACTCGATAAACACCGCAAGCATTGTGTAGGAATGGTGAATGGGCAAGAGTGCATAGAAAACATCGGTTTCTGAAATATTGAGATTCGACTGCGCGAGGAAGCAGTCGGACACAAAATTCTCGTGGCTGAGCATGACACCTTTTGGTATGCCTGTAGTACCTGACGTGAAGAGAATGGCTGCAAGGCTCTGCCCAGGAACGACAGGTGGCTCGAACTTGGTGCCACTAGGCGGGGCTAGATCATAGATGTAGTTCCTTGTGCCTTTCGCGAGGCTGAAACAAGGCATCGTGCTCAATTCTTTCTGCATCTCTTCGAATTTTTCTTCGTCTATGAAGGCTGCAGACACATCGCCGGCTTTTATCAGTGCCAGAATCTCTCGTGTCGGCAATTGATAATCGATGGGAACAACCACCGCCCCTGCATACAGAACTGCGAGGTATGCCACCGCCCATTCTGGTGCATTTTTCCCTGTGACTGCGACATGGCTGCCCTTTGCAATACCAATAGAATGGAGGTATGCAGCGACTTTTACAGTGACAGCCTGTGCTTCTTTATACGTGAGACTGACACGCTCAGGGCTGTAGACTGTAAAACATGGCCTGTCGGGGAAGCGCTCCGTCACAATGTCGAAAAGCTGAGGGAGCGTCGGCCATTTGCCAGTAAAAACACGTCCTCGATATGCATCGAGAAATTTCCAAGGTTCTGTTTCGCGCATGTCATATATTATGCTGCACATGAGCTCCATTGAAAAGAGGCACAGCGCTTGAACTCTGGATATATCATCTTTCCCCCTTTCCTGCAGCAAGGGTTTTGCGATATTCTTGTGGCACTTTTCTTTTGAAGAAGAATGTGCAGCGCGGCCGTATCCATTTGGCCAGCCAGCATTCAGCAGACGCGAATGTGGAGGAAAAGATGAAATCGGTGGAGCTCCCGAAGGCGTATGACCCAAAAACATTTGAGCGGCGTGTCTACGAAATGTGGAAAACCGAGGGCCATTTTCAGCCGAAAGTAGACAAGCGGAAAAGACCCTTTACCATTGTCATTCCTCCACCCAACGTAACGGGCGTACTCCATATGGGACATGCGCTCAACAACAGCCTCCAGGATATCCAGATCCGCTACCGCCGGATGAAGGGCATTCCAACGCTCTGGCTGCCGGGCACCGATCATGCCGGTATTGCGACCCAGAATGTCGTTGAGCGCAAACTGCGCAAGGAAGGCCGCGAGCGCACCCAAATCGGCCGCGAAGCCTTTATCGAAGAGACCTGGAAAGTCGCGAAAGAACATCGCGCATTCATCAATAATCAGCTTGAGCGCATTGGAGCGAGCGTCGACTGGAGCCGCGAGCGGTTTACGCTCGACGAAGGCCTTTCGAAGGCGGTGCGCGAAGTATTTGTCACGCTGTACGAGCGTAATCTTGTCTATCGCGGTGAATACCTTGTGAACTGGTGCCCTTCGTGCGGGACTGCCCTCTCGGACGATGAGGTTGAGCACGAGGATGAGCCGGGCTCGCTGTGGCATATCTGGTACGAGCTGGTCGATGGCCCGACGCCCGAATGGCCCTCCGGAAGAATCGAAATTGCGACTTCACGCCCCGAGACTCTCCTTGGCGATACAGCCGTTGCCGCGCATCCGAATGACCAGCGCTACACCGCACTTATCGGCAAAATGGTGCGCCTGCCACTCACCGACCGCATAATTCCGATTATCGCTGACAGCTATGTCGATCCAGAGTTCGGCACCGGCTTGGTCAAGATAACCCCTGCCCACGACCCGAACGACTTCCTTGTCGGCCAGCGGCACAAGCTTGGGAGCACTAACATTCTTAACCCCGATGCCACCCTATCCAGCGCGGTTCCCGAAAAATACCGTGGCATGAAGGTACTGGAAGCGCGCAAGGCCGTGCTCGCCGACCTGGAATCGCAGGGACTTCTTAAAAGTGAAGAAAAAATCGTGCATGCAGTGGGGCATTGCTATCGCTGCCACACTGCCATCGAGCCGTATTTGTCGCGCCAGTGGTTTGTCCGCATGAAGCCCCTCGCTGAAAAGGCGCTCAAAGCCTGGCAGGACGGCGATGTCGTCTTTTTCCCGAAAAAGTGGGAGCATACCTATAAGCACTGGCTTGAAAATATCCGCGACTGGTGCATTTCCCGCCAGCTGTGGTGGGGTCACCGTATTCCCGTGTTCTATTGCAAGGATTGCGGCGCGACCATGGTGAGCCGCGAAGACCCGGTTGTGTGTACCCAGTGCGGCTCCAGCAATATCTACCAGGATGAAGATGTGCTGGACACGTGGTTTTCGAGCTGGTTGTGGCCGTTCAGCACGCTTGGCTGGCCAAAGGACACTGCGGACCTGCGGTATTTCTACCCCACAAGCGCCCTTGTCACCGCGTACGACATTATTTTCTTCTGGGTTGCGCGCATGATCATGGCAGGGATGGAATTCACCGGCCAGAGCCCCTTCAAGGAAGTCTACATTCACGGCCTTATCAGGGACAAACAGGGCCGCAAAATGTCCAAGAGCCTTGGCAACGGCATAGATCCACTCGAAATCGTGGACGAATATGGCGCGGACGCCCTCAAATTCACGCTCGCCTACAACTGCGCTGGCGGCCAGGACATCCTTCTCGATCGCGACAGCTTCAAAATGGGCAGCAAATTCGCGAACAAGATCTGGAATGCCTCGCGCTATATTCTCATGAATCTCGAAGGGCGCACCTATCTGCCCGAGAGCGAGATAGTCTACAACGACACTGACCGATGGATTCTGCACAGGCTCAATCTTGCTGCAAAAAATGTAAGTCAGGCGCTCGAATCCTGGCGCTTCAACGATGCAGCCCAGACAGCCTATTCCTATTTTTGGGACGATTTCTGCGATTGGTACATCGAAGCGTCCAAGCTTTCGACAAAATCATCGGACGAACACGAAAAGGACCGCGCAACCACCGTGTTGCTCAATATGCTCGATGCATCGCTCAGGCTCCTGCACCCCTTCCTTCCCTTTGTGACCGAAGAAATTTACAGCATGCTGCCGAACGCAAACGGCAAGCTCATTTCTGCACGCTACCCAGAGTGGACAGCTGAACGGGATGCGCCAGAGACTGAAGCCCATTTCGACGCACTTAAGGAAATTGTCACGCTTGTGCGCACACTCCGATCGGAGTTCCAGATCCCGCCGGAAGCTGCCATTCCGCTCAATCTTGTATTCGACGCGAATTTTTTGCACGCGAAATTTATCACGGAAAATATAGCTCTCATAAGCCTTCTGGCAGGGGCTTCTTCTGTTTCGATTGGAGCACCGCCACCTTCCGGGAGCATTTCTCTTGCGGGCAACGGAGTTACAGCCCAGGTGCAGGTGCGCGGGCTTCTCGACATCTCAAAGCTCATCGAGCGGCTCTCGAAAGAAAAAGAGAAAGAAAAGGCCTATATCTCCAAGCTCGAAGCAAAGCTTTCGAATCCAGCATTTCTTTCATCGGCTCCGGCTGATATCATAGAAAAGGAGAAGGAAAAGCTCGCGGCATCCGCATCAAAAGCCGCAAAGCTCGAAATGTATATTCGGGAGCTCTCATGAATTCAGGAGAGAATGGCCCGCAAGATACAGGCCCAAATGGTTCGAAAAGCCCAGCTGCAGAAAGCCCGCAGGATGCAAAGAGCCCGCAGGATGCAGAGAGCCCGCTTTCGAGACAGGGCTCGATTCTGCGCTCCGATCGCCTCACCATGGACAAGGCTGCTATGCTCCGCCTCAAGCGGATGCATCTGGCGCCCTACATCCAGCTTGCGACTTGCCTTATCGGGAAACTCAGACGGAGCGGCGGCAATATGTTCCGTCACCAGCTCGATACGATGGCCATTCTCATGGACTATGGGTATATTGATTCTGTGCTGCTCAAGGCCTCTCTTATACATGACCTTCTCGAAGATGCGCCCGAAACCGACCCCGACACCATTCTCTCGATCGATGATGAGTCTGTCGATGTCTACAAGCTCGTGCTAGAAGTGACTCGCCGCCCGGTCGAGAACAAAGCCGAATTCCTCAACAGAATCCGCGATTTCGGCTCGCTTCGCGCCAAAGTTTTGAAGAGCGCGGACCGCATTTCGAACATGATCAGCCTTGGCTATGTGACGGATGATGTGTTTGTTCGCCGCTATACGGACGAAACCGAGCAATTCGTGTTTCCGATAGCCGAGCGTGCGGATGAGCGAATGCTCTCGGAGCTGAAGGAACTTGTCGCGACACGCCGAGAATATTTGCGCAACAGAATAGAGATTTGATATTTCTATATGGAGGACACTGATAATGAATAGGAAATGGACAAAAGCCGAGATCGCCGCGGCGATCGATCATACCCTGCTCAAAGCGACCGCAACGAGTGAGCAGATCAGGACGCTTTGCGCAGAGGCCAAAGAATATACATTCAAATCGGTCTGCGTGAATCCATGTTGGGTGCCGCTATGCGCGAGCGAATTGGCCGGCTCGGGAGTGCTCATTGCCACCGTAGTCGGTTTTCCGCTGGGTGCGAACAGCACTGCCATAAAGGTCGAAGAAGCCCGCCGCGCGGTTGCTGAAGGTGCTCGCGAGATCGACATGGTCATCAATATCGGAAAAGCCAAGGCTGGCGACTGGAATGCGGTTCGGGACGAAATCGCAGCTGTTGTACATGCATCAAAACCGGCAATAGTCAAAACAATCATCGAAACCTGCTACCTCACGCAGGACGAAAAGATAGCTGCATGCAGGGCAGCGGTCGCAGCCGGAGCTGCGTTTGTCAAAACAAGCACCGGTTTCGGGACAGGCGGAGCGACTGTTGAGGATGTCCGCCTCATGAAGGAGACTGTGGGCGATGCCGCGCAAGTAAAAGCTTCTGGCGGCATCAAGACATATGAAGATGCGGTTGCCATGCTCGAAGCAGGTGCAACGCGTATCGGCGCCTCGGCCGGCGTAACAATAATGAAAGAAGCTGAAGCCTGAAGGTGAAGCCCGAATCGATTAAAATGCGGATTTGTTATTGACAATCCGCGAGGGCGGCTTTACCATTTACGTTGCTCATCGCGAAAGATCGGTATGATCTTCGCTATCAATGCAGTGTAATCCTAAAAAGGAGGATGAAGCATGAAAAAAGCGCTATTGGTGCTTGTCGTCGCAGCTCTCATTGCTGCGCCGGTGTTCGCTCAGTTCAAAGTAGGTCTCGTAACCGATGTCGGCGGCATCGATGACAAGTCGTTCAATCAGGGGACATGGGAAGGTATTGTCCGTTTCGGACAGGATTTCAAGCTTCCGAAAGCAAATTACAAGTATCTGCAGTCCAGCGCCGAAGCTGACTATGTGCCGAACCTCTCGACCTTTGCGGACGAAGGTCTCAGCCTCATCATCGCTCCCGGATTCCTCTTCGAGAAGGCGATGACACAGGTCGCGACCAACTATCCGACCCGCAAGTTCCTTATCATCGACAGCGTCGTCAATCTGCCGAACGTTGCCTCCGCTGTTTTCGCCGAGCATGAGGGTTCCTTCCTTGTCGGCGTTGCAGCAGGCCTCAAGGCAAAAGCCGATGGAAAGAACATTGTCGGCTTTATTGGCGGTATGCAGTTCCCGCTCATCGAGAAGTTCCAGGCAGGCTTCGAGCAGGGCGTAAAAGCGGTCTATCCAGATTGCAAGATCCTCGTAGACTATGCCGGCGACTTTGCAGCGCCTGATAAAGGCCAGGCTCTTGCGCAGAAGCAGTACAGCGCGGGCGCCTACATTATCTTCCATGCAGCAGGCGGAACCGGCAACGGACTTATCAAAGAGGCAAAAGAGCGTTCTCAGAAGGGCGATATCCGCTGGGCAATCGGCGTCGACAAGGATCAGTATGCTGATGGTATCTACAGCGGCACCAAGTCAGCAGTCCTTACCTCCATGATGAAGCGCGTCGATGTCGCGGCCTATGAAGTCAGCAAGATGACCATGGATGGCAAGTTCCCCGGAGGTCAGACCCTCGTCTTCAAAGTTGCAAACAAGGGTGTCGGAATTCCCGAGAAGAACCCCAACCTCTCTGCTGATATCGTAGCGAAAGTAAAAGAGTACGAAGCGCTCATCGCTTCCGGCAAGCTCGTGGTTTCCGAGATTCCGGCAAAGTAAGTGACGATTTGAACGAAGCGGGGCGGGTTTTCCGCCTTGCTTGTCGAATGGGCTGCCTGTTGCGTCTGCGCGGGCAGCCTTTTTTTAACCATTTTCTAACGTAAACAAGAAATTTCATTAATAAGAAGCGGGTATCCTCTGCTCGAAATGCAGGACGGGCACTGTGCATTGGCCATGGAACAGCAAGCACGAATTCTCGGTGCCTCTTGCAATTTCAACTACGAGAATGGAGGAAACCACATGAAACGAAATGTATTGTTCCGACGAGGCCTGTTGATGGCACTTTGTCTGATTGGTGCAGCAAGTGCGCTGAATGCACAGACTCTGCTGGGTTCAGGCGCAACGTTCCCGGCTCCTGCCTATACCAAGATGTTCGACGAGTATTACAAGGCAACAGGCATCAAGGTGAACTATCAGGCAATCGGTTCTTCAGGGGGGCTCAAAAACATCCAGGATCGCGTTGTCGATTTTGGTGGCTCTGATTCTTTTGTCAAGGACACAGACTTTGCCAAGTATCCTGCTTCAATAGTGCATATTCCGACAGTGATCGGCGCGGTGGTTGTTACCTACAATCTGCCCGGAAACCCTGCCCTCAGATTGACCGGCGAGGTGATTGCGGATATCTACCTCGGCAAAATCACAAAATGGAACGATAAGAGAATTGCGGAGCTCAACCCGGCCGTCAAACTGCCGAACATGGCGATAATGCCTGTCTATCGTTCCGACGGGTCTGGAACGACCTTCAACTTCACGGCATACCTGAGCGCAGTCAGCACTGAATGGAAATCGAAGGTCGGCAATGCGAATTCCGTCAGCTGGCCGGCAGGGCAGGGTGCAGCACAGAATGCAGGTGTCGCTGGAGTTGTCAAGCAAACTCCCGGAAGCATCGGATATGTCGAACTAGCATATGCACATCAAAGCAATATGCCTGCAGCAGCAATAAAGAATTCAAGCGGTGTCTGGGTCGATGCCAGCCTAGCGTCGATTTCAGCTTCGGCAGCTGGAGCGTTTCCTCCAGATTCCCGCATACTTCTTGTAAATACGAATGCCAAAGAAGGCTATCCCATCAGTGCGCTCACCTGGATCATTGTCTATCGCGAACAAAAATATGCCAGCCGCACCCTTGAACAAGCCGAACATCTCGCGAAGCTCCTCTGGTGGATGATCCATGACGGTCAGAACTTTGTCGAGGCGCTCGATTACGCCAAGCTCCCTGCGCCAGCAATCAAGGCTGCCGAAGCGATAATCAAGAGCATTACATATGATGGCCAGCCCGTGCTGAAATAATGAACGACAGAAGATTTAACGCCCTGCTTGGTTTAGCAGCTTTGTTAATCGTTTTTGTCTTCGCAGGGTTTGTGTTGACTCTCGTTGTGCAGTCGCTTCCCGCAGTAAAGCAGGAAGGGGCTGCCTTCTTGTATAGTTCCGAATGGAATCCTGTCACTGCGCGCTTCGGCGCGCTGCCTTTTATAATCGGCACTCTTCTGACATCATCGATCGCTCTGGTCATCGCAATTCCATTGTCGCTCAGCGCCGGGATTGTCATGGGCGAGTATGTGCGCTCAGGCTGGCTGCGTTCGCTCTTAAATACGCTTATCAACGTGCTTGCCTCTATCCCGTCGGTGGTATTCGGACTTTGGGGTATCGAAGTCGTCATTCCGCTTGTCCGGAATCTGGCGGTGCTCATCGGCGCTCCTCCCTATGGGGCAGGCATTCTCTCCGCATCGCTCGTCCTTGCGATCATGATTATCCCTTACATGTCATCTATGACGCGGGAAGCGCTCATGAATGTGCCAGCGGGGCTTCGAGAAGGAGCCTTTGCGCTCGGGCTTACAAAGCAGGAAGTAGTAACCGGGATCGCCTTGCCATTCGCGCGACAGAGTATTTTTGCTGGAATTCTTCTTTCGCTCGGGCGAGCGCTTGGCGAAACCATGGCGGTGACCATGCTCATTGGAAACGCGACGCGCATTCCGGATTCGCTTTTTTCGCTCGGGAATACGCTCGCGAGCGTCATTGCATCCCAATTCAACGAGGCGGCGAGCGATGTGCATCGTTCTGCGATGATGAGGCTCGCTCTGATGCTTCTCCTGATAACGATGATCGCTGGATGGTTTGGAAGGACATTGATGCGCAAGGGGGCAAGCGCCTATGGAAAATAATGCATTCAAAAGCCGCCATCAAACGCGCGCGCAAAAGGACAGATTTTTTAAGTTTGCGGTGATGATTCCTGCGGGTATTGTGGTTGCGCTCCTCGTGCTCATCCTTGCGCAGGTAGTAATCAACGGCGCCCGCGCTCTGAATGTGGACTTCTTCTTTAAGGAACAGAAGCCGTTTGGCGAGACGGGCGGCGGCATTGTGCAGGCGATTGTCGGCACCATCATGCTGCTGGGAACCTCAATTGTTGTCGCATTGCCATTTTCTTTGCTGGCAAGTCTTTACCTCTATGAGCACAGAGGATCGAAACGAGCAAAAGTGCTGGCGACTGCCATCAATACGCTGCAAGGAATTCCCTCAATTGTGATCGGCGTGGTGATCTATTCATGGATAGTTGTACCGCTCAGGAGCTTTTCCTCGCTGGCGGGCGGTGTGGCGCTTGCGATTGTCATGCTTCCTCTTATGACCAGCATGATACATGCATCACTCGAGATGGTGCCGTCTTCATATCTGGAAGCAGCACTTGCGCTCGGTGTCCCAAGGTGGCGCGCCATAATCGATATAATCCTTCCTGCTTCAGCTTCCGGAATTCTCGAAGCGACAAGCCTTGGAGTAGCCCGTGCTGCGGGCGAGACAGCGCCGCTCATTTTTACCGCATTCGGAAATCCTTTTTTAAGCCTGAGCCTGAAAGGGCCTGTCTCCGCTCTTCCCCTTGTGATCTACGAGTATATCAAAAGTCCATACGACGATTGGCACCAAAAAGCATGGGGCGCAGCGCTCCTTTTGGTGCTGTTTGTGCTCATCCTCAACGTGCTGATAGGTTCCCGGAAAAAACACTGAGTTTTGTATCTGGCAAAAAATATCCTTGCGTGATATACTCATTCACTATCCTTATCCAGGGGGTTGCAGGTGTCGTACATCGTGGAGATGCTTCACATCACCAAGGATTTCCCCGGAATCAGAGCAAACGACGATATCACGCTGCAAATAGAAGAAAAGTCAATTCATGCTCTGCTTGGCGAAAACGGCGCCGGGAAATCCACACTGATGAGCATCCTGTTTGGACTGTATCAGCCAGATAGCGGCTCGATCCGCGTGCGAGGGAAGGAAGTAAAAATCAGCGACCCCAATGTCGCGACCTCTCTCGGTATCGGTATGGTGCACCAGCATTTCAAGCTCGTCCATAACTTCACCGTCACTGAAAACATTATTCTCGGCATGGAGCCTCATAAAGGGCCTGTGATCGATATCCGCAGCGCCGAGAAAAAAGTGGAAGAAATTTCGAAATTGTATGGACTTGCAGTCGATCCGCGCGCAAAAATCGAGGATATATCGGTCAGCATGCAGCAACGCGTTGAAATTCTCAAAATGCTTTTCCGCGATGCAGAAATCCTCATTTTCGACGAACCGACAGCGGTGCTCACGCCTCAGGAAATCCATGAACTCATGCAGATCATGCGCAGGCTCGTCGAAGAGGGCAAGACTATCCTTCTCATTACGCACAAACTCAAGGAAATAAAAGAAGTTGCTGACGTGTGTACAGTGCTGAGGCGCGGCAAGCTTGTCGGAACCGTTTCTGTGGCAGATACCGATGAAGAGAGAATGGCAGAAATGATGGTCGGCCGCCAGGTCAGTTTCCATGTCGAAAAAGGGCCTGCAAAACCGGGTGAAGAACTTTTGCGCATCGAAAACCTGAATGTAAAGAATGTGAAAGGATTGCTCGGGGTAAAGAATTTGTCGCTCTCGGTGCGCGCCGGAGAAGTTCTTGGCTTATGCGGCATCGATGGAAACGGCCAGACCGAGCTTGTTCAGGCAATCACTGGGCTCACAAAAATTGAATCAGGCAAGATTTTCTTAAGAAATATAAACATAGCAAATCTCCCGATCAAGGAACGAACCGACCTCGGGCTTGGTCACATTCCAGAGGATCGGCAGAAACACGGACTTGTACTCGATTTTACGTTGGGCGAGAACTTCGTCATCCATAACTATTACGAAAAGCCTTTCGCGAATTATGGCATTTTGAACAAAAAAGCCATTCTTGAAAATGCCGAGCGTCTCATATGCGAATTCGACGTCCGCTCCGGGCAGGGCGCAATGACTCCTGCGCGCGCGATGTCCGGCGGCAATCAGCAGAAAGCGATTGTCGCGCGCGAAATCGACAGATCGCCCGATGTATTTATCGTTGTTCAGCCAACGCGCGGCCTCGATGTCGGCGCAATCGAGTACATTCACAAGCGCATTATTGCGGAGAGGGACAGAGGCAAGGCAATTCTTCTCGTTTCGCTCGAACTCGACGAGATCATGGATGTCTCGGACCGAATCGCGGTTATTTACAATGGCGAAATAGTCGGCATTGTCGATGCCGCAGCAACAACCGAAAACGAACTTGGCCTCATGATGTCCGGTGCGCTTCGGAAAACGCACGCAGCGCCGCAAGCGGTGCACGCCTGAACGGAGGAGAATCGATGACAACACGAAAAGAAAAGATTGTGCTTCCGCTCATCGCGGTGCTCCTGGGATTTGTGCTGGGTTCGCTGATTGTTGCGCTCACCGGGCGCTCTCCGCTTGCGATGTATGCAGCCATTGTGAAAGGCTTTTCGGGCATCGACATTTTAAATGGCCAGCCCCTCAATAGCCGCTATATCGGTGAATTCATCATTCAGGCCATGCCCATTATCCTTACAGGGCTTTCTTTTGCGTTTGCGTCGCGGACGGGGCTGTTCAGTATCGGTGCTGAAGGCCAGCTCATGATCGGTTCGCTTTCAGCGACCACAGTAGCGCTTCTCGTGCGGGCACCGACAGTGATTCACCTCCCGCTTGTGCTTCTTGCTGCGATTCTGGGCGGTGCGCTCTGGGGCGCCATCCCCGGATTCCTAAAAGCCCGTTATAATGTGCACGAAGTCGTTGTGACCATCATGATGAACTATATCGCGCTGCATTTCAACAATTTTGTTATTCTCAACATTTTCGGCAGTGTGGACAGGGTCAAGACAGCGCCATTTCCGACGACAGCGCTCCTCAAATCCCCCTTCCTCGAGAGCATTACGCGCAATTCGCGCCTCAACTGGGGCTTTATTCCGGTCATTCTCGCCTTACTGATATTTGCTTTTATTATCAATAAAACGACCTTCGGCTATTCATTGCGCGCAGTCGGCTACAACAAAGAGGCCGCCCGCTACGCCGGCATGAAAGTGAATCGTAACATAATCGCATCGATGGCAATCGCGGGCGCATTTGCTGGTCTGGCTGGCGCGGTGATCACGGTCGGCACGTTCAATTTCGGGCGTGTCATTCAGTCTGCCGAGGGCTATGGCTTCGACGGCATTGCGGTTGCGCTCGTCGGTGGCAATGAAGCCCTTGGGATTCTGCTTGCGGGCATGCTGTTTGGCGGGCTCAAGGCCGCCCAGCCGCTGATGCAGTCGCAGGGCATTCCGCGTGAAATCGCCGGAATTATCCAGGCTTCCATTGTGCTCTTTGTAGCCATGAAATTCGGAATCAAGATGGTTCTCGACAAATTCGAACGCAAGCAAGCTCCCACAACGGAAGGGGACCGCGTATGACTTTCGAACTATTGCTTCAGATGTTTCCGATTGCACTCATGTTCTCGGCTCCCATCATTCTGACTGCGCTGGGCGGGCTGTTCAGCGAGCGCTCAGGCATTGTCAATATCGCGCTCGAAGGCATTATGATGGTTGGCGCATTTACCGGCGCGACTGTCACGGTGCTGCTCGAAAACTCGACGCCGGCAGCGGCATGGTACGGCTTACTCGCGGGTCTCCTGGCAGGCGTTGTCTTCAGCATTCTGCATGCGGTGGCGAGTATCAATCTCAAGGCTGACCAGGTCATTTCAGGCACCGCGCTCAATATCCTTGCTGGCGGCCTCACGGTATATCTCTGCCAAATTATCTTCCATCAGCAGAGAACACGCGCATTCTCCAATGGCATCCAGAAATTCAGCGTGCCGGGCTTAAGCGATATTCCTGTGCTTGGACGAATGTTCTTCAAAGAAATCTATCCGACATTCTACATCGCGATTGCAATGGTGTTCATCACCTGGTTTGTCGTGTACAAGACGCCGCTTGGGCTGCGCATGAGAGCCTGCGGCGAACATCCCCAGGCCGCCGCCAGCATGGGCATCAATGTCGCAAAGATGCGCTATTTCGGCGTGCTTGTATCAGGCGCATTAGGCGGGCTCGGGGGTGCCGTCATGGTGCTTACCGCGGACATCCAGTACACGCTTGTTTCAATTCACGGCACGGGCTTCATTTCGCTGGCTTCGCTTGTATTCGGCAAGTGGAATCCGTTCGGGGTGCTTGGCGCGGGGCTATTCTTCGGTTTTTCGACGGCGCTGTCTTTCTATGCAAAGGATATCAAGTTCCTGGCTGGCCTGCCTGGAGAATTCTTCTATATTTTGCCGTATTTGCTCACTATTATCGCCCTGCTGTTCTTTGCGGGCAAATCGGTGGGACCGAAGGCCGCTGGTGAAATCTACGATTCCGGAAAGCGCTGATGGATTGCTGCCAGGGCGCAGAGACTGCAGCCAATGTGATCTCTTCACCCTGATGGTGCTAGGATAATTCTATATATTCTATATGCAGCAAGGATTTGATACATTCAAAAAGGAATTTTCCGCACGACTCTCCGCCCGGGGCTTGCCCCGCTATTCGGGTTGGCCTGAATTCGGCGCGCGCCTCGAGGACGAGCTTGAGCGGCTTACCGGCCTTTTGTTCGAGCTGTATGGCGACAGGCCCGATTTTGCGTACTGGGTCGAGAATATTGTGCTTGGAGCGTTTGAAGCGTACAGAAAGCGGCCGACCTGGCTCAAAGCGCGCGATCGGGAGTATCCGCCCGAAAGCAGTTGGTACCTGCGCGAGAATGTAATCGGTGCGGTGTGCTATGTGGACCGGTGGGCAGGGACATTCCGCGGGATTGAGCAGCGTCTTCCATATTTGAAAGAGCTGGGCATCAAATATCTGCATCTCATGCCCTTTTTCAAATCTCCGGAGCGCGAGAACGATGGGGGATATGCTGTTTCGAGCTACCGTGAGACGAACCCTGCGCTTGGCACCATCGAAGAGCTCTCCGCGCTCGCGAGGAAACTTGCCAGGCACAGCATCGCGCTTATTGCAGATTTTGTGTTCAACCACACCTCGGACGAGCACGAATGGGCCCTGGCTGCAAAGGCAGGCGACGAGTTTTACCGCGATTTCTACCTTACATTCCCGGATTGGAAAGAGCCTGAAGAATACAGCAAGACACTGCGCGAAATTTTCCCCGAAGCCCGGCGCGGTTCCTTCACCTGGAATGCAGAAATGCAGCGCTGGGTGTGGACGACCTTTCATTCGTACCAGTGGGACCTAAACTACCGCAATCCGGCAGTGTTCGAGGCCATGGCAGGAGAAATGCTCGCATTGGCCAATCAGGGTGTTGCTGGGCTTCGCCTCGATGCGGTTGCTTTTATCTGGAAAGAGAAAGGCACGCCGTGCGAGAATTTGCCCCAGGCTCATACGATAATCCGCGCGTTTCAATGTGTGGCTCGCCTTGCCTGTCCTTCGCTTGTGTTCAAATCCGAAGCGATTGTCCACCCCGATCAGATTGTCCAGTACATCGACCTGGGAGAATGCCAGCTATCGTACAACCCCCTACTCATGGCCGAGCTCTGGGAAGCGGCGGCGACAAAAGAAGTCCGGCTTCTTGCCTATTCGCTCAAGCATCGGCATGCCCTGCCATCGGGCTGTGCTTGGGTGAACTACATTCGCTGCCACGACGATATCGGCTGGACATTCGCGGATGAAGATGCGGCAGCGCTCGGCATCAAGGGCTTCGATCACCGCCAGTTCTTGAACCGCTTCTATCTCGGCGAATTTCCGGGCAGCTTTGCGATGGGCTTGAGCTTTCAGTATAACCCTGTGACGCATGACATGAGAATCTGCGGCACCGCAGCCTCGCTTGCGGGTATCGAACGGGACATGCGCCGCGACCCTGGCAAGAACAGAGAGACCGCCCTGCGGCGATTTTTGCTGCTGTACGGAATTGCTTTCTCGGCGGGCGGCATTCCGCTCATCTATCTGGGCGATGAACTTGGCATGGAAAACGATCCGGACTGGGACAAGGATCCTGCCCATGCCAAGGATTCGCGCTGGGTGCACAGGCCAGTCTGGCAGGAAGCGCTTTTCCGGGAACGGCATAATCCTGCGACCGTGACCGGTCAGGTATTTGCAGGCATAAAGAAGATGATCGAGCAGCGCTCGAAGCATTCAGTGTTTGCGGTGCAAGGCATAGAGGTGCTCGAAAGCGGCCATCCTTCGGTCCTGCTATTCCGCAAAAAATCGAAAAGCGAAACGCTTGTAGTAGTCGGCAATTTTAGCGAATACGAAGCGACGGTGCCGCGCGAAGTGTGCGCGCGGGCATTTGAAGGGCGGCTAGCTGTCGATTTGCTGGCGAGCGGAGCTACCGCAGGCGAAGGCGCAAGCGCTGGCCATCTGACTCTCCAGCCCTGCAAGCTGAAATGGCTGCTCATAGAGGGCTGATTCTCTTTTTTTGGCTCTTCCGACTTCTCTATGGGTCAGATCACCATTTCTGGCATCATCGACAAGCCGCCCAAGTGAAACAGAATGACCATCTTGAAGCGTGAGCGGTTGCGAAAGCCGCAGGCGCACGCTTTCAGTTTCTGAATCGTTGCATTCACTGATTCATTCTTGGCATTCGTTGCTCCAAGGCGAGTCGCATTCACAATGCCCCAGAGATACTGCCGGATCGTTCTTGCCACGTTGACCACGGGCGCC
>Ga0302253_1001217_pt1 | contig 16408 bp, 13 predicted proteins | sample AAG_RA_Trp_MG_FD_193537 | JGI IMG/M metagenome (GOLD analysis project Ga0302253, IMG submission 193537) | Enriched activated sludge microbial communities from anaerobic digester in WTTP, New Holstein, Wisconsin, United States - AAG_RA_Trp | ecosystem: Engineered > Bioreactor > Anaerobic >...
CTCCGGAATTTTAATGGGACATGAGACCGTTCTTTTGTATGATGAGACAGAACTGCCGGCCGGAAATTTTTCTTGTGTTCGTCCTCCTCACCGGAATAATAGCCGGCGCATCGGCGTTCACGCTCGCGGAGACGAGCGTCTCGCCGCTGGGATACCAGCCGGCTGGCACGCCCGTGACTGTGACCTCGGTTATCGAATTTCCCCGCAAGGACCTTACGTCCGATACATTCCCTGCTTCGCACGATCTCGTAATATCAACCGGCCTTTCAGGCGCTCGCTGGGAACCGGTGCTGGTCCTTGATGGCCGGCAGACCCGGCTGCCGCAAGAGAACGGCGGCACGCTGACGATTGGGGGGATGTACCTGTCCTACCCGGGAACGCAGGAACTGAAGGTACAGCTGACCCTCACGGGAACGATGCCGGCAGATGTCTCGCCATCAAAGGATTTCCTGCGGGTGCAGGAAGCGGATGCGCAGAAGAACATTCTCTCAACGAGCAGCATCGCGATGCCGGAAGTCCTGCTCGTGATCCCGACCGCTTCAGCGTCCCCGACAAAAGTCCCGACAACCCGGAAGCTGCCCACGCCTCTTCCAACCTCCGCGCCAACGCAGCAGTCACCGGCCGGGATTTTACCGGTGTTCATCGCGGCTGGCGGCGCTGCACTGATCGCAGCGCGGCGGAAGTAATGCCGGGTTTAGATCCTTTTTTGGTACGATATCCTAAACGCCCCGTTCACTCCCGGCGTTCCCCGATCTGCTGGCGCCACATCGCATAGTACAGGCCTTTCTGCTCCAGCAGGTCCGCGTGCGATCCGGTCTCGATAATCCTGCCCCGCTCCATGACATAGATAACGTCCGCGTGCATGATCGTGGACAGCCGGTGGGCGATCAGCAGCGTGATCTGCTCGCGGTTCCGGGAGATATCCCGGATCGTGTTCGAGATCTCCTCCTCGGTCAGCGAATCGAGAGCCGAGGTCGCTTCGTCGAAGATGAGCAGGCGGGGATGGCGCATCAGCGCCCGGGCAATGGAGATGCGCTGCTTCTCACCGCCGGAAAGGTTCATACCGCTCTCGCCGATGACCGTGTCGATGCCGCGCGGGGAACGGCCGAGGAGGCCGTCGCAGGCGGCCTTATGCAGCGCGTCCATCATCTCCGCTTCCGTTGCATCTGCCTGGACGAACAGGAGGTTCTCCCGGATCGTGCCGGAGAAGAGCTGCGGGTCCTGCGAAACAAAACCGATCTGCCGCCGAAGCGGATTGTACCGGATCTGCGAGGAGAGGTGGCCGTTGAACCAGATCTCGCCGCTTACCGGGATGTAGAGGCCCAGCAGGAGCTTGACGAGCGTTGATTTGCCCGCACCGGACGTGCCTACAAACGCGATCGTCTCGCCGCTCTTGACTTCGAACGAGATCCCGTCAACAGCATTGTACCTGGCGTTCCGGTGGCGGAAGACGACCGTGTCGAAACGGATATAACTGAGCTCGTCAACCTCGACCGGGTTCTCCACGTTCTGTTCGATCTGTTTCTGCATCAGCCGGTCGAAATTGCTCAGCGATGCCTCGACCTCGTGGTAGCTGATGATGATCCGCCCGAGATCCTGCAGCGGCCCGAAGATTATCGTGGAGATGAACTGCATCGAGATCAGTTCCCCGGTGGTGAGGACTTTGTGGAAGATCAGCCAGAGCAGAATGAACAGGATAGACTGCTTGAGGATGGAGAGCGTTGTCCCCTGAAGGAACGTGAGCAGGCGGATCCGCTTCACCTTCATCACTTCGAGGCGGTAGATCTCCTGGCTCTGGCTGAGGATACGGTGGATCTCGGGATACGTCAGGCCCAGGCTTTTTACGAGTTCGATGTTCCGGAGGGATTCGGTGATCGCCCCGGCGATTTCGAAGGTCTCCTGGTTGATCGCACGCTGCGTCACCCGGATCTGCCTGCCCAGAATCCCGGTGAGCGCGCTGAGCACGACAATTCCCGTGATGAAGACGGGAATCAGCAGCCAGTTCTTTGTCACGGAATACCCGATGAGGAAGATGACGCCGACAACGGACGAGAAGACGACAGTGATGAACAGGGTGATGAAGGTCTGGGTGTCCGCCTTCACTTTCTGCAGGATCGAGAGCGTCTCGCCGCTCCGCTGCTCTTCGTACTCATCGTAGGAGAGGCGGAGCGTCTGCTGCAGACCGTCACTGAAGATCTGCATGCCGAACTTTTTCACCACGAGTTCGGTGAAGTATGTCTGGAAGGCCTTCGCCGCCTGTGCGAGGATGGCGACCGCGATAGCCACACCGAGCCAGAAGAGCACGCCCCGGATCAGTACGTCTTCAGGACTGCTTCCCGGGTTCAGGGCATAGTCGTCGATGATCTTCCCGAAGATCAGGGGATCGACAAGGCTGAGCAGCTGGCTGATGCCCGAGAAGATAAGCGCGGCGACAATGAGCCACCGGTGCGGTCTGAGGTACTTCCAGAGGATACTCATGTCCGTTTGCCTGCACTGTTCGTTGCCGGGATCCGGTCCGTTTTTCAAATCCTGATCGGTTTTTTTGTATTTTCCTGCACGCGGGTTGCCGGTGAACGGGATATGGGAAGAAGACGGAATAAAGGTATGGTATGCCGGCGCCGGATGCAGCATCGAACCCCGCATTTACATCATGGAAACCTTTCCTTCCTACGAATATTAAACCCAAAAAATAGATACCGTTTGATTTGTCAGGGGAAACCTGATCCGAAACCCTGGACAAGGAGGCTCGACTATGAACTGGGTATATATGAAAGGAATTCCCATCGACGCACAATTTCTCTACCGTAAGGCGCGGGAGCTGGTACAGCAGGAGCGGTACGAGACCGCGCTCAGGTATTTCAGGCAGGCAACGGTCATTGCCCCGACGTATGCAAAAGCGTACTCGGCAATGGCAGCCTGCCAGTATTATCTCGCACACTACGATGATGCGATCCGGTTATTCAGCCATGCAATCGAGATCGATCCAGCCTGTGAAGAATCACGGATACAGCGCGATATGCTGATGAGCCTGCGGGAACTGCAGAGGAGTAATCCACAGCAGTGCACGGGATTGCCCTCCTGATCGCGCGCGGAATTTTCCTGGCAGGAATGCCGGAAAACCTCTTTTTACCTTCAGAATCCTGGTCACAGGACGCAGCTCCTGGTTCCTTTGGTACGGTTTTCCGGTCCGACTCCGGAGTTCCACAAAGGAATCCCGGGGTTAAACACCATAACCCCGGCAATTCAGGGATTTAATATGCCCATCGGATGAGTGGACTATTCAGATATATACCGGTCCTGCATCCAGGCAACGGTCTTTAACCGAGGTGAAAATATGCAACGCTGTCCGATATGCCAGAAAGAGACCAACGATCGCGAAAAAACCTGCCCGGGGTGTGGTTACAGGTTTCCCGTAATCGCCCGGCGCTCACGAACCCTCCGCGGATCCCTGATGGATTATCCGCACATCATTGATTCGAATACCGGAAAAGAGATGATTTTCCTCTAGCGGCCAGGAAGACGAATTGCTTTTTTTTAATCTCTGTAGAAAACCTGCACAAGAGAGTACTGGATTAAGATGGAGCCACGGGCGCTCGGGGTCTTCCGACCCTCGCCCCGTGGAGCATACCGGAATATTGGCAACTATACAATGATTGGAGACGGGGGTCACCCTCGCAATTCCACTGAGTGCGTTATCGGAAGGATTTCTACAGAGCATTTTTTATAATCTGAACAGTGTGTCGGTAACTCCTTCGCATCTTTTTTCTCCTCTTCACGTTCCGGGCCACCCGGATGTCGAAGAATTGCTACGCAATTCTTCTCCACCTCCTGGTCTTCGACCAGTCGGAAGCCGCAGAACTGCTACGCAATTCTTCTCCACCTCCTGGTCTTCGACCAGTCGGAAGCCGCAGAACTGCTACGCAATGCTTCTCCATCGCCTGGTCTTCGACCTCTCGGAAGTCGAAGAACTCTGATGAGTTCTTCTCCTCCTCGAGGTTCTGATGAACCTCTCGGACAAACCATTATGTCGCCATACAATCCTCAGTATAACGATAGCTGAATGCACACCCCCCCTGCCGTACCGGGCCGATCACCGTCCGCTGATTCCGATTCGCACCCATGACCGCTCCAGTCCCCCTCACTGTCCTGTACGTTGACGACGAACCGTTCCTCCTCGACCTTGCCAAGGTGTATCTTGAAAAGTCCGGGGAGATCCGCGTTGTGACGTGTCAGTCAGGGGAAAAGTCGCTTGAGATCCTCAGTACAACATCTTGCGACGCAATCGTCTCGGATTACCAGATGCCTGGTATGGACGGGCTTGCACTGTTAAAAAATGTCCGCGAACAGTACGGCGACATCCCGTTCCTCCTCTTTACCGGCCGTGGCCGCGAGGACGTGGTGATCGAGGCGATCAATCTCGGTGCAGACTTCTATGTCCAGAAAGGCGGGGATCCGCGATCGCAGTTCGCCGAGCTCACCCACAAAATCCGGATGGCGGTCGGGCGCAAGAGGGCGGTTACCGCGCTCCGGGAACGCGATGCCCAGCTTATCTCGCTCTCCGATAACCTGCCAAGCGGGATAATCTACCAGGTTGTCGTGGACCAATCGGGAAACCGGCGCTTCACGTACGTCAGCGCCGGGGTGGAAAGGCTCCATGAAGTGAAAGCGGCCGATATCCTGCAGGATCCGTTCCTTCTGTACGGCCAGGTCCTCCCGGACCATCTTGCCCGGCTCATGGAAGCAGAGATTCGTGCCCGCGATTCGGGCACCCCCTTCAGCGAGGAGGTAAAATTCCGCACCCCTTCCGGCACGGAACGGTGGGCCCTTCTCCGGTCTGCACCCCGGACACTTCCTGATGGCAGTTCAGTCTGGGACGGGATCGAGCTAGACATCACGGCGCTCAAGTGCACTGAGGAGGAACTCCGGGCAGCGTACCGGAAGCTCACCGTATCACAGGAGCAGATGCAGGTGCAGCTCGCTGAGCTCAACGCGTCCCGGCAGCAGATCGCGGAGAGCGAGGAGAAGTACCGGACACTCGTGGAGCACACTGACGATATCGTCTTCATCGCACAGGACGGTAACCTGGTCTTTGCCAACTCCAAGCTCGCATTGCTCTCGGGGTATGCCCTTGATGAGGTCATCGGCCAGCCGTTCACCCGCTTCATCGCCCCGGAGGACCGGGACATGGTGCTCGGGCGCCACCGGCTGCGCCAGGACGGCAACGCCCTGCCGGAGAGTTACGGGTTCTCGCTCCTCCACCGGGACCAGAAGACACGGATCCGGGTCAGGATCCGCGTCGGTGCCGGCACCTTCCGGGGCCGGCCTGCGACAACCGGGACAATCCAGGATATCACAAAGGAATGCCGGCAGGAAGAGGAGCTGGCAAAGAGCGGGGAGTTACACCGGAAAATGGTTGCCGCAAGCCCGGATATCATCGTCCAGACCGATCTGGACGGAACGATCGTCTTCCTCAACGACAAGGGCCTGCAGCTGGCCGGCATGATTGATCCCGGGGAAATCATCGGCATCTCGGTCTTCTCGCTCTTTGCTCCGGAGAGCCTTCCGGTTGCAATCGAGAACACCAAACTCATGCCCCGCGGCCCGCTCGGTCCCCGTGAGTACACGTTCATCAATTTCAACAAGGAACGTGTCCTCCTGGAAGTGAACGGCGATATCCTCCGGACACCGGACGGGACTCCCTACGGCATGATGTTCATCTGCCGGGACATCGGTGAACGCAAACGCGCCGAGGAGACCTTAAAAAAGAGCGAGGAGGAGTTCCGGAACATCATCGAGAACATTCAGGACGTCTTCTACCGGACCGGCCGCGACGGCATCCTCTCCATGATAAGTCCCTACGGGGCCCGGATCATGGGCTACGACTCGCCGGAAGAGATCTGCGGGAAACGTGCCGCAACGGAATTCTACGCCGATCCCGCCGAACGCGAGACGTTCCTTGCGCACATCCTTCGGGAGAAGAAGGTGGCCGGTTATCCGATGACGCTCAGGGACCGGTACGGCAACCTGCACTATGCCATGGCAAACAGTCGCGTGATAACCGATTCGTCCGGTACCTTTAACGGGATCGAAGGGATCCTGCACGATATCACGCACCTGCGGAAGGCCGAAGAAGCCCTCCGGCAGGCCAACCGCCAGATCACGCTGATGGCAGGCATCACCCGGCACGATGTGAGGAACCAGCTGCATGCGCTTGGGGGGTATCTCAGCCTATCAGCGCAGGCTACCGGCGATCCTGTACATGCAGCGGATCTGGTTGAAAAAGAACTGAAGATCGTGGATATTCTCGTGCAGCAGATTGACTTCATGACCGTTTTCGATGGCATGGGATGCAGACCTCCTGCATGGCAGGATCCGGTCCCGCTCCTTGAGAAGGCACAGTCTGCGCTGCCGTTCCGGAATGCAGGGCTCGAGGTCAGCCTGCCGGCAGTCGAGATCTTAGCGGACCCGCTTTTAGAGAAAGTATTCTACAACCTCTTCGATAACGCGCTCAGGCACGGTGGAAAGGAGATGACGACGCTCCGGGCATATTCCCGGCACGACAACGGGTCGCTGGTCCTGGTCATCGAGGATAATGGCGAGGGTATTCCCGAATGTGACAAGACACGGCTCTTCGACCGGGGGTACGGGAAGAACAGCGGCCTTGGCCTGTTCCTTGCAAAAGAGGTCCTCGCCATCACGGGAATGAGTATCCGGGAGACCGGTACGCATGGCAGGGGAGCGCGGTTCGAGATCGTGGCACCGAAGGGGACCTTCCGCATGGCCGCCCCCCGCGGGGAATAATCATACGAGCTCCGGTCTGATCCGGGAGATCCGGCTGCATGATCCGGCAGGCGACCTGTTCACGTGTAATACCTTCAGTACCCGATAGCTACCCGGATGATCTCAAACGCTGCAAATCCTATCGCCGCACTCACCGGAATTGTCAGGATCCATGCCCACAGGATGTTCCGGGCAACGCCCCACTTCACCGTACTGGAGCCCGAGGTGGTCCCTACGCCCATGATGGACGTGCAGATGATGTGGGTCGTACTGACCGGGATGCCGAGCACGGAGGCGCCGATGATTGTTGACGCCCCGGCCGTCTCCGCTGCAAAGCCGTGCACCGGCCGCAGTTTCGTGATCTTGTAGCCCATGGTCTTCACGATCCGCCAGCCGCCCGAGAGCGTCCCGAGCGCGATTGCGGTGTGGGCGGCAAGGATCACCCAGAGCGGGACCGGCAGGTGGTTGGGATCAACGGACGTGCCGAAGTAGCCGATCGAGAAGAGGAGCGGGACGATGATACCCATGGTCTTCTGGGCATCGTTGGTCCCGTGGCTGAAACTGTACGCGGCGGCGGAGCAGAGCTGGAGGCGTTTGAACGCAGACTCGGCCGACTGCTTCTGGGCGTTCTTGGTCAGGTTGAGGATGAACGCCATGAACAGGTACCCGGCCGCGAGGCCGATCATCGGCGAGACGATCATGAACAGGGCCACCTGCCCGACCGTTGACCACTTGATGGCGGCAAGCCCCGCTGCTGCGAGGCCGGCGCCGGTCATTCCCCCGATGAGCGCGTGGGAGGAGGACGTCGGGAGTCCGAAGAACCACGTGATCAGGTTCCAGGAGATTGCACCGGTCAGTGCTGCAAGGATGATCCACGGGATGACTGCGGTCATCACGATCTCCAGCTGGATGATCTTGGCAATCGTGCTTGCAACGGCCACGCCGAACCCGAACGCGGCGATGAAGTTGAAGAACGCGGCAAAGAGTACAGCCCGCCGCGGGGTGAGGACTTTTGTCGATACAACGGTCGAGATCGAGTTCGCAGAGTCATGGAACCCGTTCGTGAAGTCGAAGACGAGCGCGATCCCGATGATGACAACAATCAGTTCCCAGGTTGCTTCGATCATGGGCTCCACCCAAAGCGATCGGCCATCATGAATGCCGGATCGCTATGTCCGACAGCGTGTTGGCCACGTCCTCGCAGTTGTCGGTTGCTGTCTCGAGCTGCTCGTAGATGTCCTTGAGCTTGATGATTGCGATCGCATCCGTTGTCCTGAACAGCTCCGTGATCGCCTGTGCGAGCGCATCGTCCGCAAGGTTCTCGAGCCGGTTGACTTCGATACACCGCTCCTCGACATAGCGGGGATCCTTGATCGACCGGATACTCTTGACCGCGCTCTCCAGTTCGCGGGCCGACTGGTGAACGAGTTTTGCGAGTTCAATGATATGGCTATCGGTAGCCGGGATCGCGTAGTACAGCATCTTCTCGGCCGTATCATCGATGCTGTCAAGAACCTCGTCCAGCGTGGAGGCCAGGCGCGATATCTCTTCGGGATCGAGCGGCGTGATGAACGTGGAGTTCAGCTGCTTGTAGATCTCGTGCGTGACCTGGTCGCCCTTGTGCTCGATCTTCTCGATCGCGTGCCGCTTCTCTTTTACGTTCGTGAAATTTTCCGCAAGGTCCACGAGATTCCATGCGGCCTCGGTCACGAGTCCGGCCTGTTTCTCGAACAGGTCGTAAAAGACCGTGTCGTGCGGTAACAGCAGTTCTCTCAGTGCCATCCGGTTCCCCCTGCCTGCAATGTCCTGACAGGAAATCACCGGGGAGAAATATACCTTTTATCGATGTAAACTATAGGCATCTCTATAATCTATAGAGGGCTATAGGGAAAGGCCGGGGCACGAGATCGCCCGGTAATGAACCCGTGAAAGAAGAACAGTCTCCACCGGTACGTGGTATGCAGAATAATCTCTTGTGTACATGGATTGGATCGTGCCCCCGCCCGATCTATCCTCGTTTCCTTTCCGGTTCTCTTCCTGTCCCGACCGGAGTGGCAGGGAGGAGATGCCTTAAGATGATATCTCCGGACAGCCCTGATTCCTGCGCTCTTTCGCGCGTACCCATTCCAGCAGTGCAGTATAATCCTCCGGGTGCATCGGCACCCTCTCAACCGGATCATCCGTTAATAATCTCGTCAGCAGCGATCGGTTCATGAAAGTCCCCTCAGTGGATCTCGATCCGTTCACCCGTCTCCATATAGTGCACGTTCTCCGCGATCTTGCAGGCGTGATCAGCGCAGCGCTCAAGATACCGCGCCACCATGATGAAATGGGTGCAGCGGGTAATGCTCCGAGGGTTCTCCATCATGTAGGTGATGCCCTCGCGGAAGATCGAATGGCGCAGCGCATCGATGGTGTCGTCGCGGGACGAGAAGTCTTCGATGGGCCGGAGGGTCTGGATATCGTACGCCTCGATAGCATCGTCGATCATGTCAATGGCGAGGTCGGCCATGTGCGGGATGCTCATCATGGGGGAGGTTCGCGGGATGCTCCGGGGTGCCGGACCGTTCCCGGTATCAGAAATCTCCCGGACAATCTTCGCGATCACCTTGCCGTACCGGCCTATGCGCAACGATGCCGTTATCACCTTGAGCGTGCAGGCGATTTCGCGCATGTCCTTTGCCATCGGCTGGTAGAGCGCGATCAGCTGGTAGCAGCGCTCCTCGAGCTCCACCTCCTGTTCGTGGATCTTCTCCTTGCGCGCCACGACCGATTCGGCCAGGGTCTCATCCTGCCGGACCAGGGAATCGACCGCGTCCCGCAGCATCGAGCGCCCGAACCGCGCCATCTTCACGGTATCCTTCTTCAGCGTTTCCAGTTCTGCATGAAATTTCTCTGCCATGTCCCGCACCTACCCGAACCTGCCGGTGATATAGTTCTCGGTCAGTTCGTCCGCAGGGTGTTCGAAGATCTGTTTCGTCTGCCCGCACTCGACCAGCCTCCCGAGGTACATGAATCCGGTAAAGTCGCTCACCCGGGCCGCCTGCTGCATGTTGTGCGTCACGATGATCACCGTGTACTCCTGTTTCAGCAGGTCGATCAGGTTCTCGATCTTCGCTGTCGCGATGGGATCGAGTGCCGAGCAGGGCTCGTCCATCAGGATCACATCCGGTTCAACAGCGAGCGTTCTTGCAATGCAGAGCCGCTGCTGCTGCCCGCCCGAGAGCCCGAGGGCCGAATCATCGAGCCGGTCCTTCACTTCGTCCCAGAGGGCGGCGTGCCGGAGGCTCTCCTCCACGATCCGGTCCAGCGCGGACCGGTCCGTGATCCCATGGATCCTTGGCCCGTATGCCACGTTCTCCCGGATTGACTTCGGGAACGGGTTGGGCTTCTGGAAGACCATCCCGACTTTCTTCCGGAGACCAACAACATCGGTTCCCGGTGCCTGGATGTCACGCCCGTCGAACAGGATCCCTCCGGTGATCTTCACGCGGTCGATCAGGTCGTTGAGGCGGTTGAAGCAGCGCAGTAGCGTGGACTTGCCGCAGCCTGACGGGCCGATCAGGGCGGTAACCCGGTTTTTCGGGATTCTCATGGTCACTGACTGGAGCGCGTGTTTCCCGCCGTACCAGAGGTTGAGATCGTGTGTGGAAATGATACTGTCTGAAGTCATGTCATACCCTCATGTTGTTCCGGAAATGCGTGCGCGCGATGATCGCGACCGAGTAGAACCCGATGACGAACAGGAGCAGCACAAGCGCCGTGCCGTACTTGTTTGCGGATGCGCCCGGCACGTTCGTTGCAAGGATAAAGAGGTGGTACGGCAGCGCCATCACCGGATCGAAGACCGAGTCCGGCAGGAACCGGGAAGAGAAGACAACCGCGGTGAACATGATGGGCGCCGTCTCGCCAGCAGCCCGCCCGATGGAGAGGATCGCGCCGGTCAGGATGCCCGGGACGGCCGGCGGCAGAACAACCCGGCCGATGGTCTGCCACTGCGTTGCCCCGAGCGCAAGGCTGCCCTCGCGGAGGGACTGCGGGATGCTTTTCAATGACTCCTCGGTGGTACGGATCACGGTCGGCAGCACCATCAGCGCGAGCGTGACCTGCCCCGCGAGCATCGAGACGCCTGTGTTGAGGTACAGCACAATGAACGCAAAACCGAAGAGGCCGAAGACAATGGAGGGCGTCCCGTTCAGCAGGTCCACCCCGGTCCGGATCAGCTGCGTCAACCGCCCTTCCCGGGTATATTCGACAAGGTACACCGCTGCCCCGATCCCGATTGGAAGCGCGATGGCGATCGCCCCGGTAACGAGACAGAGGGTGCCGACAATGGCCGGGAAGATCCCGCCTGCCCGCCCGGAATCCAGCGGGGACCGCGTCAGGAACTCCCACGACAGTGCCGGTACGCCATGGATCACGATGTCCTGCAGGATGATAACAAGGATTGCGAGAACGGCAAGCGTGGCCGCCGTGATGCCCGCAAACGCGATCTGCTGGACAGTCTTCTTGGGAAGGAACGGCCGGACCGTGAACCAGAGGAGCCCCGCCAGTAAAAGAACCGGCCCGAGCCCCCACGGCAGGAACGTGAGGGATACGAGCAGGAGCCCGAAGAGGATCATTCCCGCGATGAAGAGAATATTCTCTTTTGTTTCGAATGAGACGAAAGGCTTCCCGGCAGGGTTGCTGATCCTGCCCTCCCGGAGGTATTTCAGCACCGCTACTGCCGAGAGGTTGATAACAAGCGTGATGACCAAAAGGACGACTGCAACGCCGAACAGGGCATTGTAGTGAATGCTTCCGACCGGGACCTCTCCCATCTCAATACCGAGCGTGCCGGTCAGCGTCCGCAGCGGCGAGAGGATGTTCCAGAACGGATCAGGGATGATGGCCGCGTTCCCGGCTACCATCATCACGGCCATGGTCTCGCCCACCGCCCGTCCGATGCCAAGAATGATCGCGGCAGCGATGCCGGAGAGGGCAGCGGGGACAAGCACCCGGCTGATGGTCTGCCAGCGCGTAGCCCCGATGGCAAGCGATCCTTCTTTGTATTCGTGCGGGACCGATGATATTGCGTCCTCTGAAACGCTCACGATGGTCGGGAGCGCCATAATCCCGAGGAGGACTGAGGCCGCGAGCCAGGTCTCGCCCGTTGGCAGCTCGAAGACAATCCGGATGAAGTCCGTAAGCACGATCAGGCCGAAGAAACCGTACACGACCGAAGGTATCCCGGCGAGCAGCTCGATAGCCGGCTTCAGGACCGCTTTCATGCGGGGCGACGCGAGCTCCGCAATGTACACTGCACAGCCTATGGACAGCGGGACGGCGAAGAGCATGGCACCGATCGTAACGAGCAGCGTACCCACGATGAGCGGGAATATCCCGTACAGCGGTTCGGCCGCGGCCGGGGCCCAGTCAGGGCCGAGGAGGAAATTTATGACCCCTACCTCTGCGAAGATCGGCAGGCCGTCCCGGACAAGAAAGAGCAGGATGAACGAAACGACAAGAACGGCAAAGAAGGCTGTGAAAAAGAAGAGGGCTCTGATGATTTTTTCCCGGGGAGGGGAATAGTGTGCGCTTCCGGCCGATAGTGCCCGGGCACCGCCATTCTGATCCACGATGTTCACGAAAATTCCCTCCGGTGTTTTTGTGGCTCTGCGTTTCCGGGTATCAGACGGTCACGTATCCTTCGTCCGCAACGATCTTCTGGCCGTCCGCGCTCAGGATATACCGGATGAAGTCGTCCGCAAGCCCGGAAGGCTGGCCGTTCGTTATGACATAAAGATCCCGCGAGACCGGGTAGGTCTTGTCTTTCACATTCTCAAGGCTCGGTGCAACGATTTTGTCTGCATTGTACCAGACCGGCAGCGCTTTCACGTCATTGCTGATAAACCCGATGGAGACGTAACCGATCGCGCCGGGAGTCTGGGCAATGGTCTGGAGCACGGCGCCGTTGGAGTTCTTCTCGAGCATCTGTTTTGCGGGAGTCTTTTTCCCAAGAAGGGATTCGTCGAAGTAGGAGCGCGTGCCGGAGGCACTGTCGCGGCCGATAACCACGATCTGGTTGTTGGTCCCGGGCACATTCGCGCCGGAGATCTCGGTCCACTTCGTGATCTTCCCAAGGTAGATATCCCGGATCTGGTCGAGCGTGATATGCCGGATCTCGTTTGACGGGTTGACGATCACCGCAATGCCGTCCCGTGCTACCGGGGTGATGACAAAGGCCGGGTACTTTTTCAGCTCGGCCGCGGTGACTTCGCGGGAGGACATCCCGATGTCAACGGTCTTCGCGCCGATGGCCTGGATACCTACGCCGGATCCCCCGCCCGAGACCTGGATGTCCGCATTCGCGTGCGTTGCCATATACTGGTCGGCTGCTTTCTGGACAACCGGCAGAACGGTTGTCGAGCCACTGATCTTTATGGTCTGCCGCTCTCCTGATGATGCCGGCTTTGCGGTTGAAACCGGGGCTGCGGCTGCTGCTGCCGGTGTTGCGGGAGCATCCGCAATCGCGGGGCGTTCAGCCGAAACCTGCGTTGTGGCAGGTGCGGTATTGTCTTGAGTCGTGCAACCGGCAGCCAGCGCGAGCATGATGACTGCAGCAAAGCTGGCGGCAATAACCAGGAATCTGTTCCGCTTTCCTTTCATGGTGTTCTATCTTCCATTCCCCTTGAGCGGATATACTGATTTTCGCCGTAAAATATAGCGCGCTCAATACTCTATATTGCCCTATAGAGAAAAATTTATGAATATGGATGCCGATGGAGTGGTGTGAGCGGTATGGAGATTCGCAGGGTCCAGGTGACCGGGGGAGCCTCGTTCGTTGTCACGCTCCCCAAGGAATGGGCGGAAGCGCAGAAGATTGTCAAGAACGATCCGGTGGGCCTTGTTACCCAGCCGGACGGAACACTCCTTGTCACAAAACATCTCTCGGAAGAACCAGCGCAGCGGGTAAAGGAGATCGACACAACCGCCATTACGGACCCGGCATTCCTCTTCCGCATGCTTATCGGTGCATATATCACCGGCTTTACCATAATCAGGCTCACGACAAAAGTCCGGTTCCCTCCGTTTGTCCGCACCGTTGTCCGGGACTATACGCAGATGACGATTGGCCAGGAAGTTGTTGAAGAGACCGAGACGACCATCACGATCAAGGACCTCCTCAACCCCTCGGAGATGCCGTTCGACAATACGCTCAAGCGGATGTTTGTCATCATCAAGGCCATGCACGAGGACGCGGTGACGGCGCTCGAGACCCATAACCGGGCCCTTGCCATGGATGTCATCAAGCGCGATACGGACGCCGACCGGCTCAACTGGCTGATTGCCCGGCAGACAACCATGATCCTGCAGAACGCCTCGCTCTCCCGGAAGATGGGGATCTCACCGCACATGGCAACGAACTACTACATGATCAGCCGGATCATCGAACGGATCGGCGATCACGCGGTACGGATTGCCGAGCACAGCCTCCCGATCATCGATGTGGATTTCGACCGGAAGTTCATGAGCGCAATCCGGAAGGCCGGCGCCCTCTCGCTCGAGATCTTCGACCGGAGCATTGTTTCGTTCTTCAACGCGGACATGAAGGAAGCCCACCGGAACGTGGAGTCGCTTGCCGCGCTCGAGAACATCTGCCGGGACATCAACAACATGGTGCTGAAGCAGGATGCCCTCATCGCGCTCAACATTGCGTACATCTCCGAGAGCATCCGGCGGGCTGGCGAATATGCCGGCGACATTTCCGAGACGGTCATCAACCTGCTCGTGGACAACGAGATCGGGCCGGCACGGGGAAAGGCACGGAAATGATCGGCGACTCCTGATTTTTCGAACACAGATGAATCAGAAATTTCCTTTTTTAAACTGATCGCTGCTCTGGCGCATTATCAGGGGATTAAGTCGTTTCCTCACCGCGTCAAGCCTCTTATGATAGATCCGATTCCGTTCCGAGCCAGGGGGACAGATGCGGTTGATGAAGGTTTTATCAACGAATCGTATGACATTTCCTGTTAAACTGTTTTCACCCTCTTTAAGTTGTCCCTCAAGAATTTCGATTTCCTTATGGAATGTCCTGTTTTCAATCTCAAGGGAAAGGAGTTCGCTGCGGGATGTTCCATACCGTTCTGTTGCATCCGCAATCTCCTTCCGCAACCTCCTGTTCTCCTCCCCCAAAAGCAGTAAGTTATGGCCGATAATTTCACATTGCCGCTGGAAAAAACCATGGTTCATTACAGATTCGGGGTATTTCGTCAGCAGAAGCAGTCGCGAACGACTGGTCTCTGTGAGATTGCTGGAGGTTCCCCTGTGTGACTTGTAAATATAGAGTGGTTTTCTGATATGATGGAAGTGACACACCCGCGTAAGCCGGATAAGCAAATCAAGATCAACCAAAGCCCCGAACCGTTCATCAAATCCCCCCGCCATGTCGAGAAACGATCGCCGTATCAGGCTCGGCCCGTTACCCAGGCAGGCAACCTGGTAATCGGAATTGCTTGAACTGAATAATTCCGGACCTGAAATCTCGGGAGAGCTCCAGTATTTGCGGTTTCCTGCGGTATCAATTTCCCACATATCTGCATACACCACACCGAATTCTGGCGGAAGGTGCAAGAAACAGCTGATTTCTTCCTCCAGTTTCTCTGGCAACCAGATATCCTCGCTGCCGATAAACCCGATAAATTGCCCCCGTGAAACGGCAAGACCGGAATTATATGCTTTTGCCACACCGGAATTCTTCGGATGCTTGATAACGGAAATTTTCAGATCGGAAAAACATTCAAGAATCGATTCAGTTGCATCAGTTGAACCGTCATCCACAACAATCAGTTCAAAATCCGTGAATGTCTGGCACAGAATACTCCTGATAGCATCTGAAAGGTGATCGGACTGGTTATAGGTAGGAAGGATGATACTAACAAGAGGTGCTTTTCCCGGGAAGGTCATGGGTACTGGTTATTGAATGGGAGAGAATTTAAAAAAAACCTGTTTGGGCAGGTCTGTTGGAAAGCGGTAATTCCTTCAGGGGTTTTCGGCCAGATTTATTGTGCTCTTTATTTAAGAGTGCATCTGGTCCCCATGAAAAATAGTGTCTCCGGCAATAATACCAGAACCCCGGTATTTAATGGGGAACCGTGAGAAACAGGAGGATTAGCTCAGCGAATCGGGTGTCTTATCCATGTGGAACATCTTAAACTCCCGCAGGAGCGCTTCCCGGTATTCCTTCATCTTCCGTGTCTGGATATAATTGAACTGCTGCACCCGCTTCACGAGCTCGTCCGTGATCTGTTCGTCATCGGCAAACGTCGCGCAGGATCCAGTCGAGCCGGTCGATCCCGGTCTCCTTGCCGTCGATGACGATCTTTTTGATCTTGATCTGGTCCGGCGGGATCCCGCCGCAGATGGTGCAGTAGACCCCGTCTTTTCCGTCGCCATTCATTGACCTGTCACGCTCCCGTTATTTCAGCGTGTCCCGGCCGCACAAAAACCTGATGGAGAGGCCCCCGGCCGAATATTCTGTGTGGGAAGTATATGAACAATGAGAACCGATCTGAAATGTGAATTACCTGTGATAATCCATGAGCGAAAAACCGGGGCATTTTGAAAAGGGGGTCTGGGTCGAGGA
>Ga0302253_1001218_pt1 | contig 16408 bp, 12 predicted proteins | sample AAG_RA_Trp_MG_FD_193537 | JGI IMG/M metagenome (GOLD analysis project Ga0302253, IMG submission 193537) | Enriched activated sludge microbial communities from anaerobic digester in WTTP, New Holstein, Wisconsin, United States - AAG_RA_Trp | ecosystem: Engineered > Bioreactor > Anaerobic >...
TCGTGATCACATTGTCCAGGTTGTTCGGAGTGGTCTGATCAACACTCAGATTCTGATCTTCAAAATCCCACCCCGCGATGATGTCGGCACGCACCGATCCGATCGATGCGACGACCGCGAGCAGCATCGCCAGGAACGTCCATTTGTTCATAACTCCTCCTTTTCAAATCCTACCTCCGACCGCTCATCCCTGTTGATGAACGCTTCGCAGGCACCCGATATTCTTAAAAATCAACACGTTGCGGAAATTCCGCCGTCGCTTTGATCGAAAGGGCGATCAGAGCGTTAACAGTTAATTCTACTATATTCCGATACTAACAGCAAGCGCTCTGTCTGCCGGATTCGTTCACGGGTTCCGCACCACCCGGAATCCGATGTCGTCGGAACGTTTCCCCGCCTCCTCGGAATCCCGCCCCGCCAGCCGGCATCCCTCCATCTTCGTTCGGAAACTCCCGCCCCGCACCACTCTCCGCGATGAAGCCGCTTGTCCCGACGGATCGGTCACTGGCTCGGTTCCATATTCGCCATACCCGTCCCAACACCATTCCCGCACGTTCCCTTCGACATCATATATCCCGGCCGCATTCGGTTCGTAACAGCGCACTGTTTTAATTCCGGAAGGATTGTCGAAATTCGCGTGCCCCTGTGTGAGCCTGCCCCCGACCGTAAATGGCGTCTTTCTGCCGGCACGCGCCGCCGTTTCCCATTCCGCCTCGGTCGGCAGACGGTATCCGCTGGAATTCGGCAGCCAGCTCACCTCGATGCTATCTCCATCCTTCGTGATCTCATAGGCCGGCTTGATCCCCTGCTTGATCGACAGCGCATTGCAGAACCGGAGCGCATCGAACCACGTGACACTCTCGACGGGATAATCCGGCCCTTTATTCCGGCTGGGATTGTGGCCCATGACCGCAAGATACTGGGCCTGAGTCACTTCGGTGACAGATACCTGATAATCCCTGCTGATTCCAACCGCCCAAACCGATTCGTCATCGCGCCTCCCGGGTTCATCGGGATCACTGCCGATCACGACCGCGCCGTGCGCGATCCGCGCCAACGGCACGTCTGTGGGAGCAGAGACCCAGCGGGCTTTTTCAGCCTCAGCGGTTGCCTTCACGATCGCAAGAGTTCGGTCTGAGTCGGCGGTCGTCGGTTCTGGTCGAGTGTTGACGGGAGATTGAGTCTGGATGGGAAGGGTTTCCGGGAGGGGCTCCGGGGTCATGGTCGGAGTATCCATCATCGTCGGCAAGGGTGTCTCGGTGTCTTCAGGCGTCATCGTATGAGTCGGCGACGAAACAGAAATCGTCGGCGGTATCGGCATCGTCGGCGCCTGCTTCCCGTAGTGTGAGATTTGATACCAGCCGATTACGAATGCGGCAACAGCCAGAGCAATCACAATGAAGATACCCCAGGGGAAATCGCGAACCGAGGTCTCCAGGCGATCCAGATCCACTTCGATCGGAACGGCGGCGCGTTGCCCCTCGATTGTCCGATCGTCAGTCCCGTCGGGCTCGATCCGGTCGGACAGCGACTCTGATCCAGGAATCTGTTTCGCCGCTTTCGATGTGGTACGAAACTGAGTGTCTTCGTTCGCCGCCTCACATTCACCCATGACATCGCGCAGTGCATCCCGGAACTCCAGCACACGCTGAAACCGTTCACGAGGATCTCGCTTGAGCGCTCGCGCCACGGCTGCCTCCAACCTGTCCGGGAATCGTCCATCCGGTCGGCTTTCCGACAGCGTCGGCGCATCCTGAACCTGCCTCAGGGCGAGTGCTTCGAACGGGGATTTGGGATGGAACGGGATGCGTCCCGTCAAGGCTCGATGGGCGACCAAGCCCAATGAATAGATGTCGCTGCGTTGATCCAGCGCGTTTCCGGCAGCCTGTTCCGGTGAACAATACGCCAGTTTACCGACAAATTTGCCCATCACGGTCAGCCCATCCGTCTGACTCTCAGTCACATCCTTTGCAATGCCGAAATCAATGACCTTGATTCGTTCACACCCATCGGAAAGCGGCATGATCAGGAGATTGTCCGGCGCCAGATCGCGATGCACGATGCCGGCTTGATGAGCGACATGCAAGCCTTCGCAGGCCTGCGAGAGAATCTCGATCACATCACGTGCCGAAAACACATGTGTTCTTCGCAGCCGCACCTCCATGCTCTCACCGGGCACATATTCCATGATCAGGAACAGGCACCCCTCTTCTTGAAAAAAATCATAGACGCGCACAAGGTTGATGTGGTCGAGGCTGACAAGTACACGAGCTTCGCGCTCGAAACGCAGAACATACTGCGCATCTTGGTTCTTGACCGGTCGGATCACCTTCATCGCGCGAAACGTGCGCAACAAGACATGCTCGACCTTGAACACCGTCGCCATTCCGCCCTGACCGAGTTTTTCGATCACACGATATTCGCGGATCTGCATTCCGGAGAGATTATCGAGATGCATATCTTTGAGAATAATGGAACGGAGAACTGTTTACAATGAAGCCCCGGTTCCCTGTCGCGTCACAGAGAAAGCCGTCTCCGCAGATAACGCCAACCCATGATGCCATACCGTTTGACATCATCGATCGAGCGGATGGATCGGAGCACTTTGGGGATTTTCCTCCAAACCGAATAATGCTGCATCTCGGCCCACTCGAACAAGAGATCCGACACCTGCGACCAGGACAGTTTATCCAGGAAAATCGGGACATTCCCTTGAGCCGACGGGAGGGTTTTCACGTCTGTCCGGCCATCCTGATGCCATTTGAAATCCGATGGCAGCGTGCCGATCCGACGGGCCTCACGTTCGAGTTCCGTGCCGGGATAAACATGCATGAACGCCATCGACACCTGTGCGCCTTCCTTAAATTTACGAATCAGATCGATCGTCAATCGCGCCTCTTCCCAGGTCTCGGTCGGGTGACTCAGAATGAAAAATGGATTGGCAATCACATCCAACTCGCGGCACCATTCATACAACTCATGCACTTTTTCCAGCTTGAGGTGCTTTCCGACGACATCATCGAGGATGCGTTGCGAGCCGGATTCGACCCCGAACCCGATCGTGTAACAGCCGGCCTCGCGCATTTCCGCCAGTAATTCCTTTGACATCTGATCGACCCGAACCTCACAGAACCACGGAAGGTCGTATTGCCGGTCACGGATCATCGCACACAGCTTCCGGACGCGGTTGGGCGACGAATTGAACGTATCGTCGAAAAACCACAACGCCTGCGCGCCATGCCGCTCCACCATCAGATCGATCTCGGACATGATGTTCTCAGGCGACCGCATCCGAACCTGACGACCCCACACCTTCGGGGTCGCGCAAAAATTGCACGCGCAGGGACAGCCGCGGCTGGTCATCAGATTCGAGAACTGCCGGATACCCTTTCCCGGTACGTCGAACTGAAAATGATATTCCGACATCGGAGGATACAGGTGGCGGGCTGGGAAGGGGATGGAATCGAGATCCATGATGCGTTCGCGGCCTGGGTTCGACCGGATGATGCCGTCTGAATCGCGGTACACGAGGCCTCCGACTTTGCTCAGATCTTGCTCACGGCCGGTCGACAGCGCTTCCGCCAGCTCCACCATCGTGATCTCACCTTCTCCTGCCACCACCGAATCGAAGACGGACACCCCCTCGAGCGTATCCTGAGCGGCGAGTGAAACATGAGGGCCTCCGGCTGTCAGATGACACCCGGGCGCTGCCTCACGGATGGCGCGAGCCGTCGCAAATGCCTCAAAACGGTTTTCTGTCGTGAATGTCAAGCCGACCACATCTGGTTTTTCGGTTTCAACTACCAATTGGACGTCACGATCCGTCATTCTTCCGACGTGGGCATCGAGCAGGCGAACGTCATGAGCGGTGTTTTCGAGCGATGCGGCAACGTATCCGATTCCGAGCGGCGGCATCAACACGCCTCCGCTCCATCGTTCCGCATAGTATCCGCCGGGCGGGATGATCAGCAGTATTTTCATTGTTATTGAAACCTCGATCGATGCATGATTCAGAATTCCTTGTCACTCACGATTCATCACAGCTTTCCGTTTTGCCTGTACCATGCAAGAGTGCGGGCGATACCGTCCCGGAAAAGCGTGGTTGGTTCCCACCCGAGATCCTTTCGGGCACGATCGATGCTATATGCCCTGTTGACCCTGAAGAAATCAACTTTACGATGATCGACTGGCGGTTCACCTCCCAGCAGTTTGAATAACCACTCGATGGTGTACGCCGGAATCAGGACCGCGCGCAGCGGGATTCTGAAGCGGGGAATCCGGACACCCGCTGCTTCCGCCACCTGTTCGCACAGCGATTCGACCGTCATGATCTCAGGACCAGCCAGATGATAGACCCGCCCCTCGATTCCGGGAGTCGTGCCGCATCGCACGAGCCCCTCGATCAGATCCCCGATCCAGATCGGATGCTGCCGGTTCTGAGCGGAGCCGACGATGGCGAATCGACGCCTCGCAATCATCCGGAACAGTTTCAGTGTTCGCGTATCGCACGGGCCATACACCCAGGCAGGACGAGCGATCACGACGGGAAGGCCGTCCCGGCTCGCCGCCAGCGCGATTTCCTCGCCTTCCAGTTTCGTGACTTCATACCGGTTTTCCGGTCGGGGAGGGGTCCCCTCACAGGCGATTTCACGGGGGTTGAGCGGTCCGAGAACGCCTACCGTCGAGACCAGCACAATTCGTCGGATTGTTCGGATCGAACGGGACAGACGCATCAGCATATCGACCGACCCAGCGTTGACGGACCGATAACGTGCGATGGAGAGGTGTGACGGGCCAAGGATTGCAGCGAGATGGAATACCGTATCGATATTTTCGAGAGCGCGCCGGAAGAGGGATTCGTCGAGGACATCCCCTTGAACGATGTCACAGCGCGTCGCGATGCCGGACGGGAGTTTCGAGGGATCGCGAACGAGCGCTCTGACGGACACACCGTCTGCAACCAATTGCTCGGCAAGATGCCCCCCGACAAATCCGCTCGCACCCGTGATCAATACCCGTTCCATCCGGTTCTCTTTCTCCTCACCGCTCAACATTCCCCGGAGCGCTGTCTCCGAGGCTTCTCCGGCGCCTCGCAACATACATGATGCCGCCGAACAATGCGAACCCGATCTGGATCAACCACGCTAACTCGGCAAATGCCACCGCTGTGCTGCGATCGACTCCAACAAGATTGAATGCGGTCGCATCGAAAAATTCGCGCAACCCGATTCCGTTGATGAAAAACGGAATCATCAACGCCACGGATCGAACGGGGATCAGCACGAAAAAGAACGCCAGACCGGAATGGATCCCGAGCGACCGGCCGACCAGATAATAATGGATGACATAGTTGATCTGCAGCAGCACACCGATGGAAACAGCCAGAAAGAGATGCCCCGGATGCCCTTTGTACACTCGAAACGCACGAAACAGCTTGATCGCGATCGATTCGGCTTTACGGATCACCGGAAGCCCCCGGATTACCGACAGAACGATCCTTTCCACGAGCGGATGGAACAGGATCGGGAGCATGAAAATGAAAGCGATGAACACACCGATTGCCACATCGAGCCCCGGCACGCGGGTTTCGAGATCCAGGCCGATGTCGAGATCCAGGATCAGGACGACACCGGCCATGAGCAGGAGCGTCAGGAGCCCGGAAATGCGTTCGACCAGAATCACCGCGAACGGTTCTGCCGCCGATCCGTGATCCCGGCTCGTGTCATAGATGCGTACGATATCGCCTCCGACGGCAGAAGGCAGAAACATGTTGAAGAAGTGTCCGACCAGATAATATGAGAACAATCTGAAGATGTTCTGATGGATTCCCTGGGCTTTGAGCAGCACTTTCCACCGCATGGCGGACAGCATGAGACCGGTAATGTGGAGAGACGATGCCGCGAGCACCCAGACGGGGGCGGCGGACGAGATATGTCCGATCACCGCCCGGATATCGACTCCGCTGAAGACAAACACATACACGGCCAGCAGACTGCTGAAGCCGATCTTGATCGCGGTCTTACTCCATCGCGTCATGCCTGCCCCGCCGCCGGCCGGTCGGCAGGCTCTTGTCCATTTCCGTTACTTCGTGTGCGATCCCTTACGATCCGTACCGGCGACCCGATGGCGACCTTGTATTCCGGAATGTCCTTGGTCACGAGCGACCCGGCACCGATCACGACTCCTCGACCGATGTGGCAGCCATCGAGAATCTTGACGTCGGCCCCGAGCCAGATGTCTTCGTCCATCACAATCCCTTCGACATGCGAACCCTGCTGGATGATCGGCACATCCGTCCGCTCGAAGTCATGACTGCCGCCCCCGATGATATAACAGTAAGCCGCCCACAGGTTCCGCGGACCGATCCGGACGGATTTTTCGGAATGAATCATGCAATTCAAACTGATATTCGAATTGCTGCCGATCTCGATGTCCCCGCCCTTGCACGACACCACCGTATTGCGTGCGATAATCACATCGTCGCCGATCACAATACCCCGGTTTCCGTCTCCCTTGGCGTCCAGAACGACCAGATCGTCGAAGATGCCGCGCGCTCCGATCGAAATCTTCCGGCCGTGCCGGATCGTCATGTTCCGGCCGAAGACGGTTCCCGGTCCGACATGGCCCAGGATGAGCGGATAGAGTTTTTTCCGGAGCATGTACCCGATTGCACCGGGGAATGCATTGCAGATGAACATGACGCACTCGTACAGGAAGAGATCCATCAGGCGGGTCGACCCGATGACCATGTCCTGATACTTCCGCAGCGCGGATTTTTTCTGGTCGGTCAGATGCATCTGCAATTCCGTTTTCGCTTCGTCACGTATCGTCGAACTCATCGATGGACTCTCCTAAAAATCTAATTGGGTGACGTCCTGGTCGCATGCCGGACGGTCTCGTCGACCTTCCTCAGATAAGCCGGGTAACTGTAGCACTCCTTTTCCCGCCGGACCGCCTCACGCCCCAATCTGTTTCTCAATTCAGGCTGGTCGTGCAACGTCTTCAGTCCGGCATACAGCCCCTCCACGGTAGGCTCAGTGAGAACTGCAATCGCGTCATCCAGCACCTGGGTATGGGTGAGGAGGCGTGTGGCGAGAATCGGGACACCGGATTTCAGGTAACTGTAGATTTTAAGGGGAGTGTTGGTGCCAATCAGTCGCGGGGAGGCGAGAACGGAACAGGCCGCCATGACCGCCGGCATCAGCGGGACGTCGATCTTGCCGGGTATCCGGCATCGGTCTGCGATCCCGAGCGCTTCCACGCGCTGCCGCATCTCCCGGACCTGTTGTTCTTCCCCGCCGGCCAGGAATAAAATCCCACCAGGATGCTCCGCCGCGAACCGCACAAATGCCTGAGCCAACATCTCAAGGCCCTGGTTGACCTCGAATGTCCCTGTATAACCGATGACAAACTTTCCACTCAAATCGTAAGTCGTGCGAATCGATTCGATCTCGGCGTCCGATGGCGGCGTGTCACTCATCTGCGCCACATTCTCGATGACGAAAACGGGTGCATCCGGACGGGCTTCGAGCGCGATCTGACGAAGATTCGGACAGATAGCGATGACGGCCTGTGATCGGGACAGAATGAATCGTTCGACAATGCGCATGAAAGCCATCACCGGCTTCGCCGTGCTGGTCGCATAGTTTTCGAACTGCTGCGGCAGACTGGAATGCATGTCGTAAATATGAGGAATCCGGAACATTGGCGCGAGCAAGGCTCCCATCATGCCAGCCTCTTCGTGCGTATGGATCAGATCGTAGCCGCCGCGTCGCAATGCTGCGATGGCTTTCACAAAGAGCAATCCGTCGAGAGGGATTTTCTGCCAGGAAAACCCGATCCGGATGTCCCGGATACCCGGTACGCGCCGGGTCCGATGTATCCGGATACCGGGAAAGGTGAAATCATCGCCGAATGGATACGTGAGCAGATCGACGGTGTGTCCGAGATCCGACAGCGCGCGGCACCGATCACGGACACTAAAAGGGGTCCCCCGGACACGGAATACTGGCTCCGGCGCAATCATCAGTATCTTCATGCTTTTCTCCGTACCGCCGTCACGGTGACCGGCGCTCCGAAACGGCCCGTCAGCCCCATTGACTGAAACATCGATTCGATACGCCGGGTAAACACAGGCGACCCGATTGCGCGGTGAAGTCCGAAGGGAAGCACCACATGCCGATCGACGGAATCCACTTCGAACCCATTTTTGGCCAGCTCATCGGATATCTCTTTCACCCCGAATACCCGGTAGGATTGATGGTCTTTCCGAATCAGTCGAAAGAGGGGATGCACCCAGGGTGCAAAACCGGCAAACCCGCATCTCGGCGGGAAATCAATCATCACCGATTTGGCGGCCAGCCGGCAAATCTCTGCCATCGCCTCCCGCCAATCCACCACATGCATGATCATGCGGAAACAGATCACCACATCGAACGAGCCATCCCGAAACGGCAATCGATGCGCATCGGCGCGCACGCCGGCTATCGTCGTCCCGGTTCGACGCGCGTTGTTCATCGCGACCCGAAGCATCGGAAACGATGCATCCGCGGACACGACACGCGCGCTGCGCCTGCTCAGAGGAATGGATGTCCGGCCGGTTCCCGCCCCGAGATCCAGAATGCGAAGATTGGTGACATCCGGAAACGTGACGTTGAGCAGTCGTTCCTGATGCTCTCGAAACATGACGCCGATCGGGCCGCCGAACCGAAGCGGTTCGAATCCCTCCGCCACATCATCGTTTTCATAGACTGTGTAGCTGTAATGAGACCTGTTCTGTCGATCGTCCGTCACTGTCAACCTCCAGACCGGGGAGCGATTGTCGGATATTTTCCCGGCATCGTCAAGCTGCACGGTCCGGGCCCGGATCGGTGCGCCGTTCCGGGCGCACCCCAAAAAAAAGCCCCGGACGAGGTCCGGGGCTTCAGGATCATTCAGATATCAGTTGCGCGAGCGGGCAAGACTCCAACCGATCAGGACCGAAATCATGATGATCATGACGGCCAGACCGGCGGGGCTCGATGCAGGCACCTGAGGCGGCGGAGTCGGTGTCGGCACAACCGTCTCGATGTTCGGCAGACCGGATGTCAATTCGCCGGCGACAAAGTCGGTCAGGTTGTCTTCCGTGTCGTCGCCATCCGGAATCCGCGAGTGCGAATACGGTCCCGTGAAGTATGCCGGAGCCGGATCTCCCTCGCCACCGAAAATCATACCCGTGAAATCGCCGTACCCCATCGCATCCACCACCACACCGCTGTACTTGATCTGGATGCTGTCAGGACCGTTCTGGAGATTGATCCGGGTATCGATCACGTCGTAATTGGCCACCGAGGTATCCTGGGCGATGACGAAATATCCGTCGGTCGGAATCGAGTAGGTGGACAGATCGATCGTGATGTATTCCGATCCGTCATACCCGTTGATTCCGACGATGCTGTATCCGGTCAGCGCCATGCCGCCCGGGAAATACAGTTCGACGAAGCAGCCCACATCCGTTCCCGGCGGATTGATGTAGACTTCATTCAGTTTGATGGCGGATGTCGGAGGCGGAGTCGGGGTCGGGCCGGTGGGAGTCGGAGTCGGGGTCGGAACTTCGCAGTTGTTTATATCGCCGATGGTGACATATTCCGTTGTCCGGCGGATGAAATCTTCATCGCAGAGGTTCGTGTCCTGACCGTCCGGGCATCTCGCAAGACTGTTGCCGCTGAGCGGTCGCAGCGCGAAATGCTCACCGTACGGATCGCCCGGTTCATCGCCGGGGATCAGATCGGGTTCGTTCGGGTTTGAATAGATCACGGTATCGATCACGTCATGCGCGCCGGTCACGATCCGCACGCCTTCGGTGTGCGACGATCCGTTCTGCATATCGATATCCAGATCCGGGGACGTCGGCTGATAGATGACGGTCGTTCCGGGGACCGATGTCACATCGACCAGTGATTCCGCAACGAGCAGATATCCGTTGGCCGGGATGATCAGCGCGGGCAGAATGACGCGATCGGTGTAGACCTGACCGGTCGCCGTCGTGCTCTGGATGATCACATCGGTAACATCAACCGGAGAATCAGATGTATTGATGATTTCCATCCATTCCAGATCGTCGTCAAGACTCACCGGATCGACGAAAATTTCGTTGATCTTGATCGGCGGGATCGGGCCTGAGGTCGGGGTGATGGTCGGGGTATTGGTCGGTCCGGAGGAGGTCGGAGTGTTGGTGGGAACCGGTGTTGAACCGGTCGGTGTCGCCGTCGGAACGACTGCTTCCACGTTGGGAAGACCGGCTGTCAGGTCGCCGATGAAGAAATCGACGACATTGTCATCGAGATCCTCGCCGTCGGGAATACGCGAGTAGGAATACTCAGGTGGTATAATCGGGCATGGTGTGCCTTCACCGGCAAACACAGCAGAGCTGAAGTTGCCATACCCCATGGCATCAACCACAACCGCACCCGCGCGCAGTTGAATACTATCCGGACCGTTTTGCATATCAACCGAAGCGGCGATCATATCGTAATTCGCAACGCCGGTATCCTGAGCGATTACAAAGAAACCATCCGCCGGAATCGAGTAGGTTGACAGGTCGATCGTTACATAATCGGCTCCACCGTTTCCGTTGACGCCAACGAGTGAATAACCGTTCAGACTCAGGTTGCCACCAGGATAATACAATTCCACAAAACAGTGGATGTCTGTTTCCGGAGAATTGACAAACACCTCGTTGATTTTTATGGCGCTGATCGGAGGATTCGTCGGAGTCACGGTCGGTGTATCTGTCGGGCCGCCTGAAGTATTGGTTGGAGTCGGCGTGTTCGCCGGTGTGTTGGTCGGAGGAATCACGCAGGTGTTTTCGACACCCATGGTGGTCGCCAGGAGCGTGTATGTCGACGTATTGCGCGCGCCGCCTGTGCCGTTCGGGCATCGCTGCATGGATTCAGTGTCTTTATTCAGGTTGATGTTTTCGTTGATCTGCGGTTCCGAGGCGTTCAGCAGATCGAGCAGACCGGCATCGTCCGCGTCGTCCGTGTCATACACCAGCGCATCCACGAGATTTGTGGTCGTAACGGCTGTCCCGGACGGGAATGCTGTGTCATGTCCGAGATACACCGCAACGGCATCCGCACCATTTTGCAACCATCCGGATCCTCCCGGACTGATCTCGATCGGTGTGCCCATGCCGGTCGAACCGATGACGAAGTAACCCTGGGCGTTGGTGGTATATCCATCGAGATCGATAGCACGATAACTGGTGTCGGTGCTGCCGTCGAATAGTACGACGACGTGTCCATTCAAAGATGTATTGCCTGTGCCGCCGTCGTATAATTCAATGAATTCCGCGACGTCTGTTCCGAGGGTATCGGAGTCGACTTCGTTGATGATGATGGACGATGAACTGGGAGGGGTATTGGTCGGTGTGCTGGTCGGTCCGCCGGTCGTGTTGGTCGGTGTCGGTGTGTTGGTGGCAGAGGGAGATGTCGGCGTGCTCGTGGCCGCGGGCGCGCCTTGTGAGATCAGGATGTCATCCAGCCGCCACGTGCCGGTCGTCGCTTCGGCAGAATAGGGTCTGATCTGCAAAATAACACTGGCGGCATTCTCGATTTCAGAGATCGCAGACATGTCGATCGACTGAGACCGCCAAAGCGAATCATCGGGAACGGTTGTCGCAGGAGCGGCTGCCGTATAGTTGCTGCCTCCGTCGATGCTGTAAAACACCTGGAATGCACGAATTCCAGTGGATGATCGAGTTTCATCGAAACTCAGAAAAATGTCGAAGAAGCTCAATGTGCTGATATTGATTTGCCAGCAGTTGGTAGCGTCCGGACTGGCGGCTGTGGGATAATTGTTGCTGGTCACTGCTCGCCCCGGATTTCCCGTCACATAGCTCACAGCTCCGCCACCAATGCGAGCGAGCGTTCCGGAGCCTTCATCGACGATCAGATTTTCGTCTTCGAAATCCCATCTGGCGATGGTCTGCCCGTGGGCAGCGGCGGCAAAAAACATGAGTAATGCCGCAAGGGATAATATCGATCTGCCTTTCATACTGTTCTTTCCTCCTCATCCTGTGCATGTTTCAAGGGCCATTTTGGCGTCTAACCTATCTTTATACTCGGAACAACCATGCGCTGCAAGTCTCCAGATAAAAAGAAGAGTTTGTTTTCCATGAGTTTATGATACAACCCGATCATGCTCGCTTCTTCGCCCACCGAACTCTCCACCGCCGCAACCGACGCCATCCTGGGACTGCTCACGCTGGGCTGCATCCTTCCCATCCGTCGTATCCACACAACCTGCGTCGGTCAGAAACGGATCTGGATCGCGATGTTCGGATCCCTCTCAGCCGCAAGCATCCTGGGTGCCATTACCCACGGGTTAATCGTCCCGCCCGCTCTACACTCGTTTCTCTGGTCGCTTCTATATGCCAGCCTGGGACTGGCGATCGCTCTGTTCACGGCTGCCGCTGCGCGAGACTTCATCGGGAAACCGCTCCCCATCCGATGGTTTCTCTTGCTGGGGATCGTGTTCTGGTTCGGTACGATCGTGTTCCCGGACTCGTTTCTCATTTTCATCGTGTATGAAGCGGCCGGCCTGCTCGTCTCTCTCGCAGCCTATCTGAAGTTGACGCACGACAGACGCGATGGCGCCGGTGCAATCAGCCTGTCCATCGTGATCTCGCTGTTCGCCGCCATCGTCCAGAGCATCCCTTCCGCCGGTCTTCATCTGATCGGGCAATTCGATCATAATGGCTTGTTTCACCTCATCCAGATGCCGGGAATCGTCATTCTGACCATTGGGATTCGTCGTATGCTCGCGTCAGATTCCGTCGCTTCCTGATTATCATCCGCATCGTCGATTGATCTGCCCGGCGAGGATGATCCCTGACATCAGAAGCATGATCAGTGGCACAGTTCCGGCCTGCCCGGTCGGGACAGCTTGAGGAGTCGGCGTGATGGGAGGTGTCGGAGACGCGACCGGGTCGGACGTAACGGCGTTCAAGAACGTCACGTCATTCTGAAGAATACCGCGCTGATCTTCCGCCACACAAAACACATCGTACGCCGTCGCTGGCGCCAATCCTTGAAATTCGCCTGTCGCTTCAACCCCTGATGCCGTGACGTCGATGAATCCCTCTGCAATCGGCGGATTACCCGACGCATCCCGTCCGCCTCTGACATGCCGGACATCCGGAGCCGGCGCACCATCCGCCAATACGACCAGATACAGACGGCCCGGTTCATTCAACTCGACACCAATTGTGACTGATTCGGCCGAAACCTCACGAATCCGCGGCGTCGCATTCAGAAACGCAGGAGGCGTCACATCCGGCAGCCGAAAAGATCGAAACCATCTGAGCGAGTCTGAACCTCCGTCATCGCGTGTGATGAAACACCACGAGTCCGGAGCGCTCGGGGCTTGAGGCGCGGCTGCGAATCCCTCCAGATTCCCGCTGATCGGCCCGGTGAACTCCTGAACCATTCTGAACTGCCGGATCGAACCGGATACCGGGATCGAGGTCAGATCGGTCCATTCGAGATAGTTCGAGCCGGTGTTGTGCCAGATGCAGAGCAGTCCCAGATCGCGATCAAACCCCGCCGCACAACTTTCATTGCGCGCGGTATCATACTCTCCGACCAGCCAGACATCGTTGTTCAGGTCCGGGTTCAGATCGAACACATAGATCCGTCCTTCCTGCTGATGCGCCAGGAACATCAGTCCGTTCATTCCTTTCTGACTGAGTCGGCGCTGCCCGGTCGAATCCATGAACTGCCGGCACGCGAGCCATTCGTCCGGGACAAATGCGATCCCTTCAGGTCCGTATCCGGACACATATTCAGGCAAGAAGGATGATACATTCCACGAGTGCAGGATCAGGTGGGTGTCCGGAGCACTCAGATCGACCGAAAAGATGGTGCCCGCGCCTTCGTCGATCGCATAGATCACATCCTGCGCCAGATTCACCTGTGTCAGATCTTCGAGGTCCTGCATGCCGAGATCCCACTCGTACCGCATCCCGGATCCATCCGTCCGGACAACGAAGCCTCCGGTTCCGTCTTCGACAAGGGCCCATATTTTGGCGAGTCCGTTCTGGCAGACCCAGAGAACGCGGGTTTGGGGATTCCAGAACGCTCCGCTGAGATCCTCCTGGAACTCTGAATCCAGGGCGGTCATGTTCACGGCATCACTCCACGACTCGGCGGGCCAGGAATCCGCGGATGCGGACAACGGGACTATCGTGAGAAGGAAGACGGCAACGAGTCGAGTCATGTTATCGGTTTCGCGATGCAGACAGTCCCATGATCACACCGAGTGCGACGGACCAGCAAGCTGCCAGACCGATCTGATAATCCCTCGGCAGACTGAAGGTGACGGTGTGGGCGGGAATCCAGAACCAGATCAGCGTCCACCATGCTTTTTCGATCCCCGAGAATCCTTTCTGGCGCATGATCAGATTATCGGAAAAGCGATGGAACGCCATCATTTGAGGTCCGAACAGAACGTTGGTGAACACCGACAGCGCCAGCGCGCCACCCAGTCCTTCTCCGAACCGGGCAGGAATCAACCGGTGATCGACCAAGGCGTGTGTGAAACCCTTCATACCGGTGAACCCGTACTTGATGATCCATCCGAGCAATGCCCAGCCGACGATTTTCAGCAGGAACTGCCGGACCGTGAACGGCATGATGAGCTGTTTTCTCCGGATCCACACGGAAACGAGTTCCCCGAGCGTTCCGAGGATGGCGAACTGGATGGCTGCCGAGGCGAGAGGATTCGCTCCGACCCATGCTGTGTACTCCTGAATCATATCGTCTCCTTCATGGCATGTTCCACGTGGAACACTCGGATTGATTTCAGATCACCGTTCCGTCCGGGATGACCGCATTTTTCGGGATGACCGTGATCCCATCCCGGATCGAATACCGTTCGCGGTCACAATCCGAATCCTGCTCGTGGCGCGTGATCCGAACCCTCTGTCCGATCCGGACATTCTTGTCGATGATCGCTCGTTCGATCATCGAATCTTCGCCAATCCCGATATGCGGCAACCCGTTCTGCTCATTCCGGTCACGCTCCGCTACGTCCTCGTAATGATCTGCTCCCAGCATCACGACTTCCTTCAATGCGGCCCCGCTCCGGATGATGCTCCGGTTACCGATGATCGACCGCTCGATCGCAGCACTCGCAATCCGACACCCGTCGGCGATGACCACCCGGCTCAGGCGACAGCCGTCCATGCGTGACGGAGGCAGAAATCGGGAACGCGTGTAAATCGGACTATTCGGATCATAGAAATCGAATGGAGGTTCGATATCCGTGAGACTGAGATTGGCGTTGAAGAAAGACGCCATCGATCCGATGTCTTCCCAGTATCCCCTGAACGGAAAGGCGAACACCCGGTGAGACCCGATCGCGTTCGGAATGATGTCGCGGCCGAAATCCTCACCGGATACCGTCTCCAGAACCGCTCGAAGTCTGTCGGTTCGGAACAGGAATACACCCATGGACGCCAGAAATGGTCTGCCGGAATCCGGATTCACAGCCATATCGGTCAGGTCATCGGGATTCTGTGGTTTTTCGAGGTATCGGATCACCCGGTGTGACGGATCGGTTTTCAGGATTCCAAACCGGTGTGTGTCCTCCATTGGAACAGGGTAAACCGCGATCGTGATGTCCGCTTCGTTCGATCGATGAAAATCAAGAAACTCGGTGTAATCCATTCGATACAGATGATCACCGGACAGAATCAGTGAATCACGCGGATTGATCCGCAGGACACGATGCATCTGCCTCCGCACGGCATCCGCCGTCCCCTGATACCACGCGGCACTCGTCAACGTCTGCTCCGCCGGCAGCAGTTCGACGAATCCGTCATAAAACACGTCGAACTTATACGTTTCATATACATGCCGGTGGAGAGATGCCGAGAGAAACTGAGTCAGAACGAAAATCCGGTTGATCTCTGAATTGATGCAATTGCTGATCGGAATATCGATCAGCCGGTACTTCGCGGCCAGCGGCACCGCCGGCTTCGCTCGCATTTTGGTCAGAGGAAACAGCCGGGTTCCGCGTCCACCGCCGAGAATGATTGCGAGCACATCGTGTCGAGGCATGCAGGACTCCTTGGTGATCCTTCTGAGATTCGCATTGCGGGCGTCTGGTGTCAACCAGGAAAAGCGTTCGTTCGATGTTGATAGTTGATTAAAAAATTCATAGTATCCCCTCGTTTTGCTCGCCGGTTTTCTGCACCTCTTTCCTGGCGCCTGCAAAAAGGTCAACACCATGTCGCTTCTGGAAATCCTGCTCCTTGCACTCGCGCTCGCAGCCGACGCTTTCTCGATCGGCGCTGCCGTCGGACTCAACCATCGCGCGCCCCGCCAGTACTTCCGTCTGTCTTTTCACTTCGGACTCTTCCAGT
>Ga0302253_1001219_pt1 | contig 16381 bp, 11 predicted proteins | sample AAG_RA_Trp_MG_FD_193537 | JGI IMG/M metagenome (GOLD analysis project Ga0302253, IMG submission 193537) | Enriched activated sludge microbial communities from anaerobic digester in WTTP, New Holstein, Wisconsin, United States - AAG_RA_Trp | ecosystem: Engineered > Bioreactor > Anaerobic >...
CCGATTCTATGCCACGTTGTCGTCGAATATGTTTTCCGTAACAACGTGTAGTCAACTTGACTACGCAAAAGGGGTTACGAAAATTCGTAACCCCTTGATTTTTGGTGGGCCGTGCGGGAATCGGACCCGCGACCAACGGATTAAAAGTCCGCTGCTCTACCGGACTGAGCTAACGGCCCATGCATGTATTTTGAATGCGGTGCGCCCTCTTAGCAGCAATCGCGCAATCTTGTCAAGCGCAAACTCGGTTCGCTACTCTCAATTGGAGAAGGGATTCCGGGTGACAATAGTCCCCTCGCGGCTCGCATCGACGGAGACGAGAACGCACTTGGTCCCGGTCAGCACCTCCAGGCGTTCAATATAACGACGGGCGTTCCGGGGCAGGTCATCCAGGGTTCTGGCGGTGCTGATATCCTCGGTCCAGCCGTCCATCTCCTCATAAACGGGTTCGCACTGAGCGAAGACGCTGATGTTGGAAGGAACGCTCTCGGTGTATTCTTCATCTTGCCACTTGTAGGCCACACAGATTTTAATTTTTTCGATCCCCTGCAGGACATCAAGCTTGGTTAAAGCCAGACCCGTGATTCCGGATACCCGCATGGACTGCCGGACCAAAACCAGATCGAGCCAGCCGCAGCGTCTTTTCCTCCCCGTCGTGGCGCCGTATTCATGACCAACGTTCTGCATTCTCTCCCCGATTTCATCCTTCAGTTCCGTCGGAAACGGCCCTTCGCCGACACGGGTCGTATAGGCTTTGCAGATCCCGATGACGGCGTGAATGGCCGAAGGCCCGACGCCCGTACCGCAGCACGCGTTACCTGCCACGGTATTTGATGATGTTACATAGGGATAAGTGCCGTGGTCAATATCGAGGTGACTGCCCTGGGCGCCCTCAAAGAGCACCTTTTTGCCCTGGCGCATCTCTTTTGTCATAATCATGGACGTATCAGCCACAAAAGATTTCAGGTATTCCCCATATTTACGATATTCATCAAAGACAGCCTTCTCATCGACCGGATCTTCATGGAAGTATTGGGTTAATAAGAAATTTTTCTCCTCCAGGTTACGCTTTAATTTGTCCTGGAACATCTTATCATCCAGGAGGTCGGAGACCTTGATGCCCATGCGCGACACTTTGTCTTCATAAGCCGGGCCGATGCCCCTGCCGGTTGTTCCGATCTTCCGTCCGCTTGTATGGGCCTCCTTGGCCAGATCGATCCGCTTATGGTAAGGCATGATCACATGGGCGTTTTCGCTTAAATAAAGCTTTGTGTCAGAGGGGAACAGTCCCCTCTGACGCAGCCCTTCAATTTCTTCAATCAAAACGGCAGGATCCACCACAACGCCGTTGCCGATAATGCAGGTTTTATGATTGTGCAATATCCCGGAAGGAATGATGTGGAGAATCGTCTTCTCTCCCTTGACGACCAGGGTGTGTCCGGCATTGTTTCCGCCCTGAAATCGTGCTATGACGTCCGCGTGTTCCGCGTACAGATCGACGACCTTACCTTTCCCCTCGTCACCCCACTGCGTTCCTATGACAACCACATTCGCCATGATGACTCTCCCGTTCCGACGACTACATCTCCAAATAGGTCACCGCAATCACATGGGGTAAACTACGGAGTTTCGCCAATATTTCCTCACTGACCGTGCTGTCGGTACTCAAGACGACGAGCGCTTGCTGATCGACCAGTTCGCGGCTTAGGTGCAGCCGCGCAATGTTGATATTATTCTGTCCGAGAATCGTTCCGATATTGCCGACCACACCGGGCTTATCCTGATTGGAAAGGACCAGCATATGACCTTCCGGAATGACATCCAGGGTGAACTTATTAACCCGAACGATACGCAGATCCTTCCGTCCGAAGATGGTGCCGGCGGTCAAACTCGCTTCGGTGGCCGTCTTAACCTTCAGTGTGATCAGGGTCGCATAATCCTCGATCTTGCTGCTCTTGGATTCAACCACGCGGATGCCGCGTTCCTTTGCAATGATCGGTGCGTTGATATCATTGACGTCTTCATTCAGGATGGGCTTCAAAAGACCCTTCAGCAGCGATATGGTAATCGGCGCCACATCGTAATTCGTGATTTCTCCGCTGTATTCAATATCGACTTCCTGGATTGGCCCTGTCACGATCTGGGCCTGGAACTTACCCAACTGCTCGCCCAGGGTGATGTAGGGTCCCAGAACAGACATGAGTTCGGCACTGACCGAGGGGAAATTGAACGCATTGCGGATTTCACCTTTGATCAGATAATCCACCATCTGCTCCGCCACGGCAATGGCCACGCTGACCTGCGCTTCATCTGTCGAGGCGCCCAGGTGCGGTGTTGCAATGACCTGATCCAGAGCAATCAATTCCTGATTCTTGGTCGGTTCTTCCTCGAAAACATCGAGAGCCGCCCCGGCAACCTTGCCGGAAACGATCGCATCGTAAAGGTCTTTTTCGCTGACGATCCCACCGCGGGCACAGTTGATGATGAAAACGCCTTTTTTCATCTTCGCAAAGGCCTCGGCGTTGATCATATATTTCGTTTCCTTGGTCATGGGACTGTGGATGGAAATAAAATCCGACTTCGCCAGCAGTTCATCCAGCGGCACCAGACTGATTCCCGCCTCGGACGCCGCCTCGGGGGAAATAAAGGGATCATAGGCCAGGACGTTCATCTTAAGCCCCTGCGCCCGGTCGGCCACCACACCGCCAATCCGCCCGATTCCCACAATACCCAGGGTTTTGTTGCAGAGTTCATTGCCCATGAATTTGTTCTTTTCCCATTTGCCGGCTTTCATGGTTGCCGTTGCCTGGGGAATTTTCCGCGCCATGGACATCATCATGGACAAGGCGTGCTCCGCCGTGGTAATGGTGTTCCCGCCCGGGGTGTTCATGACGACGATGCCCCGCTTGCTTGCCTCGTTGATGTCCACATTGTCGAGGCCCGCGCCGGCCCGCCCGATCACCTTCAAATTCGTGGCGCATTCCAGAATTTCTTTCGTGACCTTTGTTGCACTGCGGACGGCTAACCCGTCGTATTCCTTGATGACTCCCTTGAGTTCATCCGGGGTCAAATTCGTGATCACATCGACCTCGATGCCTTCCGCTCTTTTAAATACCTCGACAGCCTCGTTGGACATGCTGTCGCTGATCAGTACCTTTTTCATGTGTTTATTCCTCCCATTGTGAATACAGGTTGTGTTTCGATTATAACGCTGCAACCTTTTCCCGGAAAATCTTCTCCATTTCAGCCAGAGCGACCTTCAAATCTTCGGTTTCGATGGTCGGTCCGCACCAGAAACGATAACCGGCCGGGGCGTCCTTGTAGGAGTTCACGTCGTGCGCGATTTTCTTCTTCGCGAGATCGCTGGCAATCCCCTTCAGGAACTTGGCCTGATCGTCCTTGGAAAGACTGTTAACCTTAGGATCCTTCACCATGAGACAAACTGATGTATTGGAGCGGATATCCTTGGATTCCGCTAAAAACTCCACCCAATCGTTTTTTGCCACCCAATCTTCAACAACCTTCAAGTTACTGTTACTTCTGGCAATTAACCCCTCGAGGCCGATATTTTTCGCCCACTGGAGGGCATCCAGATAGTCTTCGACGCAGAGCATCGAAGGGGTGTTGATCGTATCGCCTTGAAAAATGGCCTGGTCCACCTTGCCGCCCTTTTTCATGCGGAAAATCTTCGGCATGGGCCAGGGGGGATCGTAGGACGCGATCCGGTCGCAGGCCCGGGGACTCAAAACCAAAATACCATGGGCGCCTTCACCGCCCAGGCACTTCTGCCAGGAAAACGTCAACACGTCAATCTTCGACCAGTCCACATGCATCGCAAAAACCGCGCTGGTCGCGTCGCACAGGGTCAGGCCTTCCCGGTTGTCGGGAATCCAGTCCCAGTTGGGAATTTTCACGCCGCTGGTGGTTCCATTGGCAACAAAAACCACGTCGTTGGTCCAATCGACGGCCTTCAGGTCGGGAATCTTGCCATAATCGGCCTTCAAAACGGTCGCATTCAATTTCAACTGCTTGTTGATATCGGTCGCCCAGCCTTCGCTGAAGCTCTCCCAAACCAGAACTGACACGGCTTTGGGGCCAAGCAGAGTCCACATCGCCCCTTCAAACGCTCCTGTATCTGAACCGGGAAGAATGCCCACGAGATAACTCTCGGGAATTCCCAGTACGGCTTTCGTTTCTTCGATTGCTTTGGCCAGTTTCTCTTTGCCCAGGTTCGACCGGTGGGAACGACCCACCGCGGCGTCCTTCAACGCATCGAGAGACCACTGGGGCCTTTTACTGCAGGGCCCGGAACTAAAATTCGGATTACCCATACTTCTGCACGCTCCATTCTTTAGTTTAAAACAGCGGGCACTTATATCAGTAATGTCATGATTACTCAAGTAATTTTGAGAGCCTTTTTCAGGTTGACTCACCCCTGTTAAAAACGTATGTTATCGCCCTGTTAGGAAGTTCATTCTTGTCTTTGTGAGGCCTTAAACATGAAACCGGTCAAAACCGCTTTTTTCTGTCAGGACTGCGGCTACCAGTCCCCCAAATGGCTCGGGAAATGCCCCGCCTGCGGTGTCTGGAACCGTTTCGTCGAGGAAGAAGAACCCGTGTCCGTTTTGGGCAAGGATGCCGACCTGTCCTTCAATACACCACCTCTGCCGATCGATGAGATTGCCGCGGAAGAGGGAGACCGGATCGTCTCGGGCATCGACGAAGTGGACCGGGTTCTGGGCGGCGGCCTCGTCGGCGGGTCCGTCATCCTGGTCGGCGGCGAACCCGGCATCGGCAAATCCACCCTGCTCCTGCAGATCCTCCAGCATCTGGCCGCCCGGGGAAGCAAGGTTCTTTACGTCTCGGGTGAAGAATCAGCCAAGCAGATCCGCCTGCGGGGACAGCGGATCGGCGCTCTTTCCGGCAATCTGCTGGTTCTCACGGAAATATCAATTGAGAAAATTACACAGCATTTCCGGGAGGTTAAACCAAGCATCCTTGTGGTGGATTCCATCCAGACCACCTATTCCGCCAACCTGTCTTCCGCGCCCGGCAGCGTCGGTCAGGTTCGGGAGGGGGCGCAACAGTTCGTGCTCCTCGCCAAAAAAACCGGCGTTCCCGTTTTCATCATCGGTCATGTCACCAAGGACGGCGCCATCGCCGGGCCTAAAATTCTGGAGCATATGGTTGACACGGTCCTGTACTTTGAAGGGGATTCTGGACACCCCTACCGCATCATCCGGGCGATCAAGAACCGATACGGCCCGACCAACGAAGTCGGCGTTTTCGAAATGGGCGACAGTGGTCTGAAAGAAGTAGCGAACCCCTCTTCCTTTTTTCTTAATGAAAGACCGGAGGGCACGGTCGGTTCTGTCGTCGTGCCCAGCATCGAGGGAACACGGCCCATCCTCATCGAAGTCCAGGGTCTGGTCGGCGCCAATCTCTTCGGTACACCCCGGAGAACCGCCATCGGCGTCGACCATAACCGGGTATCCCTGCTCACATCCGTCATGGACAAGGTCTGGGGGAAAAACATCTGCGGTCATGACATCTTTATCAACGTCGCCGGAGGGATCAAGGTTGACGAACCGGCCGTCGATCTGGGGGTGGTTTCGGCCATTCTGTCCAGTTTTCTGGACCGACCGATCGATCCCCACACCATTGTTCTGGGCGAAGTGGGCTTGACAGGAGAAATCCGGCGCGTCGCCCAGATTGAAGAGCGGGTGAAGGAAGCCGCCCGCATGGGATTTAACCGCTGTATTTTACCCAAGGGACAAAAAGACGTTACGCCTTCTTCTCAGAAGATAAAGTTATTTCCAATCAGCAACCTCAAGCAGTTAATGGAACACCTCTTTTAGTTGAAAGGCGGTTAAAACCCTCAGGCGAACAGCGAGACAAATTCAAAACGGTTCCCATTGAACAGACCGCGATCACTCAGTTTCAAATTGGGAATTACCAGAAGAGACATGAAGGACAGGGTCATGAAGGGTGCATCCAGGCGACTGCCCATGGCCTTCGCCTTTTGGTTTAACCGCTCGTAAGCACAGGCAACGACTTCACCGTTTTCCGCCGACATGAGCCCCGCAATGGGCAGCGGAAGCACATCCATGTCATCGCCGCTTACGACAGCCAACCCACCCCCTTGCCGAATGAGGACATTCACTGCCCGATTCAGGTCTTCGTCGGTCACCCCAACGGCGACGATATTATGGGAATCGTGAGCGACAGACGAAGCAATCGCGCCACGCTTCAGACCGACGTTTCGAATCAGCGCAACCGCCGGCGCCGCATCCCTGTAACGGTTGACTACCGCGCTTTTCAAGAGGTCCCGACCCACATCCGCCGTCACAAATTCCGCGCCTGGCGGAAGCGACTCGATAGTCTGGCCTGTAACCAACTGACCCTTAAACGCTTCGATCACACGTACGCGGTCGCCCTGCCTTCGGACGGTAAAATCCGAGGGATTTTTAGGACCGGTTTTGAATGAATTCAGTACATTCGGCCTTGCTTTGGGAAACGTGCTCAGACCGTTTTCCATAACCGTAACGCCCCGGATGACGGTTTTCAGCACCTGAAAGTTCTCCAGTGAATCGACAACGATAAAGTCGGCATCATCGCCGGCACGCAATAGCCCCACATCGAGCCCGTAGTGGAGAACCGGGTTTACGCAGGCACACCGCAGCACGTTCATCAGATCGCAGCCGCGTTCCAGGGCCCGTTTTACCAGCAGGTTGATATGACCGCGCAGGAGGTCGTCCGGATGGCGGTCGTCCGAGCAGAACATGCATTGCTCGGGATAAAGGTCGATGAGCGCCGCCAGGGCATCAAAATTCTTTGCCGCCGACCCTTCCCGTATAATAATCTTCATGCCCAGGGCGATCTTTTCCTGGGCTTCTTCCATGGTCAGCGACTCATGGTCCGTGACAATCCCCGCTCCGATATATTCCGCCAAATCGGCGCCGAATAGACCGGGTGCGTGACCGTCTATGGGTTTACCGCAGCGCCGGGCCGCGGCAATCTTGGCCATCACCCCGGATTCACGGTGCACCACACCGGGGAAATTCATCATTTCCCCAAGGTATCGAATATCATCCCGTTGCAGGAGGGTTTCAATAGAACCCGCATCCAGTAACGCCCCGGACGTTTCAAAGGCCGTCGCCGGCACACAGGACGGTGCGCCAAAATAGAATTTAAGAGGTGAACGCCTCCCATCCTCGATCATGTAATCGACACCCGCCATACCGAGAACATTGGCGATTTCATGCGGATCCGACACAGCGGCTACGGTACCGTGGCGCACCGCCAGATGGGCAAAAGCGGACGGCACGAGCAGACTGCTTTCAATGTGAATATGAGCGTCGATCAAACCGGGCAGGATGTAGCCGTCAGCGCGGATCGTTTCATCCTCATAAACAGCCTCTATTTTATTACCGTTTATGACGATTGTTCCTTTATAGATTCTTCCCCGGGAAACATCGACGATATGTCCGGAAATCCGTTTCAGAGCGATCATATTTTCGTCACCCCCCCACCCACTTTGGTTGTTTACTTTAAATCAGGGACGATCGGATTTGCAAGAATCGATCTGCTGAGGCATTACCTGGGTGAATCCGTTTTGAAATCACGATTGACGATGACCAACGGGGATGATATGAACCATTTGACTTGAATAAACGGCTGTTTTCTGATTTTTTCGGTTAACGGTGACATGACAGGTTATTCCTGTCGGCAGGTATCAACAACAACACAACCACTATGCCGCACAATCCATCAAGGAACCCTGAAATAAAAAATGTACTCGTTTGTTTGGATAAAAAAAGGACCCTTTTAAAGGAGGAAGGGGGGAGGCTTTTGGCCTCCCCCTGGTTAGAGAGGGTGGAGGGCCTTGCACCCCTCCTGGTTTTGGATCGTTTATCGGCTCAACATGCCCATTGTCTATTGCCGAGTATTTTATCCTTTTGGCTTTTTAATTGCAGATAGTATGCCACTTTTTACTTAAGCCCTTAACATGTTGATTTAGCGTATGTATTATTTTTCAGGCGTGTGGCGGAAAAACAAAAAATGTCGAACGATTTTCCTGCGCATAATCATTCTCTCGTTAATTCAGTGTGTTACGTATTATTCGCTCATTCCGGCTGATTCGACAAAAATGTCGAATCCGTGATATTTTGTTTCTGTTACGGATTCGAATCCGGGGAAATTTTTAACACAGGCATGCGGCATGAAAGACGATAAAAAACTGGTCTGGGAATATCATCCTGCTGCAGGGGAGCGTTCCCCCATGCAGCCGCTGGCGGTCGCGCTGGTCTGTCTGGTTTTCATCGGTCTGATTACGGTCATGGGCATCATGGATATCCGTCGGATCGATAAAACCATTACCGACTTCATTGAAAACCGGGGCGCGGGCATTGTCAGCGTGATTCAAAGCCTGGCCGAAGAAAATCTGAATAAACTGATCAAGGCTTATCAGCACGGCAATCCGGATTCCCTGGACAGCACGCAGATGCGCCTTAACAAAGCCCTGGTCGATATGGGCAAGGAAATCGACCAGATGTGGCAGAACAAAACCCTGACGACGGCTTACCTGCAGAAATATGCGAACGATAAAGGTCTCTGGTATGCAAGCGTGATCGACAAAAACGGCCAGATCATCTACGAAAGCCGCAGAATCAAACTCGATATTGCCGCTCCGGGTGAGATCACCGCCGACCAGATTATCCATCCATTCATGAACCTGGATATCTTTTCCGCCTACGCAAAAGTCAATAAAATCGGTTTTATCGCCTTGAATCGCAAAGACGGAAGCGGGATTATTATTATCGCCCTGGATCGCACGGGTCTGCGTTACTGGGGGACGAAAGTGTCCATCGAACAGGCGGTGGACGAATCGGGCGGTGCCAAGGGGCTGGGGCTGGTCTATATGATCATGATCGACCAGACCGGAAAACGCTACGCCCAGACGGGAGTTATCCCTCGGAAATGGCGTCCGGGCCAAATGCCCCAGGCGGAAATTATGGCGGGCAAAAAGGGCCTGACCAGCAGGCAAGTGACTTATCTGCAAAAGAATATTCTGGATATCGCCGTCCCCTTGAAACTCAACGAAGAAATCATCGGCATCGTTCGCCTTGGCCTGGAGCGGGGCAACGCCGACCGGCTGATCTCCGAAAACACCCGCAACATGTTCATCATCATGATCTTAATTGTCATTATTGCTCTTCTGGCGGTGTGGCTGATGTACAAGAATCAGAAAAGCCATCTGGCCGGCATCGTCAGGATGGAGCGGCAACTGGAAAAAGCGGAACGGCTTTCGGCCCTGGGGCAGCTCGCCGCCGGGGTGGCTCACGAAATTCGCAACCCCTTAAATGCCATCAGCATGGCCTCGCAAAGACTCAAGCGTGACTTTGTCCCGTCAGATCCGGACAAAGTGAATGATTTTCAGACCATGACCGGCGTCATTCGGGATGAAATTCGACGGCTCAACGGCATCATCGAGGAATTTCTTTCTTTTTCCAGGAGTCGCCGTCCCGAACTACGCGAATACCCGATTGCCAACGTCCTCCAGAAAATCCTGAACTTGATTTCGGAAGAGGCAAAGGTAAAAGGGATCAGGATTCACGCCGAACTGCCCGACGATAACCTTCTCATCCCTATGGATATGGATAAACTCCAGCAGGCATTGCTGAACATCATCAAAAACGCCATGGAGTCCATTGACAAGGAAGGGGAAATATCTATTGCCACCACGATGGCCGAGAATAACATGATCAAAATCTCTGTATCCGATACGGGCTGCGGGATGACCCGCGAGGAAGTGGAGCAAGTTTTTAACCCGGAATATACCACCAAGGAAAAAGGCCTGGGGTTGGGATTGACTCTCGCCCATGAAATGATCCGCGGCCACGGGGGCGAAATCCGCGTCTGGAGTCAGAAGAACAAAGGAACAACATTTGAAATCTTTCTGATGAAAGCCAGGGGACAGGGAAAAACAAAAATTACGGAACCGGAAGTAAAGGAATAGGATGAAAAAGCTGAATATTTTGGTTGTTGAAGACGGTAAATCACAGCGGGAAATGCTGCGGGACTTCCTTAAGAGTGAGGGGCATGCGGTCATGGAAGCGGCGGACGGCGAAACAGCCCTGCAACATGTGCGCAATCATCACTTCGACCTTCTCCTTCTGGACTACCGAATGCCCGGCATGGACGGCATGGACGTTCTCAAGGCCGTCAAAGCGATCAACCCCGAAATCGACGTGGTGATCATCACGGCCCACGGCACGATTGAAACGGCCGTGGAAGCCATGAAAGCCGGGGCGCTGGACTACATTATGAAACCTCTGGAATTCGACGAACTGCTGATCCTGGTCGACCGGGTCGCCGAACGGCGAAACCTGATCCGGGAAAACGAACTGCTCCGCAAGGAATTGCGGGAAAAAAGCATCACGACGGATCAGATCATCTACCGCAGCGCCTCCATGCAGGAACTGATCAACATGGCGGGCCGCGTCGCCAACAGCCGGGCCACGGTGCTGCTCCAGGGTGAAAGCGGAACCGGTAAGGAACTTTTTGCCCGACTGGTCCACCAGCTGAGCCCACGATCAAACAAACCCATTATCACCGTCAACTGCAACGCCCTTTCGGAAAATCTGCTGGAAAGTGAACTCTTCGGACATGAAAAAGGCTCTTTCACCGGCGCCGGTACCCGGCGCATCGGCCGGTTCGAAGAAGCCGACGGCGGCACTTTGTTTCTCGACGAAATCGGTGAGATTACCGCGCCCGTACAGGTCAAGCTGTTGCGGTTTCTCCAGGAACGGGAGTTTCAGCGTGTCGGCGGGAATCAGACCATTCATTCCGACGTTCGTGTCATCAGCGCAACCAATCGAGACCTCGAAGCCCGGGTCCGGGAAGGCTTCTTCCGGGAAGACCTTTTTTATCGGCTGAATGTCGTGGTCATGAATATTCCTCCTTTACGGGAAAGAAAAGACGACATTCCCCCTCTAATCGACCATTTCCTGAAACGCTTTGCCGCCGACAACGGAAAGAAAATCGACGCTGTAAGCAGCGAAGCCCGTGATATGCTTCTAAAATACGACTATCCCGGCAACGTCCGTGAACTGGAAAATATCATTGAACGCGCTGTGGTCATTGCACGCGATGAAACCATTTCCGCAAACGACCTGCCTTTTCACCTGGGGACACCCGGCGACGAGGAGGAAACAGAAGCCGGTTTACTGAAAAAATCGGTGGAAGACATGGAACGAAAACTGATCCAGAATGCCATGGACGAAGCGGGCCAGAACCAGAGCCGGGCCGCCGACCTTTTAGGGCTCAGCGAGCGGATGCTGCGCTACAAGTTGAAGAAGCTTGGCCTCAAGGAATAACACCCGTTTAGAGCAATGACCTTATGACATTTCGGCGTAGGTCATAAGATCAATATTCTTTGTCGTCCCGGACTTGATCCGGGACCCATTTGCAGAGCCTCACCAACTGGAACTGGATTCCGGGTCCGCTACGCTTGCCCGGAATGATATCGTATCTAATTTATCTACAGCCACTTGTTCTTCCGGAACAGCTTCAGCATGATCAGGGCGATGGCGATCATCACACCCCAAACCGCAAAGTACCCCCATCGCCATCGCAGCTCGGGCATGTAATCGAAGTTCATCCCGTAAATACCCGCGAGAAAAGTCAGGGGAATGAAAATCGTCGCAATGATCGTGAGAACCTTCATAATTTCATTCATCCGGTTGCTCAGGCTGGAAAGGTAAATATCAAGAATACTCGAAAGGGTGTCTCGGTATGTTTCGATCGTATCCATCACCTGGATGGTATGGTCATAGACATCCCGGAAATAGATATTCGTTGACGCATCGATCAGGGAGGATTCGCTTCGTTCCAGCGAAGCCACCGCTTCCCGCAGGGGCCACACGGATTTGCGCAGAATGATCATGTTGCGCTTTAAGTAGTGAATCCTCTTCAGGACCTTTGCGCCGGGGCGGTTGACCAGACCCTCCTCGCAGGCGTCAATTTCTTCGCCAAAATCCTCCAAAATCAGGAAGTATGAATCCACCACCGCGTCGAGGATCGCGTGGGCCAGATAATCCGCCCCCGCCTTGCGGATTTTGCCCTTACTCTGGCGCAGACGCTCCCGGATCGGCGCCAGGAGGCTGCTTTCTTTTTCCTGAAGAGACAGAACGAAATTCGCCCCAAAAATCAGGCTGACCTGTTCCGGTTTGACCTCCGCCATGGAAGGCACGTCTGCCGCGAAGGTTTTCAGGACAATAAAAATATAGGGACCCATATCCTCCACCTTGGGCCGGTGGTCCGTATTGAGGATGTCTTCCAGAAGCAGGGGATGGAGATCAAATTTCTCTCCCAACTGCTCCATTAATGCCGTATCGTGCAGGCCGTCGACATGCATCCATGTCGTCAGGGATGTGTCGGACAGCACGGGCAGTTCCCGAACATCCGCCAACTCTTTTTCCCGCAGTGTTTCCTCGTTGTACTGCATGACGGAAATCTTGGCCCGTTCCGACCATTTTTCCCCGATGTGGACCAGTGCTCCCGGTGGAAGCCCGGTTTTGTGGGACCTTTTCGTGTGTTGTGACATGTCCGTCTCCTGGATGAAAAATCTGCCGGATTATACATCACCCCATCCGTTTCAGGAACTCTTTCCTGAAAATATCCTTGACAAAAATGTCATTCGATAAGAATCTGAAGTGCATTTTTCTTTGGGGAGTTGGCACAATGAATTGGATTCTGAGTCGGGGGATAAAATTGATCCCCATTGTCATCACGCTCCTGATTTTTTCTTACAGCATCGTCTTTGCGGAAGGTCCCGCTCTGACCCTCCGGGAAAGCATCGACACGGCCATCAAAAACAGCGTTCTTCTCCATGGCGCCAAAGAGGGCGTCAAAGGTGCAGAAGCTCAGAAAAATGAAGCCTTTACGGCATTTCTCCCCCGGTTCAGTACGTCCTACAGCTACACCCGTCTGCACGAGACGCCGATGACCAGCTTTACCGCAACGCCTTCATCGCCGCCTTTTTCCGTCGAAGTGGGTACCAGGGATAACTATAACTGGGCCGTTGAAGCGACCCAGCCCATCTTTGCCGGGGGATCGATCCTGGCCAACTATCAGTATAACAAGCAGGGCCTTGCCATTTCCCGCAGCGAAGAAGAAAGAACGGTGCAGGATATCGTTCAGGAAGTCAAGACGACCTATTTTAACGTTCTCAGAGCCGGGAAGCTTCTGGAAGCGGCAAAACAGGCGGTCGAACTACTCAGGTCTCTTCGCAATACAGCCCAGCAATTTTTCGACGTCGGCCTGATCCCCAAGAACGATCTCCTTTACGCCGAGGTTGAACTGGCCAATAGCGAGCACGATCTGGTGCGGGCGGAAAACAGCCTGGCGCTGGCCAAAGCCTCATTTAACACAGCCCTGCGCCGGGACATTTCCACACCGGTGCAATTGGAGGATATTCTCACGGAGACGCCGTTTGCTCTCTCCTTCGAAGAATGCCTCAAGACGGCTCTGGAGAACCGGCCCGAACTTAAGGCGTATCAATTGAAAGTCGATCAGGCCCAATCGATGGTTAAAATCGCCAGGAGCGGCTACTTTCCCACTGTTTCGGTGGTCGGGAATTACTCGAAGTATGGTGACGACCCCGACGTGTCGGGCAGTGAATTCCAGGATCAGGAAAGCTGGTACGTCATGGCGGTTGCTAACTGGAATTTCTGGGAATGGGGCAAAACCAAATTTCAGGTCGATAACAGCCTGGCCCGGGAAAACCAGAGCAAAGACTTGCTGGCAAACGCCAGAGATCAGGTGACACTGGAAGTCAAGAACGCCTATCTGGTCGTCAAGGAAACGGAAAAACAGATCCCCGTCACCAAAAAGGCAATCGAACAGGCGGAAGAAAATTACCGCATCAACAGGGAGCGCTACCAGGAACAGGTGGCGACCTCCACGGAAGTCCTCGACGCCCAGACGATCCTGACCCGGGCCAGATCGGATTATGCCAATGCTCTGGGTATCTATCATATCAGCCAGGCCCGTCTGGAGCGAGTCATGGGTATTATCCGCTGATCCCCGGGACATTTCAGCCAATTCAGTTAGCCTGAAACATCAAATCGACAAGGAGTTTAGGCATCAATGAAAGTCGGTTTTATTCAGTTTGAACCCTATTTCGGCCGCGTGGACCGCAATCTCGAGAAGGCGGAAGCGCTAATTCAGCAATCTGATGCCGAAGTACTGGTTCTCCCCGAATGTTTCAATACGGGGTATCTATTTCTCTCAAAAGAGGAAGTCCAGGATTTATCCGAAGAGGTGCCGGGAGGCAAGACATCGAAGCTGTTGCTTGACCTGGCCGGACAAAAGCGGCAATACATCGTGGCCGGACTGGTGGAACGTGCGGGCGACAGACTGTTCAACGCCGCCGTAATTGTCTCACCCAAGGGTTTTCTTGGTGTCTATCGAAAAATCCATCTCTTCAGCGAGGAAAAACTCTGGTTTACCCCCGGCGACCTGCCCTTTCCCGTTTACGACATCGGTATCGGAAAAATCGGCGTCATGATCTGCTTCGACTGGTTTTTCCCTGAATCGGCGCGCATTTTAGCCCTGAACGGCGCCGATGTGATCTGTCACTGCGCCAACCTGGTGCTCCCTTTCTGCCAGGACGGGATGGTCACCCGCTGTCTCGAAAACCGGGTCTTCGCCGTCACGGCCAACCGCACGGGCGATGAGCGCCGGGGCGACAAGGTTCTGGCCTACGCGGGAAGAAGCCAGATCACAGGTCCCCAGGGAAACATTCTCTACCGGGCATCCGTCGATCAGGATGAAATCGGTTTCGCCGACATCGACGTCAAACACGCCCGGAACAAAAGGCTGAACGTGTACAACCACCTTCTGAACAACCGGCGCGTGGATATGTACGGTGATTTGATGCGGAATTGCTCTCAGGAGACCAATACCGACTAAATGGCGTTGACCGTAACGTGTTGAAATATTTGCAGAAGAAATCAGACAAATATCGGAATCAATTCAGGTATAGACGTTTTTCTCCCCGCCATGTTTTTTCTTGAAAATGCCCAACCTTTAATATATAGAGAAACCTCTTCGGGCGGTTAACTCAGCGGGAGAGTGCTACCTTCACACGGTAGAAGTCACTGGTTCAATCCCAGTACCGCCTACCAGATACAAATCCAACAGGATTCCATATAGTCCAAAACCCGTTAGAAATAGCGGGTTTTTTTCATGGCTTTAATCCGACAAAGTGTTAAAGGATTCATCAAAATCTATGTTTTTGGGGTGTCTCATGTCCCCATCCTGAAGCCCATATCCCCAAAACTGGAAGAATTCACCATGCCCCAAAAATTGTTCCTCTTTCAGACTTTCACGTCACAAGGGTGAAAACCACCTTAGCCGGGAGAAGAAGGCGGTTTCCCGCCGCCATAAGCTGCCGTTTGGAAAGGGCCGTTTCTTAATCGCATAGGATTCTTATCAGATTTTCCGTATCCTCTGCACCACAATCACCGGCGCCATATATCTCTAGGAATTCTTCGTTCATGTAGGCCGATATGGGAAGCAACACGGGAACAAAACCGCATTTTTTATAAACATGAATCGCCCGGTGGTTCTTCCGGTAGGGCCGAATCAATACGGTATGAATCTTCAGCATACTTCTGACATGGTCAAGCAATAACATTATCGCTTGATTACCATACCCCTTGCCGCAAACGGATTCATCTTTCAGCCAGATGTCGAACTCGGCCACACCGGATTTCAAGTGAAAACAGGTGTAGGAGATACAGCCGACCTCTTCTTGATCAGCTTTGATGATAAAATATCTTCCTTTTTCCGGTGATGATCCGTCATAGAAATAATCCTCCTCGTCCATCATTTCTTCCAGACTCGGATGCTCTTTGTAAACGGCGCGATCACTCCAGCCGCACAGCCATACATAAATTTTACGTCTGTCGACAGACTGGGCAGGTAAAAGCACAACGTCTTGACCGGATTGGAACATAATAAAAGCCTTTTTTGCTGCACCGACTTCTCCGAGGCGATAAACCGTCAGGAAAACCGGGATGCCGGATACTTATCTGAAATAAAATCCGAATGATTTAACGAATTGCTGCACTGACATAGACAGAGAAGAAACAAATCAGAGACTTCCAACCGGAGCCCATGTCACACCGTATTGAAAGAATGCCGTTTCATTTATTCATCTCTTCCAGGATCCGGATAAAGGTTTGCCGAACCTGATCGTCGTTTAGAATGCCAACGTGGGACGCGTTGAAACCATAGGTTTTTGATGCGGCAAACTGGATGCGTTGCTCCAGTTGGCTCTGCAGGGTGATGGTGCCGTCGCTGCTGTTACCCG
>Ga0302253_1001223_pt1 | contig 16361 bp, 16 predicted proteins | sample AAG_RA_Trp_MG_FD_193537 | JGI IMG/M metagenome (GOLD analysis project Ga0302253, IMG submission 193537) | Enriched activated sludge microbial communities from anaerobic digester in WTTP, New Holstein, Wisconsin, United States - AAG_RA_Trp | ecosystem: Engineered > Bioreactor > Anaerobic >...
CTTGATTGGATGTGAAAGGGTCGCTTGGGATGAAAATACCGGCAGGGGGGTGGTATAAAAAAAAGAGCAGCAGCAAAAGAAGCGTTAAAAGGGAAGAAAGCGGTTAGAGGGAAAAATAAACAACAAAGCAAGATTGAAAGGAGAAGGAAAATGAAAAAACTGATGGGATTTTTCAAGGACGAAGAGGGCGCGACGGCGGTGGAGTACGGGATTATGGTGGCGTTGATTGCAGCATTTATAATAGCTATTGTTACCACCTTGGGTGAGGAAATAAGTAATACATTCGACGAGGTAGTGACTGCATTGCAAGGTTAAGTTCATATATTAGAAAAAGTGAGTGTAAACGGCCCGGGCTGTTTACACTCACAATTATTTTTTAATTACGGTTATATAAAGGATAATCCATGGAAGTGTATGAAATAATCAAAGACGAGTCTGGTGCAACTTCTCTTGAATACGCAATCATGGCATCCCTAATTGCCGCTGTTATTGTCTTGGCAGTGACCGCTCTGGGCGTGTCGGTGAACGGTCTGTTTGAAACCGTGCATATACCTTGATGTCATGATCTGAAACGAGCCGGCAGGCAGGTATTCCTTATGGTTCATTCCGAATGGATTTGATCGAAGTTGCCATTATTATTGTTTTATTCATTGCTATTCTAACGGATCTTTCCTATCGGAAAATACCGAATGCCCTGACCTTTCCGGCTATGCTTTGCGGAGTGGGGATGAATATTTATTCAGGCGGCTGGGGTGGGTTGGGATTCAGCAGTCTGGGGATCGTGGCCGGGATAGGTCTGCTGCTCGTTTTCTACCTTTTCGGCATGATGGGGGCCGCGGATGTCAAGCTCATGGGGGCCGTCGGCAGTTTCCTGGGGCCCTCAGGGGTGTTTCAGGCCTTTCTCTTCACGGCCCTGGCCGGCGGGATTTACGCTGTTGTGGTGCTGGCGGTCAAGGGACAGCTGGTGAGCTTTATAAAACGAATGACCCGTTCTCTTTATTTGTCGATTGCGCAGCGGAAGCCGGTTCTGCTGCCGGAAGAGGGGCAGTCTCTGCCCGTCCTATGCTACGGGGTTGCCATTGCGGCAGGGACGGTTACGTCATTGTTTATCAGGTTTTAACCCTGAATGGGTTTGGTTCTTTAAAAGAGTCAGGATAGGACACGCGACACTTTGCTACGCCCGGGATGACAATAATGAACGCAGGAGGGTAAGGGTGGCGGGGGTTCAGGCGATGTTGCAAAGGGTATTTTTGTCATTTCGACCGCAGGGAGAAATCTTGAAGTCCCTTTATTTCAACATATTCAGATTTCCGACATTAGCTCGAAATGACCATTTCTGGAATGATAATGCAGCCTTTTTGCCGGGGATGACAGTGAAGCGAATTTCTTAAAGGAGCGGATCAAATGGACATCAAAAAGATAGGGGAAGAAATCAGGAGCCGGTTATCGGCGCCGGTGGTCATGTTCGTGGCCGCTCTGCTGATTGCCGCAGTGGTCGCCTTCTGGAGTTACGGGGTGTTGCAGAAGAAAACAGGCCCGGCAACCGGCGAAGGCGCCATGCAGACGATTACGGTTGCCGCTTTCGAAATCAAACTGGGCACGGTCCTCACGGCGGATCTCCTGAAAACACGGCCATACGTGAAGGAGAGTCTGCCGCAGGGGTATTTCCCGAATTCCGCCGCCGCGGTCGGTCGTGTGGCGCTCTATCCGATCCAGGTTAACGAACCCGTTACGGAATCGAAACTGGCTCCCGTGAATGTGAAAGCGGGCGGCATGGCGGCCGTGGTGTCCCCTAAGAAAAGGGCCATGGCGGTCAAGGTGGACAAGGTGATCGGCATCTCCGGCTTCATCCGCCCCGGCCACCGGGTCGATGTCCTGGTGTCCCTGGACAAATCAGAAGAGGACAAGGTTCCCAATACGATTACGAAAATCGTTCTGGAGAATATTCTTGTCCTGGCTGCGGGACCTGAAATTGAAGAGGCAGAAGGAAAAAAGGAAAAACCGGTGACGGTGGACGTGATCACCCTTGAAGTCACTCCGGTAGAAGGGGAGAAACTGGCCCTGGCGGCCACTGAGGGAAAGCTCCAATTGGCTCTGAGAAACTATACCGATGCGGAAGACGTGAAGACGCGGGGAACGACCCTGTCCAATCTTCTGGCTTCCTATAGTGAAGGGGCTCCCGCGGCGGCGAGTACGCCCGTCACGCGAACCGTGAGGACGCGCACGGTGGCGCCGGCGCCGGTTGCAGCACCAAGAACCTTTACGGTGGAGGTGATACGAGGCGGTAAAATCAGCGAAGAGAAATTTACCAGAGGGGGAGAATGATGAATCCTCATACGCCGGGCCGCTTGACGGCCATTGTTACTGCGATCAGTGTGGTTTTGTTCTGTTTGGTTTTTCTCCATCCGGCCCAGGCGGCCGTTCCGGTTAAAATCAATATGGATCCGTCGGTTACGCAGAAACTGAGCCTGACCTCGGGGCAGTCCCTCGTTGCGGAAACGAGCGCCGCTGTCCGGCGCGTGGCCCTTGGCTCGGCGGATTTCGCGGACGTCAAGGTCCTTTCTCCACGGCAGCTCTACTTCATCGGCATGAATCCCGGTGTAACGAACGCCACGCTCTGGGGAGCGGATGGACGGATCGCCGCCATGATCGATATCGAGGTGGCTCCGGATGTCGTGAGGCTTAAAGAGAAGATCCACGAAATGCTGCCCAACGAGAAAGACATCCGGGTCACGGCCAGCCAGGACAGCCTCGTCCTTTCCGGCACCGTTTCCAACGCCGCGAACCTGTCCCAGGTTCTGACGATGGCCGAAGCCTACGCTCCGAGGGGCAAGGACAAGAAGGGTCATGTAATGAATCTCCTGGAAGTGGGGGGAGTCCACCAGGTGATGCTCGAGGTGCGTGTCTCCGAGATGTCGAGAACCCTCATGCGACGCCTGGGCGTCAATTTCGCCTACATGAGTGACGGGGGAAACACCTACGGCATTTCGTTGCTGAAAAACCTCGTCACCCTGCCCGACAATGGCTGGCCGGGGAACCCCCTGGAGGTCGGTAACAGCGTCGGCATGATCTTTCACTTCCTGGGAGCGAATGCCTCCTGGACGACCTTCATCGATGCCCTGAAGGAAAACGGCCTGACGAAGGTCCTGGCCGAACCGACCCTGATTACCACGAGCGGACGGGAAGCGAACTTCCTGGCGGGCGGCGAATATCCCATTCCGGTCCCCCAGTCCGGTACCGGCGGCGGGACAACGATCACTATCGACTATAAAACTTTCGGTGTGGGTCTGAATTTCACGCCGACCGTTCTCAGCAACGAAAAAATCAGCATGGCCGTGAGCCCGGAGGTTTCGGAACTGGATTTCACAAATGCCGTGGCCATCTCGGGTTACGTTGTTCCGGCCCTGACCACGCGGCGCGTTTCCACGGTGATCGAACTGGCCGACGGCCAGAGTTTTGCCATCGCGGGACTGCTTAAAGAGGATGTCCGCGAGGTCGTATCGAAATTCCCCGTTCTGGGCGACATTCCCATCCTGGGGGCCCTGTTCCGGAGCACCTCGTTCCAGAAGAACGAAACGGAACTGGTCGTCATTGTCACGCCCCACCTGGTGAAACCCCTGGATATGGCGAAACAGACCCTGCCGACGGACCAGTACGTGGAACCCAATGATTTCGAATTCTATCTGCTTGGAAGCCTCGAAGGCATGGGCGAACCGGAGTCCGGATCAGTCACAAAGAGTGCCGTGCCGGTTCAGTCAGGCCAGGGGGGGCTTGAAGGAGATTTTGGGCATATTGCGCCATAATAACGACAGGAGACAGTCATGAAGAATAAGATCATTGTCCTTGCTTGTGTATGTTCCGCCTTGCTCGTCACCGTGGGTTGCGGTCCGACGCGTGTGGAAATGGATTACGGTACGTCCTTCCAGTTGCAGAAGTTCAACCAGACCCTGAACCCGGAGGCGGAACGGAACCTGGAGCCCGTTGCAGGGATAAGCGGAACGGCCGCTCAAAGCAACGTGGAGAAGTACGAGAAAGGTTTTGAGAAGGAGTCGGCTCCTGCGACGACATACCAGTTCAGCATCGGGTCCATGGGTGGAAACTAGGGAAGAGGTGAGGGTCATGAGAAGGAGACGGTCCTCTCAAAAAGGCGCGGCGGCGGTGGAGTTCGCTATTATCCTTCCTTTGTTACTGTTGATTCTATTCGGAATCATTGAGTTCAGTTTGCTCATGTACAACAAGGCGATGATTACCAATGCTAGCAGGGAAGGCGCACGCAGAGGAATTGTTTTTCGTGTCAATCCCGCAACTGGAGATTACAATCCGCTCTCTAATGATGAAATAAAAACAGAAGTCACGAATTATCTTTCTGATCACTTGATTACGCTCAAGGGGACGTCAACTCATACGACAACGATAACAAGAACGGGTGATAATCTGAAAGTTCAGGTTGCATATCCCTATAATTTTCTGATTGTTCCCCCTATCGCAAAAATAGCGGCTTCAGACGGTGGCGAATTGCCAGGAGATGTAACGTTGATATCCGCAACAGAAATGAGAATGGAGTAGGGAAATCATGAAAACGAAAGGATGTTTTTACCGAATTGGTAAACAAAGAGGTGCAACGGCCGTTGTAGTGGCTGTTTCACTACTCGTTCTGATTGGTTTTGCCGCTCTTGCTATCGATTTGGGTTATCTCTATGTTGTCAAGAACGAGTTGCAGAATGCCGCCGATGCCGGTGCACTGGCCGGCGCAAAAGCCCTGTACAATGAGGATGGAACTGAAGTGAATCCAGGAGCCAATCAAGCGGCCCTGGATCTCGTCACGGCAAACTACAGTGAAAAATTCCGCGTGGAAATAGAATCTATAGATCGCGGACACTGGAGTTTTGCGACAAAAACATTTACACCCAACAATTCATTATTGCCTGTGGATTTGTGGTATTTGTCAACTGAAGAATTGGATGCGAATACAGATTTCATTAATGCAGTTCGGGTTATTACCAAAAGGAAAACGACAGGCCAAAACGGCGGGCACGAAGAGCCCTTTTTGGCAAAAATATTCGGCATATCCGGTCCTTCACTTACAGCAACCGCGGTTGCCTACATTGGTTTTGCAGGAACGATCGAAACAGGTGAAGCAGATCAGCCCATAGCCATATGCGAAGAAAATCTTCTGCAAAACGGAAAATATTCCTGCAGTGTTGGAAGGATGATGAATAGCGGTAAGTCCGCTAATTCCCAGATCACAGGAGAAACCGGAGGGTGGACAGATTTTAACCAGGTAGAGCCCTGCAAAGGGGGAACCAATGCCGATAAACTCAAAGATCTGCTTGATGCATGTAGCGGAAACCCCAATCCGCTGGTTTTTGGTCAGAATTTGGCCACTCACGGAGGGGAAGCGGAACCGGCATTGAAGCGTCTTGAAAGCTGCTGGATAAAAAATACGGACCTTGACGGAAACGGTACTCCTGATCAACCATGGAAAGTAACGTTGCCTGTCATCCAATGCAATAACGAAAACCCCGGTCCATGTAACAAAATGACCGGGGTTGTTGAGGTCAATATCATCTGGATACAGGTTAAAAAGGATACTAAGTACGAAAATGTCCCTAAAACAATGGGAAGTTATTGGGATGGTAGTGCCATTACGGATGGCGCCCTGAGATGGAAAGACTTTGCTGACCATTTCAAATTAAAAAACAAAGATGGGGAAACTGACGCCTCTTACCTTGATAACACGATCTATTTCCTGCCTGATTGTAATGTACATAAACCGACCGGCGGTACGGGAGGTAAGAATTTTGGAATATTGGCTGAGAATCCAGTCCTGGTAAAGTAAAGATGAAGCAAATTGCGAAAATGCTTTAATAATAAAACATATCCGTTTTGTCTTTTACTGCGGAGAGAGATCTTTAGAAGGATCAATTTTAATGTCTTTAGACATGAACAGTTAAGATGTGAATTTTGTTTAGGTGGTTAGGAACGTTTTAATGGAAGAAAACAAGCTAAATATTCGCCTGTCCATGATGGATGAGGCCCTGAGACAGGAATTTATACGGATCATCGCCGGCGTCGAGGGATGCCATGTGTATGGCGACGACGACGCGGGGATTGCGGATCTTCTGATCATGCAGTTGGGAGACAAGCCGGAGGAGGAATTCAATCTGGTTTACCAGGCCATCAAAACGGGGGCTGCCCGGAAAATCTTCCTCACGTCCAGGTCCATCAAGCCGGAAGTCCTGATCGAGGCCATGCGGGCGGGGGTCAACGAATTTTTTTCGCAGCCCCTAAAGGCGGATGAGGTCCGGAGCGCCCTGCAGAAACTCCTGGAGAAAAAACAATTCGTTAAGACGGCGGCAGGCAAGAAAACACCGGGCAAGCAGGGGCGGATCATCAACGTGTTGGGAAGCAAAGGCGGTATCGGGACGACCACGGTGGCGGTTAACCTGGCGAACAGCCTGCAGGAATCGGATCGAAACCGGTCCGTCGCCCTGATGGACATGAATCTCCTGTTCGGGGAGATTCCCCTGTTCCTGGGGCTTCAACCGACCTTTGACTGGTCGGAGGTGGCGAAGAACATCTATCGCCTGGATGGGACATACCTGATGAGCGTCATGTCCCGGGACGACTCCGGCCTGTACGTTCTGCCTTCTCCCGCCAGGGTGCTGGAAGATGTCCGGATCAATCCCGCCATCATTACGACTTTGCTGCAGGAGATGAAAACACTCTTCGACTTCATCGTGATCGACAATGGCCAGTCCATCGACGACCTGGCCCGGTCCACCGCCAAGTTGTCGGATACGCTGATCATCGTGACCCTTTTGAGCCTGCCCTGCATGATCAATGTGAAACGGATACTGGAAACCTTTCGTAATTTTGGATACCCCGCTGAAGAGAAGATCCGGATTCTGGTGAACCGATACCAGAAGCGTTCCCTGATCAGCCTGGAAGACGCCGGTAAAACCGTCAATAAACCGGTCGCGTGGAGCATTCCGAACGACTTTCAAAACACGATGGCGGCGATCAACCAGGGCAAGCCCCTTTCCGTGCTGAACCCTTCAGCCGAGATCTCCGTCGCTTTCCGAGATGTGGCCGCGGAGTTATCCGGAGGGGGGGCCAGAAAGAAGGGGTTTTTCTCCTGGCGATGATAGGATACTATTTTGAATCGAGGCGATAGCTTATGTGGAATACGCAAGGGGGAAACGGCAATTCCTTTGCCGTAAGCAACGAATACAACGAACTCAAGGCGCGGGTCCATGACCGTCTGCTGGGCACGCTGGATTTGTCGCTCCTGAACACCCTTTCCGAAGAGGATTTGCAGCGGGAAATCCGCCGTCTGACGACGAATATCCTCACGGAGGAAGGGATGCGGACGCCCCTGAACGCCGACGAACGGGAGCGGCTGTACCAGGAAATACAGGACGAGACGATGGGCCTGGGTCCCATCGAACCCTTCATGAAAGACCCGACCGTTTCGGATATCCTGGTGAACACCTACCGCCAGATCTACGTGGAACGCTTTGGTAAGCTGCATCTGACCGAGGGGAGATTCAAGGACGACGCCCATCTGAGAAAGATCATCGACCGCATCGTTTCTTCGGTGGGAAGGCGCATCGACGAATCCACACCCATGGTCGACGCCCGCCTCAAGGACGGCTCACGGGTCAACGCCATTATTCCCCCTTCCGCCATCGACGGCCCGGTCCTGTCGATACGGCGTTTTGCCGTCGACCCCCTGGAGATGGAAAATCTGATCGTCCTCAAGAGCATCACGGCGGATATCGGAGAGTTGCTGAAGGGAATCGTGAAGTCAAGATTGAACGTGCTTATTTCCGGAGGAACCGGCACGGGCAAGACGACCCTCCTGAACGTCCTGTCGCGCTTCATTCCGGCGGATGAACGCATTGTGACCATCGAGGATTCGGCGGAACTGCAGCTCAAACAGGAACATGTGGTGAGGCTTGAAACACGGCCGCCGAATATCGAAGGGAAGGGAGAAATCACCCAGCGTGACCTGGTCCGCAACAGCCTGCGCATGAGGCCGGACCGGATCATTGTCGGCGAGGTACGCGCCGGCGAAGTGGTCGACATGCTCCAGGCCATGAACACGGGCCACGACGGCTCCCTGACGACGATTCACTCGAATTCCCCGCGGGACGCCCTCCTGCGCATGGAAACACTGGTGGCCATGGCAGGGCTGAGTATTCCGACCGAGGCGATCCGCCGTTACATCAGTTCGGCCCTGGACGTGGTGATCCAGATTTCCCGCTTGATCGATGGAAGCAGAAAGTTGGTCAGCCTGTCCGAAATCACAGGCATGGAAGGGAATGTCATCACGATGCAGGAAATCTTTTCCTTTGAGCAGACCGGTGTGACGGAGGAAGGGGAAGTGAAGGGGCGGTTCAGGATGACCGGGGTCATGCCCCGCTTCATCGACCGGTTCAAGGCAAACGGTATTCCGGTTCCCTATGAAACGCTGGATCCACGGAATGTCAGGGAAGTATGAACCTCTTGAGAAAACGGAGCTGATATGGCCATCCTGCAGGCTGTTTTAATTTTTCTTGCCGTCGTTCTCCTGATCGAAAGCCTGTTCCTGCTGGGACGGACACGCTGGAATCCCGAAAAGAGGCGCGTCAGGGCTCAGTTGCGCCAGTTGTCCGGCGAACCCTACGGGCGCCGGGACATCGATGTGGTGCGGCGGCGCATCATGAGCGAGATTCCCTGGTTCAACCGGTTTCTGCTTGGGGTTCGTATTCCGGTTGTTACCCGCCTGGAGCGCATGGTCGTCCAGGCCAATCTTTCGCATCCCCTGGGGTTCTACCTGCTTTTTTCGGTTCTCCTGTTCGCAGTGGGCGTTCTCGTGTCATCGATTGCCGTCCGGTGGTTCTGGCTGCGCCTGGTCATCGGGATCATGCTGGGTCTGCTGCCCATCCTGTACATTCATTTGAAGAAACGTGAACGGGTCGCCAAGTTCGAGGAACAGCTTCCAGAGGTGCTGGATATGCTGGCCCGGTCTCTGAAGGCCGGTCACGCGTTTACCGGCGGCATGCAGATGATCAGCCAGGAGTTCGAGGAACCCGCCGGAACCGAGTTCGGCAAGACCCTCGACGAAATCAACTTCGGCGTGGCCTATGAGGACGCTTTGAAAAACCTGGTTGCCCGGGTCGACAGTGACGATCTGAAGCTCTTCGTCATTTCGGTGGTCATTCAACGGGAAAGTGGCGGAAACCTGGCCGAGATTCTGGAAAACATCGCCCGGCTGATCCGGAGCCGGTTTGTCCTGAAAGGACAGATCAAGACCCTGACGGCTGAGGCGCGCCTGTCGGCGGTCATTCTGGCGGGTCTGCCCTTTTTCGTCGGGTTGCTGATTTTCTTCGCGAACCCCGATTATGTCAAGATGCTGTTTGAGGATCCCATCGGGCATGTCATGCTGGCCGGCGCCGGAATCATGATGGTCCTGGGGATTATTGTCATGAAAAGAATGATCCAGGTGAAGGTGTGAGGTGGCCATGATCAACGAAACCGCTGTCATTTCCATGCTGATTTTTACAGTGTTGGTACTCCTTCTCCTCTCGGGTTACCTTTTTTTGAGGAAGTCGACGAAAAAAAAGGAAATCATCGAGAAGATCGACCGCTACGTGACTTCAGAGAGAAGAAGCCGGGAACAGGAATCAACCAGGGGGCCATCGATAAAGCATTTCTTTTCCAACCTGGCCGAAAGGCTCGCTCCCCTGTCGACGCCGAAAAAGGAAGAGGAACTCAGCCATCGGCGCCATAAACTGTCGATGGCAGGCTATCGGCGGGCCGGCGATGTCATGCTGTTTTACGGCAGCAAGGTCTTCCTGGCCATCCTTTTACCGGTGTCGTTATTTCTTTGTCACCTCCTGTTCGGCATCCTCATGGAACGGTCCGTTCTTTTCGTGGCCCTCATTCTCATCGCTCTGTTCGGGTTTTATGCGCCGGATGCATGGGTCCATTTTGCCATCGCCAACCGGCAGGAAAAGATCCGGGAAGGATTTCCGGATGCCCTGGATCTCATGGTGGTCTGTGTCGAGGCGGGGATGGGGCTTGACCAGGCCATCAAGCGCATTTCCGATGAGATGAAACTGAGTAACAAGGTTATCAGCGACGAATTCGGACTGATGACCCTGGAGATGAGGGCGGGGCGTTCGCGCAAGGATGCCATGCGGAACCTGGGCACGCGGACGGGCGTGGAGGATGTAAAAAGCCTGGTTACGCTTTTGATCCAGACGGACACCTTTGGAACCAGCATCGCCCAGGCACTGCGCGTACACTCCGATACGATGAGAACAAAAAGAAGGCAGCGGGCCGAGGAAATTGCCACGAAGCTGCCTGTAAAACTCCTGTTCCCGCTGTTGCTGTTTATCTTTCCGGCCCTGTTCGTCGTGGTTATCGGACCGGGGGCGATCCGGATTTACCGTGCCCTCATCCAGACGCACTTCGGCTCGGGATAAGGGCATTCCGGGCAATGCGGACAGTCCGATCATAAAGGTATGGGCAACTTTGCAAATTAAAGAAGAGGCGAAAACGATGAAATCGAGAACAGAATACCGCAAAAAAATCGTTTTGCAGGGAACGCTCCTGCTCTTTCTCATGACGACCTTGGGGGCATGCTCAACGTCCAGTGTGAACTGGAGCGGCCTGAAATTCTGGGAGTCCGGAAAGCAGGGCGTGGTCATGGACGACAAGGCTGTGAACGATTTCGTCGCCGGGATCCGGAAGAAGCCGGGAAACGCGGAGGCACATTTCCTGCTGGCCGCCTATTACCAGCAGCGGGGACGCTATGCGGAGGCGATTACGGAATACGACAAGGTGATCGCCATCGATCCGGCGCATGTCAAGGCCTTCAATGGGAAAGGGATCTGTCACGACCAGAGGGGAGAGCATCGCGAGGCCGTTCTTAGCTTTAAGCGGGCGATTGCCCTGGAAGGCAACCGGGATTATCTATGGAACAATCTCTGTTACTCCCTGTTGCTGCAGAAAAGGCATGACGAAGCCATTGCCGCCTGCATGAAAGCCCTCACGTTGAACGAAAAGAACAACCGGATACGGAACAACCTGGCCCTGGCCTATGCCCTGTCCGGAAAATACGATGTTGCTTTCAGGGAGTTCGAGACTGAGGGGAATGGCAATCGGAGTTATGCGCATCTCAAAATGGGAGCGGTTTATTACGACAAGGCGATGTTCGGCCGGGCTGTGGAAGAATATCGTGCCGCCCTGGTCTTGAATCCCACGTCCGACAAGGCGAAAAAAGGGTTGCAGGCGTCGCTGGAACTCTTGAAAGTTGCGGATACGGCCAATGCGAAACCGGTTCTAACCAATGAGAACAGCGGAAACGAGGGAGACGTGACGCCCCGTTCGACCGCCGCCATGCAAACTCCTGCCGTCATCGATGAACCGAAGGCCGCCCAGGAAATTCGGGTTGCAGAAAAGCTCTATGAAAAAGGACGCTTCCAGGAGGCGACAAAGCATTATGACCGGGCTCTTCAATTCAACCCGACGCTGACCGGTGCCCGTAAGGGGCTTGCGGCTTCGGCGGCTCTGGCACGCATTGCCGATGCTCCGTCAAGTAAAGAAGTTCCCCGAAAAATGAAAAACAGCGAAATCAATCAGATTCTGGTTGCGGCGTCTTACCGCAATATCGGGATCGAGGTTTCCAACGGTAACGGGAAAAGATACATGGCCAGAGATATTGGAAAATATCTTAAAAGAAACGGGTTCAATGTTGTCCGTATCAGCAATGCGAAGAATTTTCAGCATGAGAGAGGCCGCATCTATTACCAAAAGGAGTATCGTGCCCTGGCCAGGAAAATCGCGGCAAAAATTCCTGAACTTTCGGTCATCCAGGAAATGAAACGTTCTGCAAGGCCAGACATAAAAATAAAGGTTGTCCTCGGGAAAAACCTGGTTGCCGCCAGTAAGGTTTACCGCAACTGAATTTACCTTTGGGGTCATTCTGAGCGAAGCGAAGAATCTAATTATTACGCTATCTTGAAAAACAAGATGCTTCGGCTGACGCCTCAGCATGACATTACTACACAGACTCTCGATCCGGTATCAACATAAGTTTTTCAAATTATTCAGCATTAACAAAATTTAAAAGGGTCATAATGAAGATTAAATATCGCCGTGTGATCATCGCGATGATCGTTCTGTCGTTTCTATCCTTCTCGGGTTGTTCCTGGTGGAAAAAGGACGAGGGACCTCTGCAGGGGGACGGCTACCGGAAGATGCTGGAGTTGCAGAAAGCGAAGGCCGCCGCGATGAATCCGGAAATCGATGCGGGGAAAAAACTGAAAGAGCCCGACGCCGCAGAGATGGAACGTCTTGGGGATCAGTACATCCGCCAGGGAAACCCCAACATGGCATTCGTGTACTACGACAAGGCGATCGGGATGGACCCGAAGCGAAGTGCCGTGTTCTACAAACGGGGACTCCTTCTTCTTTCCAGGGGAATGCTGAACGAAGCGGACGCCGAGTTCGACGCGATCCTGAAAAACGATGCCGGCTATGCCCTTGCCTACGAGGGAAAAGGACGGGTGGCGTTGGCCCGGGGAAACCTCGAACAATCTCAGACTCAATTCATCCGGGCGCTCAGGCTGAAGGAGGATCTCTGGCAGGCCTACTCTTTCCTGGGGATTATTGCGGACAGGGAACTGCGATTCAAAGATGCAATCGGTTATTATCACAAGGCCATCGCCATCAATCCTAAGTCGGGAGACCTCTTCAACAATCTCGGCATGTCCTATACCCTGGCCGGTGAATATGAAAAAGCGCTTCAGGCTTATGTGACGGCTGCGGATCTGAAGCAGGATAACAAAAATAAAATCTACGCTAACATGGGCATTGCCCTGGGTAAACTGGGCCGTTACGACGAGGCCTTGAAAGTCTTTAAAATAGCCGGCGACGAAGCATCGGCGTATAACAATCTGGGCTGCATTTATCTGGCAGAGGAGAAGTATGCCGAAGCGATAGCGGCCTTTCAGAAAGCGATTGAAGTGAATCCCAAATACTATGTCAAAGCCAGGGAAAACATGTTGAGAGCCGAGGCGATGATGCAGGGGGCTGAATCGGTCAATTAAACACATATTCGTTATTACAGTTCATGAATCCCGATACCGTTCGCATCATTGACAAATATATCGGACAAATCCTGTGCTTTATCCTGACCATTCACCGTCATTTGCTGGAGCTGTTTTCTCTGCGTAAGCACAATAATATCCCTGACATTCGGAAAATCCTTTTTATCAAGCTTGTTGAACAAGGCGCTACGGTACTGGCATACACGGCGATGCAGGAAGCCATTGAGCGTTATGGAAGACAAAATGTCTTTTTTTGTGTCTTTAAAGAGAACAGGGCTATTCTGGATGTGATGGATATCCTTCCATCTGAAAATATTTTTGCTGTCCGGCATGCCAATATTTTTGTATTTTTCGTCGATATATTGAGAATGATTCGGCTTTCACGAAGAATTGGAATCAATGCCACAATCGATATGGAATTTTTTTCACGAGCCTCCGCCATCATGGCATACCTCGTCGGCGCTTCATGCAGGGTCGGGCTTCACCGTTTTAACAGTGAAGCTCCTTACCGGGGGGATCTCATGACGCATCGCATGCAATACAATCCCTATCTTCATACGGCAAAGACTTATCTCCTGCTCGTTAAGGCCCTTGAAATGGATCGGAAGGATTTGCCGCTTCCCAAATATCCGGCAGGTGATCTCGCTGTTTCTGTTCCGACTTTCAGTCCTCGGGAAGACGAAAAAAATAGCTTGGTGTCTCGCTTACAAAATGAGGGGATCATGCCCTTTCAAGGTCCCGTAATCCTTTTAAACCCCAATGCGAGTGACATGCTTCCTCTGCGTAAATGGCCGACAGACCGCTTTGTGCAACTCGCGAAAAGGATACTCGATGCTTATCCGGCGACCACGCTGATTATTACCGGTACCGCATCAGAAAGAGAAAGCGGTGGCTTGATCGGCAGGGACATCGCTCCTTCCAGGGTTTTCAATCTGGCCGGTGAGACGACGATGAGGGAATTACTCACCCTGTATACCATGGCAGACGTATTGGTTACAAACGACAGCGGCCCCGGGCATTTTGCTTCTCTGACCCATATCCACAACATTGTCCTTTTTGGCCCGGAGACGCCCCGATTATTCGGGGCAATCGGTGGAAACCATCATTGCCTGTCAGCATATCTGTCCTGCAGTCCCTGCGTAAATGTCTATAACCATCGTTTTTCCCCATGTAAAAACAATCGATGCATGAGTGACATTACGGTCGATCGCGTAATGGAAGTCATCCGAAAATGCATTGAATAATTTCAAACGCTTCGCTCAAGGATAAGCTCCGAGAAGAATGAAGCATTTGCAGGGCGTTATTAATATTTGTTTGCCGATATCATGATTGTGTGGCCGCCGATTCATTGAATAATTTTCCGATAAAGAACAGCGGCGCGGCAACGTTTCACGACAAGCCAATGACGGTCACCATCAAAATATTTCCGGTAGTTGGAATCTGTTTCAAGCAGGGCAATGCGAAACGGATATTCCTTTCTCCAGGCCTCGAAATCCGATTTTTCTGCTTTGACATAACGTAATAAAAAGCCATCCTCGTAGAGTTCGCAGCGGTCGTCGATGAAAACGCGAAAACCGGGCGTCTGGTGGATAAGAAAACCGCCGAAGAGCATGTCATTAAAAACAGGGGTGCCCCTAGGAACTTCCTTCTCGATTTCTTTCAGTTCCGGAAGAAGTTCAACCGGCCAGTGAGCCGGGTCGAGTTTTACAAATTTCTGATCTGTGGAGGGAAGCTTTTCCGAACCCAGGCAGGCCAGCAAAGCGGCCATGACCACTAAAACGGGAAGGACATATTGGAAGTGTGGCCGTTTTTTCGTTTCCCTGCTGTCCTTTCTTATCTGGAAGGTTATCAGGCCCCTGTTGCCAAGCGATGTGACCCAACGGCAATGTGGAAACATTTCCGCTATGGCAATGACGGCTACCACCGAGAAAAGAGGGGCATGTCTGATTCTGGAAAAGGAAAGAATGAGCCAGATTAGGGGAATATACCAGGTTATCCTTCTTTCTTTCACGTCGGTTCCGGCCAGGAGGGCTAAATAGAATAAACCTAAGCAAAAAACGATCGCCACGGTCATAAAAGACGTGGGTTCACCGCGGCGGAGAAGATTTAAAAAAGAGGCATGCTCTTCTATCAGTTCAGCGGTCGCCTTTGAACCCATGATTTTAAACCAGGCCGTGGGGAGGGTATGGAAATATGGATTTAAATAAATGATCGCGAAACAGAGAAAAGTAAGGATCCACAAGGCGTAAATCCATTTGAAACTTTGGATCGGACTTTTAAAGCCAAACCGCCAGGCAATAGTCCAACCTGTTACCGTAATGAGAAGGGTGCACAGTCCCCCCAATACGCCGCCGTGGATATTGACCCAGATGAGAAAAAGCGGCACCAGCCAGAACAGGCTTCCATAGCTTCCCCTTTTCACGTCAATGTCGCACAGCTTTGCGAACATGACCGCCAGGAAAAGCATTGTGAAGAGATGAGGCCGAACATGAAGGTTATGACTGGCGGCGGCCAGGGAGAAGGCCAAAACGAGAGCCCCGAGCATGAGGTTCATCCCGGATCGTTCGATTCGCAAAGCCAGAAGGGCATAGAGAAGTGAAACAAGCGTCACCGTCAGAACAAAGAGTCCGTCCAGCCCGAACAAGCTGTGGACAAAACCCATGATACATTCACCTAGCCACTGCTGGGCAATCCATGTGTCGCCGTAATGTGTGAAGGTAAAAGTATCCGTGTACGGAAATTGACCCGTATCCAGCATTTTCTCTCCCATGGCGGTGTGGAAAAATGTACCGGGATCGCGAAAAAGTCTGCTTCTGCCGGCAATAAAAAGGAAAAGCCAGACAGATAAGAACACGGCGTTGCTGTAAGAAAAAAGTGTCTTAAATTTCATACCGATCAAACTTGATAAGGGATCATTTTTTTGGTAATAGCCCAGCTTAATAATGAAAGCAATTCATTCAACCGATAATAGGTTTAACAATCAAAATATCGCCACCTATTACGGGCCTGTAGATAGCGAGAATGAAGATAGCCCGTTTTTGAAACCGGCACGTTTTACATTCAAACTGCTGCTTACAAAAATAACCGTCTCCCTATCCTCGTAAATTTTTCTCCACTGATTTTTATATAAATTCAGTAGTGTCCGGTTAATAGTCGAACAAATTTAGTTGTTTGCAGAACTGTTCTTTTGAATTCGGCATAATGTTGTAATTATAATTTTCAAGTAGCTGATTAAGCTTCACTTTCTCGAACAGGTTA
>Ga0302253_1001225_pt1 | contig 16353 bp, 16 predicted proteins | sample AAG_RA_Trp_MG_FD_193537 | JGI IMG/M metagenome (GOLD analysis project Ga0302253, IMG submission 193537) | Enriched activated sludge microbial communities from anaerobic digester in WTTP, New Holstein, Wisconsin, United States - AAG_RA_Trp | ecosystem: Engineered > Bioreactor > Anaerobic >...
ACGTCAAAATTCTCTGCCATGGAAAACCCCGATTTAACACTATTAATAATGAGTGATGGAAATTAAGGGTTATGATTTCCTTTCCGGACACGCCATCCCGGGATGACTGCAGCTGCCGTAAAGGAAAAAAGATCTAAAAAAAGATTAATCGTACTGGCGCCAGGTGTGCCCGCACTCGGTACACCGGAAGAACCGCACCTCGCTCTCATCTGCAGCCCTCAGCTGCCGGAGCCACCAGAACGCAAGGTTGTTTTCGCATTTCGGGCATTTGATCTGGATGGTGGGCATTGTCTTGATCTTATCCTCCTCATCATCCACAATCATGATCTCTTTTTCCACCCGTTTTTTCTGCACCTTCATCTGGTCTTCCTTCTCAATCTTGCGGATATACCCGCATTTCCGGCATTTGAGCTGACCTGCGGAGGACGTCAGCAGGGTCTTGCATTCTGGACAAAACATCTCTGTACTATGCGTGATGATACAAGATTAAGCCTCTTGTATGCGCAGGCAAGCAGGTTTTTTTCATTCCTGTCCGTCACACATATTCCCGCAGCACGGCACAATCCCCGTTACCGGTTTTACCCGGGGGCTGTTTCGTTCGGAATCCTTTTTTGCGTATCCGACGAATAAGTCAGTAATGATCGAGTACCTGGTTCTCTTATCCTGTATTGGATTTCTCCTGTTCCTGGTGCCCGGTCGCCACAGGAAGTATGCAGCCATTGCCGGCTGGATATTCATTGTTCTTGCCCTCTTTGCAAATCTGGATGAATATTTTAAGGAAAACAATTTCCTGTACCCGCTCATGGCAGCGCTGTCTCTCCCGTTTCTGTTTATCACGGCAAAATATCTTCTCAAAGAAGATGATCGGGCATTCCACCTTTCACGTGCTGCTGCTGTCGCATTTATTATCTACGCCCCCTTCGGGTATATCCCGGAGGTCGGCAACCGGCTCATCGGCCTTGTTGTCGGCCAGGTCGTCTGGATACTCGACATGCTCCACTTCAGTGTCAGTCTCGCCGACTGGAACATCATCACCCGGAACAATTACCGGGTCGAGATCATTCTCGGATGTACCGGCATCCAGAGCATCGCAATCCTGCTCGGGGTTGCTGCAGCGGTCCCGACAACCTTGAAACAGAAGATCCATGCCTTCCTGATCGTTGCCCCGACCATCTATTTCCTCAACCTGCTCAGGAACGCTTTTGTCATCATGGCATACACGGAGCAGTGGTTCCCGTACTGGCCGGAGATCGCTGGGAACGGCGAGGCCGGATATGAGAGTTTCTTCTGGGCGCATAACGTCATCATGGAGCTCACCGCCCTCGTCATTCTGGTATTCATCGCGTACGGCCTGTTCTCCGTCATCCCGAAACTGGGAAATTTTGCGGACGACCTCTACCGGATGTACTCCTGCGAGGTCAGGAAAGCGTTCGGTAAAGGTACATAATCCGCTGGATCGCGGACAGGTTCGTGCAGACAGCAATGATGATGACTGCAGCCCAGATAAAACCGGAGATCCCTCCAATAATCAGGACCAGGAAGGTCTCCGGCCGGCCGAAAAATCCAACTCCTTCAAGGGGATCGTCGATCTTGCCTTCAACTTTTTCCCGGTACCCGATCTCCGCATAGACCACCGGCTTGATGAACGTGTTCATCAGCGAGCCGATGATCGCAATGGTCACGATGGCAAAATCCGTGCCCGGGGGAACTGCAAGGAACTGGCTGACAACCGCGATGCCGGACAGGCCGATCCCGAGAAGTGCGATCGCATCAACGTATTTGTCGACAATCCAGTCGAAGACCGCGCCAAAATCCGTGTGGGCATTGGTCTTCCGCGCAACGCTGCCGTCGATCAGATCGAAGACTGCCGAGACAAAGAGCGCAAGGCTGCCCGGCAGGAACTCGCGCCGGAAGAACAAAAAGGCACAGACACCGCCGGCAACCAGGGCGAGCAGCGAGATCTGGTTCGGTGTGATCCCCAGCCGTACAAAAACCTCTGCCACCGGCTCAAGGTACTTCACGAACCTCGGCCGGAGTGCAGTAATATTCATAACTCAATTCATGGGCACACGATCCATTAATAGTTGCCTTTTTTGAAGGTATACTCGCGAACCTCCATGATTTTGACTTCCGCTATCATCACTTTATTTATATCCCCCATACAATGATACCGGAGAGAAGAGTGGCAATGACACAGAAAACCGACCGGCCGCATGTCCTGATGATGTCAGAGATCACGGCAGACGGGAAACTTACCCTGAAAAAGGGCGCTTCCTCCAAGATCCTGATGAAATACATGGCGCACGAGACCGAGCTCCTGCTCCATGAAACCCGGGCCGAATACGATGCCATCATGGTCGGCGCCAACACCATCCGCATCGACAACTCGTTCCTCACCGTCAGGTACGTGAAGGGAAAAAACCCGCTCCGGGTCATCCCGTGCAGCATGGCTGACCTCCCGCTCGAGGCGAATGTGTTAAAGAACGATGCCCCGACTGCAATCGCTGTCTGCGAAGCGGCGCCAAAGGACCGTATCGAAGCGATACAAAAGAAGGGGGCCCATGTCATCGTTGCCGGAAAAAAGCATGTCGAACTCCCGCTCCTCATGAAGATCCTGAAAGAGAAATTCGGCGTGAAGAAGCTGATGATCGAAGGCGGGCCAACCCTGAACTGGCACATGCTCCACGATCGTCTCGTTGACGAGATCCGGCTCATTCACCTCCCCTTCATCGTAGGGGGTTCCGACACGCCGTCGCTGGTCGGCGGGATGCATATCGATACCGAAGACCAGATGATCCGGCTCAACCTGAAAAAATTCTACCTGTGCGGCAGCAACCTCGTCTCGGAGTTTGATGTCCTGTACAGCGAGGCCTGATCCATGGACGGAAACGAACAGCCGTTCCCTCCGGCACCGAAACCCGGACCGGTATCCGATACCCCATCTGCGGATGAATCCCAGCTCCCTGAAAAACACCAGATTCAGGAGGAGGAGATCCCGCAGCCGGTCGCCACGATACCACCCGCACCGCTCTGCGCATCTCCGGCTGCAGCGGTACCGGCCACCATGGTCGCGGCCCCTTCGCCCCGGTTCAATGCGGGATTCAAATGGTTCCTGTTCATCACCCTGGCGCTCCTTGTCGTCTGCGGTGTCTCCTTTGCCTATTATTTCCTCTCACACCCGGATACCCAGGGCGTCTCCGTTGTCCGCATGGAAGGTACGATGGTCACCGGGGAATTCTATGACGACGAGTATATCGGGAGCGAAGTGGTTGGCAGGGATCTGCGGGAAGCTGCGGACGATCCGCTTGTTGACGCGATCGTCCTTCGCGTGAACAGTCCGGGCGGGACTCCTGCCGCAGCACAGGAGATCATTGGCGACCTTGAGTACGCCAAGTCAAGGAAGCCCGTTGTCGTATCCATGGGCGACATGGGCACATCGGCTGCATATTACGTCAGTGCCCATGCAGACCGCATTTACGCAAACCCGGACACGTTCACGGCAGGTGTCGGTGTAATCTGGAAGTTCTCGGACATCAGCCGCTGGATGGAAAAGGAAGGATATAATGTCAGTACCGTAAAGTCCGGCAGCAAGAAGGATATGGGCTCGACCAGCCGCCCGCTCACGTCCGATGAGGAGGAGTATGCCCAGAAGGTTGTCTCGGACAGCTTCGAGACGTTCATTTCAGATATCACGTCCCAGCGGGTCATCGCCCGCTCCGATATCGAGGACGGCAGGGTGATCCGCGGAGCTGACGCTGTGAAGATCAACGTGATCGATGAACTCGGCAACCTCAACGACGCGATCGACGGGGCAAAGAGACTGGCCGCGTCCCGTTCTAAACCATCCTTACCGGGTCTGCCTTCATGAATTCGCGGCAGACCGTCGTCGCATAATGACCGGGCGGCAGGCTGAATTTCAGGCGCAGGTCCCCGCCCTCCGGCGATGCCCGTATGTCCGTTTTGAGCAGGACCGGGCGCCACGCCCCCTCGAATTTTGTCCTGACAAATACTGATGCCCGGGAAAAATCTTCCGGCGTGATCGCATGTTCTGCCAGTTGTTCTGCAGCACTGCGTTCGCCGGGAGTTCCCGGACCCGCCTTCTCTTTTCCCGGCATGAAGAGCGCGATTGAACACCGCCCCCGGCTCAGGTGAATCCGGACCGCATCCAGGTTTGCACCCGTCACGGTATCCGTACGCCCGTTCGCGAACAGGAGATGGTCACCGGGCTTTGGATCGCCAGGACTGTGACCGTCATCGATCCGGCGGCTCAGTGCACGGTTGAACAGGTACGACTGGAATGCCGACACAAACATCGAGAGGAGCTTCGGGGGAAGTTCCTGAAGCGCTCCCGCATAATCGTCCGGGTGCCCTGCAAGGTGATGGAGCATGGCCCGCTCGTAGTTCATCTGGACCGGCAAGGCGTGCAGCGCAGGGACTGGATCGCGCGTTGCCGTGAAAGCTGCCCGTATGTTCCGTATCTCCTCCGGTTCGCCCGGAAATTCCATACCGGTATAGGTGAGGACTGCCTTCTCATAGTCCCCCCTCAGGATCCATTCCCCTACGCGGTGGGTCACCGGCCGGATTGCTCCGAACCGCTGGATCCCGAAATAATTGGGAATGCCAGCAGCAACCGATGCGGAAATTTCCTGTACCCGTTCTTCGAGATCCGCCGGGTCCGGATCGCGTATCACGATATCGAACCGGTTGCCCTGCAGGTCGCCAAGAGAAAGTGCCTCGTTCGACCGGCCGACCGGCTCGATAGTGATATCCTTTAAGGATATCCCCGCAACCTGTTCCGGCGTGACATCGTACAGGGAGATCCACTGGATCGTGACGGCATTCCGGTCTTTCGTCCCCGCCCAGCCGATGCGGCGGTGGCTGATCCCGAGCCGCTTTGCAATCTCCTTCACCGCATGCTGGAGTTCCCAGTTCCGTTTGGTGAGCCGGCAGATCAGGTACGGGCCTTCGGTCTGTTTCTTCCCGGCCGGTATCTCTTCCACACAAAAGTCCTCTGCCGCTGCACGGAGCCTGCCCCCGATGCCGTCGGCATCGCTTGCGTACCAGCATATCCCGAGATCCTGCTCGAGCAGAAACGTACTCTTTCTCATAACAGCGTAAGCGAACCGGTTATTTTATCGAGATCTTCGCTCCGGGCCGGGCCAAGACCGAGCGCGGTAACGGTGCCGGGCGGTATCTCGGTCATGCCGGCGTCCTGGACAAGGGACGTTGCAATCCCGGCACGTTCTGCCATGACCTTGAGTTCAAAGAGCGTCCGTTCGTCGTTTGCCTTGAGGACCACCTTCTTCTGCCCTTCTGCAATCCACGCCTTCCGGAGATCCTTGTCCGCGCTGTTGTAGGCCCCGATCGATGCATGGCCCGCCTGGGCGCACCGCTTGCCGCAGCTCATCTTCACGTCGTTTCGTATGATGAGGCATTGCTTGTACCGGAATTCGGGCTCGTGTGCCATTGCCGGTATCGTTGGTTCTGTCCTGTCATATACCTATAGCAGGGCTGGTTGATGCCGGGATATAAAAAGGAATATTTTTTTAAGCTCCCGTCACCAGTGTTATCAGCATCTCCCTATGGTATCCCGTCAGCTCACCCGTTCCCGTACCGGCCGTCTCCCTGCCGGTATCATCATACTTGCACTCGCTTGCTTCCCGCTCATCTGCGGATGCCTGCAGGTCGAACCTGAAGAGCTTCCTCCCGAAGCCACCAAGGCACCGGTGACTATCGCCGAATCACCGGCACTCACGCCAACACCTGAGACAACAGCAGAAATACCTCAGGAGATCTCCATCACGAGCCCCCGAATGAGCAGCCTCATATCATCGCGGGACTTTCCTCCCGAGGTAAAAGCAGCAGTAATGGATTATGCATCCGGGAAGACCACGGATACCCTCAACAGTTTCCTGCGGTGGGAATCAGTACGGGCCCGGACAAACAGGCAGGATGCCGAAAGAATCCAGGAACAGATCAGCCGGATCGATTATGCCATGTACAATACCTCGCTGAAGGAGAATATCAGCCTCTATATCCCGTTGAGTGCGGATCAGGCACGGAAGGTCCGCAACGAGTCCGTCTTTTCTGAAAACAGTTATATCCTCGCATCCTGCGATCCTTCCGTTATCTACCACCTGTTCGCAGAAACCGGCAGGGATAATGACGGATATTTCACGATGTGCGTGATCGATTTCCGCCGCGGAAGCCATCCCCTCTGGATCAATGAAACGGAACGGGAGTTTGTCCTGCCCCGCGGGGGCATCTGGGACGTAGCGGGAGAAGATACCTACGAGGAACTCACCTTTGCTGCAGATTCCATCCCGCGGTATGACGATATTATGCTGACGAAGGTTCGGATCATCCGAACACAAGAGCATCCCTGAAAGACGGGGGGATGGTTCCGGTTCATGGATGACACTGCCCGGATCCATTACGATGCGTTCCTTGCCCGCATCTGCTCCTGGATGTGCGGGAGCATGGAAGAACAGATCCGCAAAAACCGTGAATTCTTTTCACGTCATGCACTTATCCCGCGGGACAATCAGATCGCAATCGACCTCGGGGCCGGGAACGGGTGCCAGTCCATTGCCCTTGCGCAGCTCGGATTCTTTGTAACAGCGGTTGATTTCTGCGGGGAACTGCTGGAAGAACTCCGCATGCATGCAGGAGATCTCAGGGTCCGTACATTACCCGGGGACATCAGGGATTATTCCCTGTGGTCGGGCCGGAGCCCGGCACTCATCACCTGCATGGGAGATACGCTCACCCACCTGCGCTCGCTTCACGAGGCAGAAGCACTGGTCCGCCGGTGTTACAGCGAGCTGGATTATGGAGGAAGGATTGTCCTGTCGCTGCGGGACTATTCCCAAGAGCAGGCCGGAGAGGTTATCGTTATCCCGGTACAGCGGGACAATGACCGGATCTTTCTGTGCAGGCTCGAATATCTTGACGATACTGTCACTGTCAGGGACATTCTGTATTCCCGAAGTACGGGGCGCTGGAGAAGAACTGCATCACCGTACACAAAAATCCGGATCGCGCCCGTCTCCCTTGCCCGGATGCTGGCAGAAGCGGGATTTGTCCGGGAGTTTTATTCTGCTGACAACGGGACCATCATCGCCATTGCCCGGAAGGATGCGTGACTGCCGGGATCTCTGATTCTGCCAGCAACCCAGAATTCATATACGGTGATCTTTGAATAGTTCCGGTATGGAGCCTGCTGATACGGCACCGCCTATCATCCGCGTCGAGAACCTTGAGCACCGCTACGGGGATTTCACTGCGGTCGACACTATCAGTTTTACGGTAAAAAAGGGCGAGATCTTCAGCTTCCTCGGGCCGAACGGGGCCGGCAAGAGCACCGTCATCAACATTCTGATCACGCTCCTTGCGCGGCAGAAAGGGACGGCCGTCGTTGCCGGGTTCGACGTGACCACCCAGCCACAGCAGGTCAGGGAATCGATCGGGATCGTCTTCCAGGACATCACGCTCGACCGGGACATGACCGTCCGGGAGATCCTCGAGTTCCACGGGAGGCTCTACAACATGCCGATGGCCGAGCGGAAGGCCCGTATCGATGAGCTCCTGAAGCTCGTCCAGCTGGATTCCAAGCGGGACGAGTTGACCAAGCGCCTCAGCGGGGGCATGAAACGGCGGCTCGAGATTGCCCGCGGGCTGATGACCCGGCCGAAGATCCTCTTTCTTGACGAGCCGACCATCGGCCTTGATCCCCAGACCCGGATGCGGATGTGGGAGTACATCAAGAACGTGAATAACGAAGGGACCACCATCTTCCTCACAACGCATTACATGGACGAGGCCGACCAGCTCTCGGACCGGATCAGTATCATCGATCACGGGAAGATCGTCATCACCGGAACGTCCGGAGAACTGAAGAATACCCTCGGCCGCGACCTCATCTACCTTGAGACGGACAACAACGATGCTGCGATCCGGATCCTGAAGGACGTTGCGGCTGTCCGCGACATCCGGGAAAAATCCGGCGGATTCATTCTCACGGTGCACGAGGATGGGACCCGGATCCTTCCATCACTCATCGACACGCTGCGGAAGAGCGGGATTGAGATCAGCACGATCAACCTCAAGAAACCGACCATGGACGACGTTTTCGTCCATTACACGGGGAAGGAACTCCGCGACGAGGGAGCGGCACCGGCACGGGCGATGCACATACAGCCGCGGGGGCGCTGACATGGCATACGGTTTTTTTACTATCTACTGGCGCGACATGATACGGTTCGTCCGGTTCAAGACGCTGCTTGTCTCCTCGCTCCTCCAGCCCGCCCTCTGGATGGCGTTCTTCGGGATTGCGATGTCGAGCAACTTCGACCAGCTGACCGCGGGAATCCCGGTACCCCCTGGCGCCCATGTCGTGGGGTACCTCACATTCATGGGGGCCGGCATCATCGCCATGACAACGCTTTTTACGAGCCTCTTCTCCGGCATCGTCATCCTTTTTGACAAGAACTGGGGCCTCATGCGGGAGATCCTGGCAAGCCCCACGGACCGCAACCAGATCATCCTCGGGATCGCGCTCTCGGGTGTGACCAAGTCGTTCATCCAGGCGATCATCATCATGGCGTTCGGCATCCTGATCGGTGCCGCATTCTTTGCAGGGTTCACGCTGCCTGAGACGGCGATCGGTGTTGCCGGCATCCTCGCGTTCGTCGCGCTGTTTGCTCTGGGCTTCCTGTTCCTTTCCGCGGCGATCGCAATCTCGATGGAGAGCCCCGAAGGTCTGCAGGGCATCATGACGCTCCTCACCATGCCGATCTTCTTTGCGAGCAATGCCCTGTACCCGATCGACACGTTCCCCGAGATCCTGAAGATCATATCGATCTACAACCCGCTGACGCTCCTTATCAACGGCATCCGGTACTTCGCGATAGGGCCGGACTTTATCGCGATGGGGAAGCATTACCTGATCTCGCAGGGCGACGTTGTCTTGTCCTTTGCCGGGCTGGTTGTGTTTGCCGCGATCATGTTCGCGTTTGCATACTGGCGGTTCAGCAGGGCAGTCGTGACGTAACCAGGGACCCCCGACTGGGATATCCGGAAAAAGGCGGGTATCTTTTTTTATATACAAATCGATCTGCGACCGTTCCGGAAAAATCGATTCCCGTATTTGAAGGCCATATTGCGTTTCCTTTCATTCCGGCATGCTGCAGGTCATGGCCGGAAAAAGGGTTGCTGCAGGGCCGCTATTTTCGCAGGTCAAAAACCGTTTATAACCGTTTTTATCGGAAAAAATGCCTTTTAATCAGGATTTTTTCCGGGCGTTGACACTCCCGCCCCTGAGCTGTATCCTGCCTTCGTCTTTTTGGCAATCGGAGCCCGTATAATGCCCGGAATAACGTCTCTCTCCCGGGTATACTGGTATACGACGGGATACCCTCCCGGACCGGATGGGTCCCCGACCCGTGACAGGTCAGATGATCCGGCCGGGTCAGATACCCGTGACAGGTCAGATCGGAAGCCGGAAACGCACTATCTTAATTGGGCCCCGGGAGGCGTCTCACCGCAGGTATTCTGGCGGGGGACATATGTCCATATGCCGGGATTACCGGGAATTCCCGGGAAAAGCCCGGAATATTATTCCGGCGTTCGATTTTTCAAAAAAATCCCGAAAAAGCCGGACAAAAAAACCGGATTTCTTTATAAGAATTCATTACAAAAAACAGGATGCTCTGGAATTATGTTTCACCATATTCCCGCCCGGAAAATCCCGGCCTCCGATCCCTTCATCTTCCGACACGCGAATCACTCTGTCATGGCAGGGGACGGCTGAATGGGATCTGTGCTGCTCTCCCCGCTGAACTGGGGCCTTGGCCATGCCATGCGTGATGTCCCGATCATCCGCGCGCTCCTCGCGCAGGGGCATGATATGACCATCGCGGCCTGCGGCAACGCCCTGCTCTCCCTGCAACGGGAGTTTCCGTCCTGCCGGTTCATCGGGTTCGAAGATTACCGGTCGCCCTACAGTTCCGGACGGTTCTTCCTGCCGCGGTTCGCCCTCTCCTTACCGGCCCTTCTCGGCGCCATCGCACGCGAGCACCGGGAATTTACACGGATCATGTCCCGGAACCGGTACGATCTTGTCATCAGCGACAACCGTCTCGGAGTATACTCCCCGCAGGTCCCCTCTCTCTTCATCTCACACCAGATCCACTTCCACCTCCCGCTCTTGCTCTGGCCGGTGGAACTCTTTGCATCCGCCATGAGCCGGTTCCTGTACCGGAAGTTCGACCGGCTCATCATACCTGATAATCCTCCCGGTCCGCTTGCACTTGCCGGGAGGCTCTCCCGACCGGATTCCGACGAGACCCGGTCCAGGGCGTTCTTCTGCGGCATCCTGTCCGGGACAGCGAAGACCGAAGTCCGGCCGGATCTCGATTACCTTGTCCAGATTTCCGGGCCGGAGCCCCAGCGGACACGCCTCGAGGAGATCCTCCTGCCGCAGGTACGGGAGCTTGACGGGACCTGTGTTGTCCTGCTCGGGAGCCCGCAGAGACCGGGAAAGATTACCGGATCGGACAGCTGCACGGTCAGGACCTATGTCATGAACCATGAGAAAGCAGAGCTGATGAACCGGGCAAGATTCATCATCTGCCGTTCGGGTTATACGACGATGATGGAACTTGCCGAACTGCGGAAGACGGCAGGACTCTTCATCCCGACGCCCGGCCAGCCCGAGCAGGAATATCTCTCCCGGTATTACGATCAGAACGGCTGGTTCTTCTCAAAGAGCCAGTACCACCTCGACCTTGCCGCCGACATCGCGAGGGCAAAGAAGTATTCGGGTTTCCCGGCAATGCCGGCAACGGATGAGAACGTCCGCCGGTTGTACAACGACGTGCTTGCCGGGTATCTCGAATAAGGTGCAGCCTATCCCGTACCGTTCCTGCAGGATTCTTATAGTGCGATATCCTATGGACTCCCATGGACGATATGATCCTTGCCGGGGCGCTTTCCATCGCTGCGTTGTACCTGGGAGCAGGGCTCGTTGTCGTTGCCGCGTTCAGTCTGCTCGCTGAGATAGCCGGTGCTGTTGCAGCAGGCGATTCCGCCAGGGCCGGAATTCTCCTTGCTGCCGCACTTCTTATTGCCGGGGCATACGCGGGCACCGGTCTTTTCCTGAAGAAGACCGGGCGTATCTGACCGGGACTGAACAATCCCCGGAAACGAGGGCTGCGCAGGGATTGATTTATGCAGGGCCGCATCCAACATACAGGGAGATGGATCTGCTCTTTTTATTCATTGATATGGTGCTGCATTTTGACAAGTACCTGCCGGGGATCATCGAGACCTACGGGTTCTGGACCTACCTGATCCTGTTCGTGATCATTTTCTGCGAGACGGGGCTTGTCGTGACGCCGGTACTTCCCGGCGACTCAATGCTCTTTGTTGCCGGCGCACTTGCCGGCGCAGGGATCCTGAACATCGAGATTCTCATCGTCTCCCTGATCCTTGCAGCCGTTATCGGAGATACGGTGAACTACTGGATCGGGCATACAATCGGAATGAAGGTCCTTGACTGGAAGGGGTGTCTGGTCAAAAAAGAGCATCTTGATGAGACGCACCGGTATTTCGAGAGGTACGGCGGATTCACCATCGTGATCGCCCGCTTCGTCCCGTTCATCCGTACGTTTGCGCCGTTCCTGGCGGGTGTCGGGAACATGAGCTACCGCTGGTTCATCACGTATAATATCACCGGCGCTGTCCTCTGGGTCACTGCATTCTCCCTTCTCGGGTATTTCTTCGGCAGCCTCCCCATCGTGAAGGAGAACTTCAGCCTGCTCGTGTACGCAATCATCGGGATCTCGCTGCTTGCCGTGGCTTCGGTCGTACTCCAGATGATCCGGTCAATGAATGCACCCGCGTGCAGTCCGGAACCGGATCAGGAACCGGAAGACTGATTTTTTTAATTTTTTTCCGGGAATCGCTTCACGGTCAACGGGGCGTGACCGGAAGACTCCTTCGGATCATTACGGCGGATAAAGACCTCCGCTTTTCGCACGGACATCAGCATGCGGAATTCCATGGTTGCCGGATCTTCATATCTTCCGCATCACAGTGGCAGGTTTTCATCGCTGTTCCCCGGTTGCACCTCCCGGGTTCTTTCATAACCTTTTTACCGTACGGTACAGATTTTTACCCCATCTCATGAACATGCATCAGATTCTCCAAAATGGCCGGATAAGGCCGGTCTGTACGACTCTTGTCCTGCTGCTTCTTCTCGCGGCGCTGCTGTTCACTGCCGGCTGCGAATCGGAGGAGCCCGCAGACCCGGCCGTTGCAACGGTGCCCGTCACCTTAAAGACGATTCCGACCCGTCATGTAACAACGACCCTCCCGACCACGGTCATTACCACGGAACCGGAACCGATCCCTGAAGAAACACCATCGGAACCGGTCACGACTCCCGTGGAAACAGTCACGATCTCCGGGAACAATCACCCGGAATATATCCGGATAGACGCGTCATCGTACGCGGTTGGCGAGGTTGTCCAGTTTTACCTGGTCAACAAAGGCCCCGGGATCACGGGATGCAATTATACCCACCCGTCCTGGACAGCCTATCACATCTCGCCTGCCGGCACGAAGTTTATCGTGGCAACCGGTGATCCGGCACGGTCCTATATGACCAATATCCTTGAGGGCGAGATCGCAACAGCAACCGGTCCGATGAGCCTCGATACCAACAGGCTGGGTGCCGGCCGTTACATGATCCAGTTCGACTGCGGCATCAATATGAGCAGGGAATTTGTCCTCCGGCCGCGCGTTCCCAGTGTGGTCGGGCTGTCATAAACCGGTCACCGGTCCCGGCACATGAGTCTGCGGGAACCGGCAGATGACACGGTGTCCGGCCAGGTCCCCTTCATCATCCTGGCCGGCCCGCTGCCGGCCCTGCAGATTCTCTGAAAGGCGGGAGTATCACCTCTTCGTTTTTGTCAATGTGACACCTTATAATCCCCCGGCAACCAACATGATCCTGCAATCTTTTACCGGAGAAACCATCGAAGGACACCGCTATCATGATCCCCCTTGACGACCTGATCCAGACGCCCGGAACAGACGGCCTTACGGCCTCACAGGTACCAGAGTCCCGTACCCGGTACGGCGCCAACACCATGACCCCGCCGGTCCGGGAACCCCTCTGGAAACAGTACCTGGAGAAGTTCGACGACCCCATCATACGGATCCTCCTTCTGGCTGTCGGCATCTCGCTCATCGTCTCGGTTTTCAAGGGAAGCGGATTTCTGGACACTATCGGGATCATTATTGCGGTCCTGCTTGCGACCGGGATCGCGTTCATCAACGAATACCGCAGCAGCCGGGAGTTTGATGTGCTCAACGCCCACCGCGACGATGTTGCGGTCAAGGTGATCCGGGACGGGCACCCGGCGTCCGTCCCGTCCCGCGATATCGTGGTCGGGGATCTCATCCTGCTGGAAGCCGGCGACTCCCTGCCTGCCGACGGCTGGGTCATCGAGGCCGACGACATGTTTTCAGACGAATCGGCTTTTACCGGGGAGACCGAGCCGGTGAGAAAGGATCTCCGCGACCGGGTGCTGAAGGGCGCGTTCATCACCGCGGGGAAGGGGCGGATCATTGCGGCAGCAGTCGGCGATCAGGCGGAGATGGGCGTGATTGCTGCATCACTCGGGATTGATCACGCCACCCGGACTCCGCTTGAACAGAAACTCGAGGACCTCGCCCACGTCATCAGCCGGTTCGGGTACGCGATGGCCATCCTTATCTGCTCGACCCTGCTCATCCGCGGGTACCTGACGGGGGAATTAACGGGCCTCAACATCGATACCGCCAACAACATTCTCCACTACTTCATGCTGGCGGTCGTGATCGTGGTCGCAGCGGTGCCCGAGGGCCTCCCCATGAGCGTTGCCCTCTCGCTCTCGCTTGCCATGCAGAAGATGACGCGGGCGAACTGCCTTGTCCGGCGCATGATCGCCTGCGAGACCATCGGATCGGCAACGACCATCTGCACGGACAAGACCGGGACCCTGACCAGGAACCAGATGGAGGTCGTGGAGTCATCGGCCGGGAACCCGGAGAACAGCCAGGACCTCCCGCAGAACCCGGCGCAGTGGATCACGGTCAATGCTGCAGTGAACGGGACTGCACATCTCGAAGAGCGCGATAAAAGGGTCATCGTCATCGGCAACTCAACCGAGGGGGCATTGCTCCGCTGGCTCCGGCAGTACGACCTTGATTACATGCAGTTCCGGGCAGAGATCCGCACGACCAAACAGTACCTGTTTGACGGCAACCGGAAACGGATGTCCACGGTTGTCCGCATGGATGGCCGGTTGTGGCTGCTCGTCAAGGGGGCACCGGAGATCGTTGCAAAACTCTGCACCGGTCAGCCCGATCTCAGCGGTGTCAGCGGGCTTGCCTCAAGGGCCATGCGGACGCTTGCCTTTGCTCACAAGGAGGTTATCGATGGTGATGAGAACGAGACCGGCCTGACCTGGGACGGATTCGTCGGCATCCGCGACCATCTCCGGGACAATATCCCGGAATCGGTTGCAACCTGCCGGCATGCGGGGATTAAAGTGCGCATGGTCACGGGTGATAACCCGGAGACCGCCCGGGCGATTGCAGCGGAATCGGGCATCATGCAGGGCGGCACAGTCATCTCCGGCGCGGAGTTCCGTGCGCTCACCAGGGACGGGCAGACCGCGGCAGCAAAGAACCTTGACGTGATGGCCCGTGCCGAACCGATGGACAAACTCCTGCTGGTCGAAGCGCTCCAGCGGACCGGCGCGGTGGTGGCGGTCACCGGTGACGGGACCAACGATGCTCCGGCCCTCAAGCACGCTGACGTGGGCCTGGCCATGGGCATTGCCGGCACAGAAGTCGCAAGGGAGGCAAGCGACATCATCATCCTCGACGACTCCTTTGCCTCGATCACGAGCGCGGTCTGGTGGGGCCGTTCGCTCTACGAGAACATCCAGCGGTTCATCCTTTTCCAGCTCACCATCAACTTCTGCGCATGCATCCTTGTCTTCATCGCACCGCTGCTCGGCTACCCCGAGCCGTTCACCATCATCCAGATCCTCTGGATCAACATCATCATGGACACGCTCGCGGCCTTCGCTCTCTGCTCCGAGGCCCCGCACACAGGCCTCATGAACCACGCGCCGGTACCGCAGGACACAAAGATCGTGACGCCGTTCATGTGGCTCTCTATCCTCGTGACCGGGACGTTCATCATCATCGGCGGCCTCCTCCAGATGGCGACCGGGTTCCTTGGCGGCTCAACTCCTGAGGAAACAGGCACGGTCTTCTTCGCAGCCTTCATCATGGCGGCAGTCTGGAACGGGATCAACTGCAGGGCACTCGACGGGAAAATGCCCCCGTTCTTCCGGGGCAACCCGACATTCTTTGTCGTAATGGGCCTGATCATTGCTGTCCAGGTCGCCATCGTCCAGTACGGCGGCGCTGTTTTTGACACCGTCCCCCTCCCCCTGAACCAGTGGATCACGATCATCCTTTCCACCGCATCGGTGCTGGTGATCGGTCTTCTCCTGCGGATCTCGTTGAGGGGATTCGGCAACAGGACTCCGGAACGGGAATAACCGTTCATTTTTTTTTTAAAACGATCTGCCGTTCCCATGCGGAACGACGTTCCTGGCAAAAAAGGCAGTTCAGGGGATCCGGTACCCGAGCCGCTGGACAAGTGCGAGCATCTCGGAGACCTGCTCTTCCTGGTTCTTCGTGAGCCGTCGCCCTTTCTGGATCAGCCGTCCCAGCCGGACAATATGCATGCGCTGGTCCTGCGTCAGCTCCTCACAGTGGTGCGACCACTTGAGCAGGTCCAGCCATTGCGTACGGTCCAGCGTAAACGACTGGCCGGATTGGGGAAGATCGCTCTCGGAATCTTCAGCTGCATCCCCGATCTCCTGATCACTGTCCTGTCCGTTCTCTTCAAAGAAACTGTCAGCGGCGCCGGATGTGTCTCCCATCGTATCCGGCAGCACATCCCGGACGGGTTCGGTTGCCGGTTCCCGGACAATTGAAACAACGGGGGATGCAGGAGGCTTTCTTACGTCCTCTTCATCGTCTTCATACAAATCCTCGACACTCTTGATTGGCGGCGTGTCGAATTCGGATGGTTTTACCGGGTCGACGGCAACCATCGAACGGGGGAGGGGACGGATCTCGGTCGGGATGGTCGGTGCTTTTACGATGAGCGACCGCTTTTTGATGATCTCTGCTTCCTTTTTCACGCCGGGGAAGGGTGCCGGGCGGGGAGGAGCGGGTTTGGGCGGGAATACGGCGGTACGCCGCTCATTGTCCGTCAAG